>Ga0163148_10000582_pt1 | contig 49859 bp, 50 predicted proteins | sample OliLakLV19MP7P2_FD_148606 | JGI IMG/M metagenome (GOLD analysis project Ga0163148, IMG submission 148606) | Freshwater microbial mat bacterial communities from Lake Vanda, McMurdo Dry Valleys, Antarctica- Oligotrophic Lake LV.19.MP7.P2 | ecosystem: Environmental > Aquatic > Freshwater > Lake >... | reverse complement strand
GTAAATAATTCAATATTTAAATTTTTGTTTAGAAATTTCTTAGAGTTAAAAATTAATAAATTTGAAACGATATTTAAATTTTTAGTTCCTTTTATTATCTGGTTAGGCTTATATTTATAAGTAGCTTTAAAATTTAATATAGCATTTGAATTCTCATTCAATTTAATTTGACCTAAATTGCAATGTGGAAATTCATAAATTTCGATTGGGCGAACTAACAATTGATCTGTAGGTTTTCCAATTATATGCTCACAGAATGATAGATTTTTAACAAAAATATTCGAAAGAATAACTTCACCAGCATAATACATTTTTTTAGAAATATTTTTAAATTTTTTACCTTCATATACTAAACCTAATTTAATTGAAATTGTTTGAATAAAATTGTTCTTTTGAAAAATAATAGCAATTCCAGATGTTTTAGAAAAAAGACCAGGAATAAGCTCAAATCCTTCTGATATAAAATCACCTTGTTCAACCAGCAAAAGATTTGGCTCACAATTCACTCTGTGAATTTCTTCCCCTAACCAGATAATTGTTCTATAAAAAACAATAGGTTTATAATGGTTTGAAAAATTATTTTTATTTAAATAAAAGATATTTTTGTTTATTTGATTGCATTTAAATAAATTTCGATGATCATAATACAAAATTCCTCCTGTTAATGTTCGAAAGTTATTTGTAATCAATGTTCCAATTTGTTTATTGTGAGTAAGTTGAAGATAAAATTTAAAGGTTTTTACTTTAATTTTTAAAAGATATTTTAAACTTTGTAACTTTAATACATAATTTTTATTTTGAATATTCTCTGTTAATTGGTGTAAAGTTGAATTTAATAGTGAATATTTTTTATTTGTAATTTGAATTAGTCTTTGATATAAATTTTGCTCACTACTAATAATTTTAACATATCCTTCATAAGAATTTATTATTTTAGTTCTAAAAATATAATTAGATCGACTTAATTTATAGTCAGGATGAAAATTGATAAATGAATTTGTTGGGCTATTGTAAAGTTGTCCGGATAAAATCCAAATTAATTTACTATTATTTGAGAAATTAATTTTTTTTTTTAAAGTTGGCATGAAAATTTCCCCGCCTGTATCACTTAAAATTGGTTTGATCTCGGTTTTAATTTGTTTATTAGTATTAGTTAACTCTCCAATAACAGTATTGTTTAAAATATATTGATTGTTTTTCGGAAATAAAATTGTATTTCTCAAAATATCAATTTTTACAAAATTTTGATTTCTATTTTCGGGAATTAAGATAACTGAACCGGAGTTTTTAGTAATTACTACATCTTCGCCGCGATTTGTTCTTATTAATACAGTTTTTAAAGTTTTAGAAAATCTTACAATTCCATTTATTGGACTGATAATTTGTTGTCGAGCTTCAGAAGTAAAAATACCACCTGTATGAAAAGTTCTCATCGTTAGCTGAGTTCCTGGCTCACCAATTGATTGACCCGCCAATATTCCAATTGCTTCACCAATATCGACCAAATTTTCATTAGCTAAATCCCAACCATAACATTTTTGACAAATTGCTCTATATAAATTACAAGTTAACGGTGATCGAATATAAAATTCTCTAATATTTTTTTCCTTACATTTTTCAATTAATTTTGGAGTTATTTGAACATTAGATTGTGCAATTAATTTTTGAGTAACTAAATCAAAAATCGGTCTATTTATAACACGTCCTAATATCTTTTTATAAATTAAATTAACTAGTTCAGATTTTTTTTTATTAGAGATAGAAAATAAAAATGAATTAGCTGTTAAGCAATCTTTTTCTCTAATTAAAATATCTTGACCTACATCAATTAAACGGCGCGTTAAATATCCGGAATTTGCAGTTTTTAAGGCTGTATCAACAATACCTTTTCTTGCTCCATAACCAGACATTAAATAATCAGTAATTGTTAGCCCTTCCCGAAAATTTTTCTTAATTGGTAATTTCATAATCTCACCACTTGGATCAGACATAAGACCTCTCATACCAACTAATTGACGAACTTGAGCTAAATTACCACGTGCCCCTGAAAATGCCATAATATATACAGAATTTAATGGATCATAGTTCTTAAAATAATAAATAACCTGTTCTTTTAAAGCTTCACTTGTAAGACCCCAATTATCGATAATTTTTTGAAACCTTTCAACATCGGTAATTTTTCCTTTCAAATAAATTTTCTCTGCATCTCTAATTTCTTGATTAGCTTTTTCAAGCATGATATTTTTAACAAATGGAACTTTTAAATCTTCAATACTAATTGAAATTCCAGCTTGACTAGCATATTTAAAACCTAAATATTTCAACTCATCGGCTAGTGCACAAGCTTGCATCGAATCATAATTAGTAAAACTCCAAGCTAGTAATTGACGTAATTGTTTTTTACCAATTAAGTTATTTTGATAAGTATAATTTTTCATAAAATTTGTTTAGTATTTCACTTGCTGATTTATAAAAAATTTAAAGTTTTTTGAATAAGATAGTTTAAAATAACACGACCTGTTGTTGTTTGAAGATATTGAACAATTATGTCACCATCTTTTGTTTTTCGAATTTGCCTATTCTCAGAATATTCAATGATTGTATTATCATTTAGTGATACTACTTTAATTAAATTAACGAGTACATTAGTTTTTTCCTTAATTCGAATCCAGATTGTACTATGAATTTCAATTTGATTTTGACTATAGGCTAAAATCACATCATCTAAATCTGCGAAATAGTGGTTTGAGCCAAGTAATCCTTTAATATTATTAACTGTCAAATAGTAACAACCTAAAACCATATCTTGACTTGGTATAATAATAGGTTCACCATTCGCTGGTGATAAAAAATTATATGGTGCTAACATCAGCATATAACATTCCGCTTGAGCTTCTAATGATAATGGAATATGAACTGCCATTTGATCTCCATCAAAATCTGCATTAAAGGCAGAACAAACTAAAGGATGTAATTTTATAGCACGACCTCGCACTAAAACGGGTTCAAAAGCTTGAATACCTAATCTATGTAAAGTTGGAGCACGATTTAAGAAAATTGGATGACTTTTTAAAACCTTTTCTAAAACTAAATGAATAGGAAATTCATTTTGCTGCATTAAATTTTTAGCAATTTTTATATTACTTGCTAAACCTCGATTAATTAGTTCTCTAATAATAAATGGCTGAAAAAGTTCCATTGCCATCTCGTAGGGTAATCCACATTGATTTAATTTTAAACTTGGTCCAACAACAATAACAGAACGACCAGAATAATCAACACGTTTTCCTAACAAATTTTGACGGAAGCGACCCTGTTTTCCTTTGATAATATCAGATAATGATTTCAATGGCCTATTATTTGCGCTTAATACTATTTTTCCACGTTTTCCATTATCAATTAAAGTATCCACGGCTTCTTGTAATAAGCGTTTTTCATTTCGAAGAATAAGTTGTGGAGCATCAATTTCTAATAATCTAAGTAGTCGATTATTTCTTGTAATTATTCGGCGATATAATTCATTTAAGTCAGAAGTAGCAAATCGACCTCCCTCTAATTGAATCATAGGTCTTAAAGCTGGAGGAATTACAGGCAAAATTATTAAAATCATCCAAGCTGGACTTGATCCAGTTCCAACTAAATTTTCTAAGATTCTAATTCTTTTTATTGCTTGATCACGAATTTTATAGATTCTTTGCTGTTCCCATTTTCTAAACCATTTTGACTCATCATAAATAGGGTTTTCTTTGTTTAATACTTTAGTACAGACTAAAATGAAAGATCGCATTCGCAAAATTTCTGATTTTAAATTCAGTTTTTCTAGCTCACGTTTAATTAAAGGAGCTCCAATTAAAAATTTAGGTGTTGCACGTAATAAATATTTTGGCGTATTATCGCGTCGATTTTGCGGTTTTGGATAAGGTTTTAATGGATAAGCACTATAACCTAATTCTCGACTTCGACGATATTTCTGTAAATCCCAATGTAAGCCATAAAATGAAATTTCATCTTCTGCTATAAAATAAGCTAATGAAGCTAATTTGATTCGTTTTATTCTTTCATCCCATAAATTAACAATCGTTGAAGTTGTTAATTGAAAGCCTTCACATTTTTTACATTTTTCTGAGTGAGTAGTATAAGCAGTATTTAAATTCTTTTCACATTCTTCAACTTCTAACAATAGAGCCATAAAATTTGGTCGACTATTTATATACCAAACATGAGCTACAGGGTAAATAAGATTAATATAACCCATTCTATGACGTCGAACACGTGATTCTGTTAGTTCAACTCCACATCTTTCACAGATTAATCCTTCATATCTTACACGTTTATATTTACCACAAGCACACTCTAAACTTTTGCTCGGTCCAAAAATACGTTCACAAAATAATCCATCCATTTCTGGTTTAAATGTCCGATAATTAATAGTTTCCGATTTTTGAACCTCTCCGACAAATTGTCCGTTTGGCAGCTTTCGATTTGACCATTGTAAAATGCGCAAAGGGGATGCCAATTTAATTTTTATATAATCAAATTCTTTAGTAGATTTTATCATGAGTATTAAAATGAAATATCGTTTATATTTGAAGTCGTAGAAAATATCTTAGAGAAAGCATTATATTTTTCAATTAAGTTAATTTCAACTTCATATCTTTTATTTGAACTGAATTTTTCAATTCTATAGGTACTCATATCTAATCCAATAGAACGTAATTCATGGAGTAAAACTTTAAATGATTCCGGAATTCCAAATTTTGGAATTTGTTGACCTTTTACAATTGCAGTTAAGGTTTCATTTCGACCTTGCATATCGTCTGATTTTATTGTCAATAATTCTTTTAATGTAAAAGCAGCTCCAAATCCTTCTAATGCCCAAACTTCCATTTCTCCAAACCTTTGTCCTCCATGTTGAGCTTTTCCTCTTAATGGTTGTTGTGTGATTAAGGAATATGGTCCAGTAGCTCTAGCATGCATTTTATCATCAACTAAATGAATAAGTTTAAGCATATAAGCCTGTCCAACCGTAATAGGATTTTCAAATTCCTTTCCTGTTTGCCCATCCACCAAAACCATTTTGCCCGGAGCATAAGGATTAAATAACCAACTTTCATTTTTATCTATTGCAGCTTGTCTTAATTTTCTATTTATTAGAAGTCTTGATGTTTCTAGGCCATACATTTCATCAAATGGTAAAATTTTAAATCTTGAATTCAATTTATCACCGGCTAAGCCTAATAAACATTCATACAATTGACCTACATTCATTCTAGAAGGAACGCCTAATGGATTTAAAATAATATCAATGGGTGTTCCATCTGGTAAAAATGGCATATCTTGACGTGGTAAAATACGTGAAATAATTCCTTTATTACCATGGCGACCAGCAATTTTATCACCGACTTTAATTTTACGTATTTTAGCTAGGAAAACATAAATTTTTTCAAATTTATAAGTTAATTTTGTTCGGCTATTAAAAGTTATCGTTTCAATAACTCGACCATACTCACCATCAGGCATTCTAGATGAATTATCTTTCACTCCTTTTGCTTTTGCACCAAAAATAGCTCGTAGTAGCTTCGATTCCGGTAATTGTTCAGAAGTATGGTTCGAGACCACTTTTCCAACTAAAATATCACCAGGTCGAAGAAATGTACCCACTTTAACAATTCCATCATCATTTAAATGTTTAATTTCTGATGTATTTAAATTTGGTATATTTTTCGTCGTTTGTTCTAAGGTTTCAGAATTTCGATCAATTTCCACTTTATATCTTTCAATATGAATTGAAGTAAATATATCATCATAAACTAGTCTTTCATTTATTAAAATAGCATCTTCAAAATTATACCCTTGCCAGGGCATATAACCTACTAATACATTTTGACCTAAAGATAATTCATTACTTGTTATAGCCGGGCCGTCTGTTAAAATTTGTCCGGATTTTACTGGTTCTCCTTTCCAAACAATTGGTCGCTGATTGATACAAGTTTGTTGATTTGAACGTAAATATTTTTGTAATTTATAAGTTCTTTTTTTTCCATTCTTTTCTTTAATAATGATTTTATTTGCAGTCACATAGTGAATAATACCTGATGATTCTGCTTTTAATGTCATACCTGAATCAACTGCAATTTGATATTCTAATCCAGTTCCAACAATTGGTTTTTGTGGAAGAATTAATGGAATTGATTGTCTTTGCATATTTGAACCCATTAATGCTCGATTTGCATCATCATGTTCAAAAAATGGAATTAATGACGCAGCAACAGAAACAACCTGAATTAGGGAAATCGAAATAAAATCAACTTCAGATGGTGGAACATTAATAAAATCTTGTTTATAACGAACTGAAATTAAATTTTTTATTAAATAATTTTCTTTATTAGTTGCAATATCTGCAGGGGCAATTTTATAAAAATCCTCTATATCTGCTGTTAAATAAATAGGTTGACCAGTCTTTAAAACTTTTCCGTTTCTAACTCGCCAAAATGGAGTTTCTAAAAATCCTAATTTATTTACTCGTGCACATGTGGTTAAAGATGAAATTAAACCAACATTTTGACCTTCAGGAGTCTCAATTGGACAAATTCGACCGTAATGACTTGAGTGAATATCTCGAACAGCAAAACTAACTCGTTCCCGATCAAACCCACCTGGTCCTAAGCCACTTATTCGACGGCGATGTGTAAGAGAAGATAGGGGATTTGTTTGGTCTAAATACTGTGACAATTGACTTGAGCCCAAAAATTCTCTGACCGTCGCATTTATAATATTAAAATTTAATAACTGACTTGAATCAATTTTGTTCGTTTGATTTCTTAATTTTCTGATTAATCTTTGAAATCCAATTCTAAATAAATTTTGTAATAGTTCACCTACTGAACGAACCCGACGATTTTTTAAATGATCAATATCATCTGGAACAGTTTTGGTAATGGTTAAACTTATTAATTTATCTGTAATAGCAAAGATATCTTCATAAGCTATAGTTTGAAATCTTTCACTAATTTTTAGATTCAGGCGATTGTTAATTTTTAATCTACCAACTCTACCTAAGCGATAATAAGTGGGATCAAAAATTCTAGAAAATTCTGAAATATTTTTAAAATAACTAGAACTTAAATTAAATCTAGACAATGGTTGGTTTAATCGTTTTGAATTAATCAATAAAGGTTTATTGAAGTAAAAAAAATCTGAGTGCTGCAAATTTTGATAAATTTCTAAATCGGTCAACCCCATTTCTTTTAATAAATAAATAATTGGTTTTTGATTGATTTTATCTAGTTGAATAATAACTTCATCTTCTTGATTTTTTAATGGGTATTTGTAAGAATTAATTTTGGTATTTCGTTGAAATACAAAACGAATCCAAGAACCATATTCAGGTATTAAAGTTGCGGTATACAAATCTTTTTCATCATATCTTTTATTATAATTAGTTTTAATTTCATGATCTTTTTTGTAAAGAAGAAATTGTGTCTTGGTTTTAAGATATTTATGGCGGCCAGGTTTATACGATAATTTCTTTTTTATAAAAATATATTTTAACTGCTCTTTAAAACTAATTGAAAAATAGATAACTGGTCGAAAATGTCTTAATTTAATTAATTCTTTTACATTGTTTAACTTTGGAATTATTTCTTCAATTTGTTGCTTTAAAAATGAAAAATTACTCATCTCTAAGAACCAATTATGAGGATGCTTAGTTATTAAAAATAATTCAGAATTTAATTGAATTTGAGTAAACTCCTGATAATAAGTTATTATTCTATCATATGTCAAATATAAACTTAAAGCTTGATCTGCTGAAAAATCAGAATTATTTAATAAAAATGAGATTTTATTTATTTGTAGAAATTCTTGTAACCACTTTTTATATCCGATCTTACATTCTAAGTTATTTTGAATCCAATTTAATTGCAATATTTCATATTTAATCAATATTTTTAATAAAAAATTAAAATATTTCAATAAATAACTAATTTTTTCTATTTTTAATGGAAGTAAATTAGTTTGTAATTTTAAACATTTTAAAAATAATTGAATTAATTTGATTTTTGATTGGGAGTTCAAAATTTTTGAAACAATTCGGTATAGTTTAAAACACTTTAAAAAATAGAATGAAGAGTGGTTTTCTGTTTGTTTGAAATATTGAATAGAATAATAATAAATGGAGCCATTTTGCCAATGGGGAATTATTTTTTTTTTTACTGAATCAGAAGTTGTTGTTGGAAGAGGAAAAAATAGATCAAACTCAGAAATAAAAGCTTCTCCGGATGGAATAAATGATCGCAATTTATTTATATCTGTAGATAGTTTTTGTTTAAATTGATTTCGTACTTTTTGATTTTTATTTTTTTCAAAATAGACACCAGGACTTCTAATAATCTGACTAACAATAACACGTTCACATCCGTTAATTATAAATGTTGCATAAGTAGTCATTAAAGGTAAAGTGATAGTTGGGAATTGATTATGGTAGCGAATAATGTTTACTACTTTATTTCGAACTTCAATTGGAATAACTAGTTGAGCTTTATAATTTCCACTGTATTTTCTAGCAATTAGCAAACTATAGGGTGGTTTTATTAAGCTATATTCGTCTCCAAACATAACATATTCCGTATTTTGGCTAAAATCTTGTATTCTAGAAAATAAAGCTAACTCTTCATTTAAACCATGCGTAATAAACCAACAAAAGCTTATTCTTTGCAGAGCTAAAAAATCTGGAAGAGCAGTTATATAATTAATATTTTTTTTCATAATTTTGTTAGTAAATAAACAAATTAATCATGTTTAGATTTAGATATGACTGATCTTAAACTTAAATTAGTTCATAAAATTTTAAATTTTATGAACTAATTTAAAATATTTGAACAAATAGCAAAAATAGGTTAAATTATTGAATTTTCTAATGCCTTTAAATATGAAGCTAATTTCGACTTCTTTCTTGCTGCAGCATTTTTATGAAATACATTTTTTTTTGTGCCTTTATCGATTAAACTGTAAACTGAAGCTAAAAGTTTTTTTAACTTTTCTCTATGTTCAGGATTTTTTGAATTTTTATATATTTCTAGATCTTTAAAAAAAACTTTTATAAAAGTTCTAACAGAACTTTTATAAAAACGATTTCGTAAACGATTACGTTCATTAATTTCAATACATTTTTTTGCTGATTTATTGTTAGCCATATGATTACTAATTTAATAGTTATTTAAAAAATTAAGGTTTAATTTAATATAATGTATTTAATAAAAAATTAAAAGTTTTAAAAGTAAAAATTTTTATATTAATATTATAGGCACTAACCCTTGATAAGATAAAAATTTTTAGGCAATATAGTAATAAAATTATTATTTAATAATCTTATGGCAAAAAATAAAGGTACTCGAATTTTAATTACTTTAGAATGTACGGAATGTCGCTCAAATTTAAATAAACGCTCACCTGGTGTTTCAAGATATTCTACACAAAAGAATCGTCGAAATAATCCAGCACGAATCGAATTAAAAAAATATTGTCCACATTGTAATAAACAAACTATACATAAGGAAATAAAATAAATTATGATATCAAAAAACCAAAAAATATCACCAATTAAGATAAACCAAAAAATCGATTATAAAGATATTGCTTTATTGACACTATTTGTAACAGAGCAAGGAAAAATTCTTCCCCGACGTGCTACTGGTGTAACTGTTCAACAACAAAGAAAACTAGCAAAAGCAATAAAACGAGCAAGAGTCTTATCATTATTTCCTTTTGTTGCATCTAATTCTGTTTAAAACTATTTAGAGTTATTATTTTTAATGTATAATAATTCTAAATATTCAATTTTAATTAATTTATAAGGAGAATTTTATGGGGAATTTTATTGATAAGACATTCACGGTAATAGCGGATATTCTTTTAAAAATTTTACCAGCAAGTAAAAAAGAAAAAGAAGCATTTTCATATTATCGAGCTGGAATGACGGCGCAATCTAAAGGTCGCTATGCAGAAGCATTACAAAATTATTATGAAGCTCTTCAAATTGAAGAAGATCCATACGATCGAAGTTATACACTTTATAATATTGGTTTAATTTATGGAAATACAGCCAAATATACTAAAGCTCTTGAGTTTTATCATCAAGCTGTTTCCCTAAACTCAAATCTTCCACAAGCATTAAATAACATAGCTGTCATTTATCATTCTCAAGCACTGCGTGCACAAAGTTTAGATGAAGACGAATATACTGAATTATCAAAAGAATTATTCGATAAAGCTACCGAATATTGGATTCAAGCTTTAAAATTAGCTCCAGATAATTATCCTGGAGCACGAAATTGGTTAAAAGTAACTGGAAGAATCAGTAATAATAATTTATAAATAATTTAATTATATTTGATCAAAATCAGACTATATTCAAGAATGCAATTAGTTTTGTTGTACAATAGTAATTAATTATTGGATTTCAAATTTGTTAAAATTTAAAACGGCAGATAAGACCGTGAAAGTATATTTATTTTCAAGTATTTTAAATATGTTAAATCAAAATGGTAAAAAATAATTTAAAGAAAGGTTTCGTTACTCAAATTATTGGTCCTGTACTAGATATTCAATTTCCTAAAGGAAGTTTACCGCCTATTTATAATGCAATCGAAATTCCATTAGAGGATGGCACTAGAACTATTGTTGAAGTACAACAATTATTAGGCGATAACAAAGTACGAGCAGTATCCATGCGTTCAACAGATGGTTTAAGACGTGGTGTTGAAGCTTTTGATTTAGGTACTCCAATTACTGTCCCAGTAGGTACTCCAACATTAGGCCGAATTTTTAATGTAATTGGTGAACCTGTTGATGATCAAGGTGATGTTATATGTAATGAAACTTTACCAATCCATCGTGATGCTCCAGCATTTACTGAATTAGAAACAAAACCATCCATTTTTGAAACTGGTATTAAAGTAGTAGATTTATTAGCACCCTATCGTCGTGGCGGTAAAATTGGTTTATTCGGTGGAGCTGGTGTGGGTAAAACTGTTTTAATTATGGAATTAATTAATAACATTGCCAAAGCTCATGGTGGCGTATCTGTTTTTGGTGGCGTAGGTGAACGTACACGTGAAGGAAACGATTTATATGAAGAAATGAAAGAATCTGGAGTAATTAATAAAAAGAATTTCCCAGAATCTAAAGTAGCTTTAGTATATGGTCAAATGAATGAACCACCAGGAGCACGTATGCGTGTTGGCTTAACAGCATTAACCATGGCCGAATATTTCCGTGATGTAAACAAACAAGATGTATTATTATTTATTGATAATATTTTCCGTTTTACACAAGCTGGTTCTGAAGTATCTGCTTTATTAGGTCGTATGCCATCAGCAGTAGGCTATCAACCTACCTTAGCTACAGAAATGGGAGCATTACAAGAACGTATTACATCAACAACACAAGGTTCAATTACATCGATTCAAGCTGTATACGTACCTGCTGATGATTTAACAGATCCGGCTCCAGCCACAACTTTTGCTCACTTAGATGCAACAACAGTATTATCTCGTAATTTAGCAGCGAAAGGTATTTATCCTGCTGTAGATCCATTAGATTCAACTTCAACAATGTTACAACCAGGCATTGTAACTGATGAACACTATGAAGTTGCTGAAAGCGTAAAAGAAACATTACAGCGGTATAAAGAATTACAAGATATTATTGCAATTTTAGGAATTGATGAATTATCAGAAGAAGATCGTTTAACTGTTGCCCGTGCACGAAAAGTAGAACGTTTCTTATCACAACCATTTTTTGTGGCTGAAATTTTTACAGGATCATCTGGAGAATATGTAACTTTAAAAGATACAATTCAAGGTTTCTCTATGATTTTAAATGGAAAATTAGATGATTTACCTGAACAGGCTTTTTATCTTGTAGGTAATATTGATCAAGCACGTGCAAAAGCAAAAACTCTAAAATAAGGAGTACGATATATGGTTATAAACATTCGCATTCTTACTCCTGAAAGAATAATTTGTTCGACAGTAGCTGATGAAATTGTTTTACCTGGCGAAACGGGTCTAGTAGGTGTACTAGATGGTCATGCACCATTAATTACATCTTTAGATACAGGATTATTACGTATTAAGTTGAATAAAAAATGGACCCCAATTCTTTTATTTGGTGGTATAGCTGAAATTAATCAAAATCGAGTAACAATTTTAGTAAATGCTGTAGAAGAATTTACTGATGTTAAATTAAGTTTAAGTGAAGCTACAAAAGAATTAGAAAATGCTATTTTAGCGGTCGACAATGCGGAAACAAGTAAAGATCGACTTGATACTTTACTAGAATTAAAGAAAGCAACAGCAAGATTAGAAGGTATAAATTATTTATCGTTAAATAATCGTTAAATATATGATATGAATACTTTATTTAACTAATTTGATTTCCGAAAAAAGAATTTGCACAGCATATTATAGAATTAAAAATTTCAATTATTAAAATTATTAAAAAGATTCAAAAAATCATTAATAGTTGAAATTTTTAATTTTTTTAATAATTGAAATTTAGCTTACTACAATGGAACGAATATACTTTTATTAAATGGCGACTAATTCTAATTTTAATTTTACAAATAACACAACGGTAACATTAGAATTACCTTTTTCTGAACATATTGAAGAACTACGTCAACGTATTTTTTTTGTGTTTGTAATAATTTTAGTGGTAAGTTGTGTAGCATTTATTGAGGTCAAAAGTCTAGTTAAAATTTTAGAACTTCCGATCAGTAATGTAAAATTTTTTCAAATAGCACCGGGTGAATATTTTATTTCAACCCTTAAAATTTCATTTTATACCGGCTTACTTTTTTCAAGCCCATTTATAATAGGTCAATTAATATTATTTTTATTACCAGGCTTAACTAAAAAAGAAACAAAGATTATTTTACCTTTATTGTTCAGTTCATTGGTTTTATTTGGATTAGGATTAGCTTTCTCTTACTATACTCTAGTTCCAGCTGCTTTAAACTTTTTTTTAAATTATAGTGAAGAGGTAATTGAACCATTCTGGTCTTTTGATCAATATTTTGAGTTCATTTTGGTTTTATTTTATAGCACCGGATTAGCTTTTCAAATTCCAATTATTCAAATTTTAATTGGATTACTGAATATTGTATCACCAAAACAAATGTTAGGTGCCTGGAGATATATAATATTAATATCTACAATTCTTGGGGCAATTTTAACACCCTCAACTGATCCTTTAACACAGTTATTATTATCTTTAGCAATATTACTGTTATATTTTTCAGGATTAGGTATCTTGTTTTTAATAAAGAACTAATTTATATAATGAAATATCCATACTTAAAAAGTATTTAAACTATGGCAACTAACAAGTTTTTTAAAAGTCTTTTATTTGCTTTAACGATTGCTATAAATTCATTTGGGTTTTGTATTCAAGAGTCGTCAGCATATCCAGTTTTTGCACAACAAAATTATTCAAATCCTCGTGCAGCAAATGGAAAAATAGCTTGTGCAAATTGTCATTTAAATCAAAAAGCAATTGAAATTGAGGCACCTCAAGCTGTTCTCCCAAATTCAGTTTTTGAAGTAGAAATTAAAATACCTTATGATGTGAGTAAACAGCAAATAGGAGCAAATGGGAAAAACGCTGATTTAAACGTAGGTGGTATTTTAATACTTCCAAACGGATTTAAATTAGCTTCAAAAAATCAAATTCCAGAAGAAGTTAAAATAAAAAATAAAGGTGTTTTCATTTCACCGTACAGTACTGAATTTGACAATATTTTAGTAGTTGGACCAATTGCTGGGAAAACTCATCAAAAATTAATTTTCCCTGTTGTTGCACCAGACCCAGAAAAAAATTCAGATATTAAATATTTAACTTATCCATTCTATGGTGGTGGTAACCGTGGACGTGGTCAAGTTTACCCAACAGGCGAGAAAAGTAACCTTAACGTATTTGGAGCAAACCAAGCCGGACAAATTACGGAAATTACATCATCAGAAAAGGGAGAATCTAGTATTGTTATTTTAAATTCAAACGGTACAAAAACCTCTCAAATTATACCAGCAGGACTGAGTTTAATTGTTAAGCAAAAGGATATTGTAAAAACTGATCAGGCATTAAATACTGATCCAAATGTAGGTGGTTTTGGTCAAGAAGAATCTGAAATCGTATTACAAAATCCTATAAGAATCGTAGGTTATCTTGCGTTCTGTTTCTTTATATTATTAACACAAATCACTTTAGTTTTAAAGAAAAAACAATTTGAAAAAGTTCAAGCTGCAGAGTTAAACTTTTAATAAACTTAAATAATTAAATAAAATAACTAATAATATTATCGGTCATTTTATTTAATTATTTAAGTTTCCCCAAATAATATAAATTGTACCAGTCCTGTTACAAGTGACAAACTGAAAAGATTGCTCGAAGTAAACATAAAAATGCCTATCTGGCAATCTAATGCCAAACATTTAGCAAAATGTTTTAAATTAAAAATCAAACAATCTTCAACAATTCGCTCTAATAATAAAAAATAAAGTTTCGAATCTTTACAATTATAGACTTTAATTGCTTAAAACTATAAGCCTAACTAACAATTCTGATCTCTTTAATAAATTTTATCACTATTTATGAAATGCCGCCAGCTAAGAATGCCAAAAATGTTTTAACAACTTTATATTTAGGAATTGGTACATAGTCAAAGCTAAATCTTATTAAAATAGAAACACTGTTTATAATCAAAGTGTTCTTTGTGTTCTTTTTAAAAATATTTTGTAACTGTTGAATCTGGCTGGTTCAACAGTTACAAAATAGAAAGATATGTTAACGATTCTAAAATTTTACGTTAGAAATTTTTAATATCTATAACTGTAGCTGATATAAAAAGACTTACTTTTGAACTGATGGTAACTACTGTGGATGTACCCAGATTGCTATTAATCCTGGGACTATGCATATTAACACCACGTAGGCTTTTTGTTCTTTAAGATTGCTCGCGCACTATTAAAACGTTTTGTTTGTATAAGTAATTAGCGGGGCTGGCTCTTATACCTATATATAGTCCTTTTTATAGCGAGTCAAAAGCAATATGACCCGACAAGCCTTGATTTCCAATTTTTTTAGACATCTGTAATAATTATTATGGAAGGAAAATCGACATATTTTCACTCTTTTTTATTGCTAATTTTTACGAATATATCAATGATAAAGAGATATAGGATACAGCATATCTGAAGTATAAATGAAAAAAATAAAAGTATTTGAAAAAGTTGAGCTTGACTTAACTCTTGGAAAGTATTGCTTTATTTTGACGTTTGCTCGTAATTAATTCTCTGTGCATCATATCGCCTTGTAGATACTAAATATCAATATCCTATCCGTATGTTTCCAAATGTTATGTTAAAAACATACGGATAAACTCGAGCTCATAGTAATTAACTTTGAAGAACTAGGCTTAACAAACTAGTTTGCGCTTAGATATTAATATAACTCATCCTCTTGGTGTACTAAAATTGTACAGTCTGATTTAGGATAAGCAATACAAGTTAAAACAAATCCAGCTTCTATTTGATCATCATCTAAGAAAGTTTGTTCCGATTGATCAATCTTTCCTTCTGTTACTTTTCCAGCACAAGTTGAGCATGCACCTGCACGACAAGAGTAAGGTAACTCAACACCTTGTTCTTCAGCTGAATCTAATATAAATACATCATCACTACAATCAATTGTTGCATTAATATTATGTTCTTCACTTACTAGTTTTACTTTGTAAACAACCATATCTCTCCTTATTTTTAATAAATTTAATAAAATAATACTATATTAGTCTGGCACCTTACATTATACTACATAATAATAAAAATAATTTTTTTTATTTAAAAAGCTTTTCGTTTTATCAAAATGTTTGTTTTAAACGACTTGCTTTTCCTTTTAAATTTCGTAAATAATAAAGCTTAGCACGTCTTACTTTTGATGATCGTAAAACTGTAATTGATTCTATTTTTGGTGAATGAATTAATAAAACTCTTTCTATACCAATACCTTGTAATATTTTTCGAACAGTTATACTTGTGGTAAGAGAACTATTTTTTTTTGCAATAAGTGTTCCCTCATAAAATTGAGTTCTTTCTTTATTTCCCTCGATAATTTTAACTCCAATTTTAACATTATCACCAATCTTAAGTATTGGAAGATCCTTTTTTAGAAAATTATTTTCTAAATTATTAATTGTTTTTTGAGCATTTAATTTAAACATAAATTCTAACTATTAGTGTAATTATTTATATAGTAAGAAGTTTACAATTAGATCTTGAAAAACACAATCTAAAAATATATAATTTGCATTCGACTGGGTTCGAACCAGTGATGTTCCATAGGAAAACGGATTATGAGTCCGGCGCCTTCGACCGCTCGGCCACGAATGCAAATATGGAACTGATGGGAATTGAACCCATGTCCATTTAAAACTTTTTAATGTACTCGTTCACAGGTATAGTTTCAAAGAACAAAGATTTTATAAAGTTAGTCTAAACTACAGAAGATTAAAACGTCTAGATGTAATGAACAAATTTATATAAATAAAATTTAATCAGGTATTAAAAAGCCAATTGTAATAAATTTGAAGAATTTTTCTTAATTTTAAAACAATCTGCTATTTTAGAAACAAAAAAAGTTATTTTATTAGCATTTAATTAAAATTTTGCAGATTTTTACGAAGAGTACAAGCTTCGACCTGAGTCATACACTAATTAATTGTAAATGTCGAAACCAAATCAGCCCCAAATTGTTCGTTATTATTTATAACATTAAACCATAAGCATGAAGGGAATCGAACCCTTGACTTTCAGAATCGGAATCTGATGCTCTATCCATTGAGCTACATGCTTTGAACATAAACTATAAATCTATATTATCTTAAGATAAAAATCTTATAGATTTTAGAATATTTTTCAAAAAACAAAAAAATTTTTCACTTTTTGAAAAATATCAATTTTAATAGAAATTAGTAGTAAATTTTACCACCACCCCATTTTTCTGTTATAATTTTTGGTTGTAATAAAATATGACCAGCAATAGCAGTTAAGTCTTCATCAGTTACTGACCGCATACGTGGATAAATATCGGCACTTTTAATACTTGGGTGAACTTCAGCAATCGATTCTAAACCATCATATGTTGTCGGATTTTTTAAATAATCAACTAATGCTTCAATATTATCACGACGTGGTGTCGCTAAACTTAAAGCTTCAGGGTCTAAACCAACGTTTGGGTTTGTTTTTGTCATCCCACCCACATGACAAGCACCACAAGTAGCATTAAATAAACGCTTACCACGTTTAACTTGTTCCGGAGTTAAGATTATTGTTTTACCAGAACCATCTAAAACAACTGTCCTTGTTGCTTCATCTAAATCAATAGCTGATGCTGTTGTTACAAATACACTGAAAATGCAAAAGAATACTAAAGAAAAAAGTTGTGAGTACTTTTTAAGCATAATTTTAAATAATTATTTACAAATTTGAAACCAAGATAACATTTAGTTAAAAACTATTTTTTTTTAATTTTTTTTAATTTTGCCATATTTGCTATTAAGCCTCTTAGCCTAATATTTTCCCAGCCCGCAACTAAAACTGTGAGAATAATTAATACTTGGCTAAATAACAGAATTGGATCTAATCTCCAACCATGAACTATTAAAATACAACTATAAAGTAAACCGATAGTTGCAAAAAAGATATCTTCATCACGTGCAACTTCTGGTTTAACATTTCTAAGAAAATATAATACGAGTACTCCAAAACTTACGATAATTCCCAAAAAAATATTTGGACCAAAACTAAAATTTATCATAGGGTATTTAATTTAATAAATTTTATAGCAGGTTAACTAAAAATACTTTAACTAAGTAAAAAATTGTTAAAACTAAAATTTTTTACTTATTTCAACAATTAAATTACAAAGTCTTTCAATTTTATCAGCTTCTTGTAACTCGATCATTTCGACTGATAAAAACTAAAGTTCCACCAATAGCAACTGCAATGAAAGCACCTGCCAATAAACTAGCTATAAAATTTCCTAATGAAGGTGTCATTTTTTATTTCCCGTTATTTTAAATAATAAAGTTAAAAATAGTAAGATTGACTACACTGAACATTGTATCAACTTTTACAAAAAAATATAATTAATATTCTTATTTAAATAATTTTTAATTGCTTTGAAAGATTTTGAAAAGTTAAAAGGGGAATAAAAAAAACTTTTTTGATTTAATTAATAAGAAAGATTACAAGTACTTATTGAAATATATTTTGCGATATATAAATATTCATCTTTCAAATATAGTAATAAGCACAATGTAATATTACATATAATTTTTTGTATTTTATAACTAACTTTTTCTAATCTCTTCTTGAATTCAAAAAGAGATTAGAAAAAGTTATAAAGTTAACCGTACTTACCAGCAGTTGAAGCAATCACGAATGCTGCATATGTTAAAATATAACCAACAGTAAAATGTACTAAACCAACTAAACGAGCTTGTACGATTGAAAGAGCAACTGGTTTGTCTCTCCAACGAACTAAGTTTGCTAATGGTGTACGCTCGTGTGCCCATACTAATGTTTCAATTAATTCTTGCCAATATCCACGCCATGAAATTAAGAACATAAATCCTGTCGCCCAAATTAAATGGCCAAATAAGAACATCCATGACCATACAGATAGATTGTTCATACCGAATGGGTTGTAACCATTAATTACTGGTGATGAATTTAACCACAGGTAATCACGTAACCAACCCATGATATAGTTTGATGATTCATCAAATTGACCTGGGTTACCACCCCAAATTGTCATATGTTTCCAGTGCCAATAGAACGTTACCCAACCAATTGTGTTTAACATCCAGAACATTGCTAAGTAGAATGCATCCCAAGCTGAAATATCACAAGTACCACCACGACCTGGACCATCACATGGAAAACTGTAACCAAAGTCTTTTTTATCTGGCATTAATTTTGATCCACGTGCATCTAAAGCACCTTTGACAAGAATTAATGTCGTAGTATGTAAACCTAAAGCAATAGCATGATGAACTAAAAAGTCACCTGGACCAATTTTTAAGAATAAATCGGTTTTACTATTATTAATTGCTTCTAACCAACCTGGTAACCAAAGTTGATTACCTGCTACCGTAGCTGGACTAGTTGAAGATGATAATAAAACGTTAAATTCGTAAACTGCTTTACCAGAAGCTGCTTGAATATATTCGGCAAATAAAGGCTCAAATAAAATTTGTTTTTCTGGTTGACCAAATGCAACTACAGTATCATTGTGAATATATAAACCTAATGTATGGAAACCTAAAAATAAAGAAACCCAGCTTAAATGAGATATAATTGCTTCTTTATGCTCTAACATTCTTGCTAAAACATTATTTTTATTCAATTCTGGATCATAGTCTCTTACAAAGAAAATTGCTCCGTGAGCAAAAGCTCCAACCATTAAGAATCCTGCAATATATTGATGGTGCGTATATAAAGCAGCTTCAGTTGTAAAATCTTTTGATAAAAATGCATAAGGAGTTATAGCATACATATGCTGTGCAGTTAAAGATGTAGCAACGCCTAAACATGCTAATGCTAATCCTAATTGCATATGTAAAGAGTTTGTAATTGTTTCAAATAATCCATTATGACCAGCTCCTAATCGTCCTCCAGGAGGTCGATGAGCATCTAATATTTCTTTCATATTATGACCGATACCAAAATTTGTTCGATACATATGGCCCGCTACAATGAAAACAACTGCAATTGCTAATTGGTGATGAGCAATATCACTTAACCATAAAGATTGTGTCTGAGGATGGAAACCACCTAAAAATGTTAAAATAGCTGTACCAGCGCCCTCAGCTGTACCATAAGCATGATTTGTACGATCAGGGTTTTCAGCATAAGCAGTCCAGTTTCCACTGAAAAACGGAGTTAAACCAGCAGGATGTGGTGGGGTTGTTAAGAAGTTATCCCAACCAATATGAACACCACGAGATGCAGGAATTGCCACGTGAACAATGTGACCAGTCCAAGCTAATGAACTAACCCCTAATAAACCAGATAAATGGTGATTTAATCGAGATTCATTATTTTTAAACCACGATAAACTTGGACGGAATTTTGGTTGTAAATGTAACCAGCCGGCAAATAATAAAACCGATGATAAAATTAATAAACCTATAGCACCTGCATATAACTCTTGATTTGTTCTAAAACCAATTGTATACCACCATTGATATACACCTGAAAATGCAATATTAACCGGATATGTATTACCTTTACTAAACGCTTTAATCGCTGATTCACCAAAATGTGGATCCCAAATTGAATGTGCAATTGGTTTTACTTTTAGTGGATTGCTTACCCATTTTTCAAAATTTCCTTGCCAAGCAACATGAAATAGATTCCCGGAAGTCCATAAGAAAATAACTGCTAAATGACCGAAATGTGAAGCGAAAATTTTTTGATATAAATTCTCTTCAGTCATACCATCATGCGCTTCTAAATCATGAGCAGTAGCGATACCATACCAAATTCTTCGCGTTGCTGGATCTTGTGCAAGGGCTTGGCTAAACTTTGGAAATTTAGTTGCCATAATTGTTAGATGCCTTTTTATATAAATTTTAGTTATGAATAAAAATAATAATTAATGGTTTAAGGATTCTTTTCTTAAAATAAATTAAATTTATTTAGCTAATTGAAATAGCACGTGCTAAGAAAAATGCCCACGTAGTTCCAATTCCACCTAGTAAATAATGTGCTAAACCAACAGCACGACCTTGGATAATACTTAAGGCACGTGGTTGAATTGCTGGAGCAAAGTTTAATTTGTTGTGTGCCCAAACAATCGATTCAATTAATTCTTGCCAATATCCACGACCACTAAATAAGAACATTAAACTGAATGCCCAAATAAAGTGAGCACCTAAGAAAATTAAACCATATGCTGATGCGGCTGATCCATATGATTGAATTACTTGTGAAGCTTGCGACCATAAAAAGTCACGTAACCAACCGTTAATAGTAATAGCACTTTTTGCAAAGTTTCCGCCAGTGATGTGTGAAATACTACCATCTGGTGAAATAGTTCCCCAAACATCTGATTGCATTTTCCAACTAAAGTGGAAGATTACTACAGAGATTGAATTATACATCCAGAATAAACCTAAAAACACATGGTCCCAACTTGAACTTTGACATGTACCGCCACGACCTGGCCCGTCACAAGGGAAACGGAAACCTAAGTTTGATTTATCAGGAATTAATTTTGAACTACGAGCATATAGTACACCTTTTAATAAAATTAAAACAGTTACATGAATTGTAAATGCATGAATATGGTGAACCATAAAATCTGCAGTACCTAATTGAATAGGCATCATTGCAATCTTTCCACCAACTTCTACAACTTCTCCACCAAATGCATAACTTGTTGTTGCTAAAGCGTTTGGAGCGGTTGTTCCAGGCGCTAATAAATGGATATTTTGAATCCATTGGGCAAAAATTGGTTGTAACTGAAGAGCTTTATCTGAAAACATATCTTGTGGACGACCTAAAGCTCTCATTGTATCATTATGAATATAGAACCCAAATGCATGACAACCTAAGAAAATACAAACCCAGTTTAAATGAGAGATAATTGAATCACGATGTCTTAAAACACGATCTAATAAATTGTTGTAGTTATTAGCTGGTGTATAATCACGAACCATGAAAATTGCTCCATGTGCAGCACCACCTGTTACACAGAATCCTCCAATCCACATATGATGTGTAAATAAAGAAAGCTGTGTTGCATAATCAGTTGCAATGTATGGGTATGGCGGCATTGCATACATATGATGTGCTACAATTATACTTAATGAACCCATCATAGCTAAGTTAATTGCTAATTGAGCATGCCATGATGTGGTTAAAATTTCGTATAAACCTTTGTGGCCTTCTCCTGTAAATGGTCCTTTATGAGCTTCTAAGATTTCTTTCATACTATGACCGATACCCCAATTAGTACGATACATATGACCAGCAAAAATGAATAAAACAGCTAAAGCTAAATGGTGATGGGCAATATCGCTTAACCATAATCCACCTGTAACTGGATTTAAACCACCTTTAAATGTTAAAAAATCTGAGTATTTACCCCAGTGACCACTGAAAAATGGTGCTAAGCCTTCAGAAAAACTTGGGTATAATTGACTCATTAATTCACGATTAATTAAAAATTCGTGAGGTAATGGAATTTCTTGAGGTGCAACGCCTGCATCTAATAATTTATTAATTGGTAATGCAATGTGAATTTGGTGACCTGCCCAAGATAAACAACCTAATCCTAATAAGCCAGCTAAATGATGATTCATCATTGATTCAGCATTTTGGAACCATTCTAGTTTGGGTGCTGCTTTATGGTAGTGAAACCAGCCAGCAAATAACATAATAGCTGACATTATTAAACCACCAATGGCAATCCAATATAATTCAACTTCACTAGTGATTCCTTCTGCCCGCCACATTTGGAACCAACCAGAAGTTGTTTGGATACCTTGGAAGTTACCACCGACATCACCATTTAAAATTTCTTGACCAACAATTGGCCAAACAACTTGAGAACTTTGTTTAATATTAACTGGATCAGTTAACCAAGCTGAATAATTAGAGAAATATGCTCCATGAAAGTGCATACCACTAATCCATAAAAAGATCACAGCTAATTGGCCAAAGTGTGCACTGAAAATTTTACGAGAAACTTCTTCCAGAGAACTAGTTTGACTATCAAAGTCATGAGCATCTGCATGTAAGTTCCAAATCCACGTAGTTGTTTTTGGACCTTTAGCTAAAGTTCTAGAGAAATGACCCGGTTGTGCCCATTTTGCGAAACTAGTTTCGACTGCGTCTTTTTCAACAAAAATTTGCACGGTTTTTGCGCGACGGTCGGTTGAGCTTATTGCCATTAATTTTCTCCTTGTTGGGAGACGAAAATTTATGAAACTCTCATAAAAGAATAAAGAGTGACTAATAAAGTTATCTGTTAATTATGAGTTTTCAGATTAGTACTATACGTTTTTTTATAAAAAATAGTTAACTTTTAAAAAAAATTTAAACGTAAATAAAATAAAAAAATATAAATATAAGTCTATATAGTTAAGAAATTTCTTAATTGTATAGACTTTTATTTATATTTTTTAAAAATATAAACCAAGTAAGTCAGGGAAAAAACGATTAATTTCAATAATAAATCCAGCCGTAAAAATCATCCATATTGTTAATAAAACTGGAGCTGTTGATAAATATTTTTGAAGATTTTCCATAAAAATTTAATATAAATAATTAATAAATAAGTAAAATTGAGATTTAAATTTCAATTTTAGCGCATTGATACAGTTACTTCATCTTCTGGAGCTACTAAATCGCCGCTGATTAATTCTTGCCATGCTGAAATTGGCCAAATATAACCAGTTGTCATGATTTTTAAAGCTAGCGGGACATTAATGATAATTTCACTGTCGGCAGGATTTTTAGTTATACTTACAGCACGAACATATTTTCGTCCAACCCAACCAATCCATCCCGATATATAAATAAACCCAAATCCTGGCAGAATAAATTCGGCAGCGTGACTCCAACGTCCATCAGCAACTAAATGTGGTAAGCCATCTGTTCCACATAATAATTCAGAGCGACTATATTTATCAAATCTTGCTTTTGTTCGATCAATTTGTTGTTTTAAAGTTAAAGCTGGTAGAGAATCAACTTCATACTGGCTCATTCTTTGTTCAAGTTTCTTTACACTTGAATTGAATCGTTTTGTAAAAGCAGGTGATGCACTACATTTTGTTAATCCACCAATATCTGCTAATGCTTGGTTTGGTGTAGAAGCTAATAATACTAAAAAAAGTAAAGTTATTAAATTAAAACGTTTCATTATCAAAGAAAATTTAAGATTATTAATTTGGTAAAAAATTTTTAAAAAGTAAAGTTATTACTAATTATATAGTAGTATAGTTTGCAATAAAAAATTTATTTATTCTTTAGCGAGAAAATAAATTAAAAATAGAAAAATATTTTAAAGATAGAATAGTTAGTCTAATATTTCAGAGAACCTTTAAAATTTAAGAGTTCCCTGAAATACTATATGAATTATTCGAAATCTTTACGATTTGGATTTCGTGATGGATCACTTGAAAGAAGTCCAAAAATGAATAAAGAAACAAAAAAGATAATCGTTGTATAAACTAAAATTTTTAAAGTTAACATTTACTTTTTCTTAAAAATTATTTTTAATAATATTAATTATACTAAAATAAAAGGATTCTGAATTATTTTATTGAAAAAAAATTATGTATAGTAATCTTAAGTAGAGGAAGGAGTATAACTTAAACGAAAAGGATAAACTCTTAAAACAGTTATCTTAACTTTTTTAAATTTAGGAAAATCTAAATTTTTAGTTCGTTGATTATAAAGTGATAAATATCCTTCAATTAAAATATAGTCATTAACTTTGTAGTAATTTACAACATCACGAGCTAAGTTACCACAAAAAGTTAAATTTATAACTCTCGTATTCTGAAGTTGTGGAAACTGAACTCGAAATCTAGCAACCAGAATATTGTTGTCAACAATTTTTTGTCTTGGAGTCTCCAAAATTTTAACGACTCCGCCAATATAGTTGGTATCCGCCATTTTTATAGTAATTAAATAATTAAATTCTTTTGTTTTTGAACATCTTCGAAATTAATATCACGCAATCGTTTTAATAAACAAATAAAATATTCTAAAAAATAATCATCTAATTGAATTATCTCAGAGGTATCAATTTTAAACATTCTGTATAAATCAAATGTTGATTTTGAAAAATTATTTTCTGTATTTAAAATTTTTACAAAAGCTAATCTATCACTAATGTTTTGACCCCACTCAAAGAATCCAAATAAACGACTGACAAGTTTTAAAATGAGTAAAGGAATCCTCTGTACTTTTGCTTCCTGACCAGCTAGTTGCTCACATAAATTAATAATTTCCGATGAAAACCAACCTCTTGAGCCACTCAAGAAGAATGTTTGATTTTGAGTTTGCGGAATTTGTAATGAACGTAAACAAAATTTCGCAATATCTTGCGTATCCATGTAAGAAATACAGGTATTTTCGTTTGTTACCCAAATGGGTAAATTGTCTAAAATTGGTACAGCATATTGTTCTATTAAACCTTGATAAAACCCAGTTAATCTAAAAATCGTGTATGGAATTTTGGATTGCTTTAATTTAACTTCGATTCCATTTTTTAATTTCATTAAAGGAATATTTTCAAACAGTTCAACATTTTGCGCTGAAAAAAAAATAAATCTTTTAATATTAGCAGCTTGTGCAGCTTCAATTAAAAATAATTTTCCATCCCAATCCACTTTTTTTAAAGAATCCAATTCGTTAGCACGACTAGTAGAAGCATCTATAATTGCAGTAATTCCTTTTAAACAAGGTGGAATTGTTTCTGGTCTTGCTAAATCACCGTATACTAATTCAACTCCCCATTCTTTTAAAAAACTAGCTTTTCGAAAATTACGAACTAAACAACGTACTTGATAGCCTTTTGTTAGGGCTTGCAAAACAATTTGCCGCCCTAATGTTCCAGTTCCTCCAATAATTAGCAAACTCATATATTAATGTGATTTTATTTAAGAATTTCTTAACCGTTAAATACTGTACTTTGTAAAATATCATCTGCTTCAAGATTAACTAATTCTTTTTTTGTCAGTACTTGACCACGACTATCAAAAATTCGATTTGCTTGTCGCATTCTTGCTCTATCTAAAGCATTTTTTACACTTCGAGCATTTGCAAATAATGGTTTTTCTTTTCGCTTTTTAATATATTTTGTTAAAGCAAGTTCAGCATTTGGTGTTAATTGATATTGTTGTTCTTCCAACATTAATTTTGCGATTTGTAAAAGCTCTTCAACCGTATAATCTGGAAAATCAATATGATTGGCAATACGTGAAGATAAACCAGGGTTTGATTCATAAAATTTATCCATCGGCTCTTTATAACCAGCTAAGATAACAACAAGCTCATCACGTTGGTTTTCCATAACTTGCAATAAAATTTCAATTGCTTCTGACCCGTAATCACGTTCATTATCCGGTTTGTATAAGTAGTATGCTTCATCGATAAATAAAACACCACCCATCGCTTTTTTAAGAACTTCTTTTGTCTTTGGAGCAGTATGACCAATATACTGACCTACTAAATCATCTCGAGTAACAGTTAAAAGATGACCTTTTTTAATATAGCCTAATTGATATAAAATATCAGCCATTTTTAAACCAACTGTTGTTTTTCCAGTTCCGGGACTACCTGTAAATGACATGTGTAAACCTGGATTTGATGAAGTAATCCCTAAACTTCTTCTTAATTTATCAATTAATAATAAAGCTGCAACCTCACGAATTCGAGCTTTTACTGGTGCTAGACCAACTAATTCCTCATCTAATAAATTTAAAATTTTAGCAATTTCTGTTTTTGCGTATTCTTCCTGCAAATAAACTGGAGTTGTATTTGTATTCATATATGTAGAATTTAATATTACGTATTTCAGATATTAAATCAGTTAAAATAATACTATAACTGATTTAATAATATTATTTTAATACAAATTTAAGTTGTTGTAAAGGTTGGAATACTTAATAAACAAATAAATGCAAATCCTGCACTCCCACATGCACCAACAAAAAATCCACCTTTAAATTGATCCCAAGCTTTTTTAGTTTGTAGATTATTGTCATTTGACACTTGTGACTTTTCTTGTCCAAAAGCGGCTACGCCATAGATTGTTAAACCTAAGGTTAAAATAACAATTAAACCAATTGTTGAAAGAAAGCCAGACAATAATCCAATGTCAGAGTCTCGTAATGGTCCTAATTTAACAAATGGGCCTATTAAAAAATAACCATGTGCTAAACCAATTTCTAGACCACGTAATAAAGGCGTTAAACCAAATCGATAGGCTGGTAGGTTTTGTAAAATTGCTTTTGTAACTGCAGATGATGTTATGGGCGTTGCTAAATGACCCACAAATGGATCATTATTGTACGGTTTAATAAAGTTAGCCATAAAATTAATTTGAAAATTAGTTAAATTAATAATAAAATTTTTATATAGATTACTATATAATATATACTAATATACAGAAAAATTTTTATAAACTTCATTTTGATAAAATAAGAAAGATTTTATGACAACTGCTATCGATTACTTTTTATTAGTAGGATTCTGCTTTGCACTTACATCTGGTTTATTTATAGGATTTAAATCAATTAAACTAATTTAATTTTTATTAGACTACACCAAATGCAAAATGAAATTCGTCAGAATAAAATTGTTGGATCACGACGATTTAGTAATTATTTCTGGTCATTCTTTTTATTTGTTGGGGGTCTAGGTTTTTTACTGGCTGGCATTTCTAGTTATTTTAAAACTAATTTATTACCCTTTACAAATACTACCGAACTAGTTTTTATACCACAAGGTTTGGTAATGATGTTTTATGGAACATTGAGTTTAGGAATTAGTATTTATACGATTATTACAATACTTTTAGATATTGGAAGTGGTTATAATGAATACAATAAACTTGAAAATCTTGTAAAAATAGTTCGAAAAGGATTCCCCGGAAAAAATCGTGAAATTCTTTTAACATATTCATTATCAAATGTTCGAGCAATTGGAATAAAAATCACGGAAGGATTAAACCCTACTCGAAGTATTTATTTGTGTTTAAAAGATGAACGTAATATACCTTTAACATCTGTTCAAGAGCCAACTGCTATTTCAAATTTGGAAGAAGAAGCCGCTGATTTAGCAAAATTTTTAGATTTAAAACTAGAAAACTTATAAGATTTTATTGCTTTTAACCCCGCACAATTCTATAATAGAGTTATGCGGGCATAGTTTAGTGGTAAAACCTTAGCCTTCCAAGCTAATGATGGGGGTTCGATTCCCCCTGCCCGCTTTTCCATTTGAAATCTGTTTATATTAGACTGAGCAACAATCTTTTTTTATAGGAGAATATATAAATATGTCTGGTGGATCTACAGGTGAACGTCCGTTTTCGGATATTATTACTAGTGTACGTTATTGGATTATTCATAGTATTACAATTCCGTCACTTTTTGTATCAGGATGGTTATTTGTCAGTACTGGGTTAGCATATGATGTATTTGGAACTCCACGTCCAAATGAATATTTTACACAAGATCGTCAACAAATCCCATTAGTAAACGACAGATTCAGTGCAAAACAAGAATTAGAAGATTTAACTAAAGGTTTATAATTGAGGTAAAAAAATGGCAAAAAATATCAATCAACCAGTAGCGTATCCTATTTTTACATTTCGTTGGTTAGCAATTCATGGCTTAGCAGTTCCGACAGTGTTCTTTTTAGGTGGTATTACTGCAATGCAATTCATTCAACGATAAATTAATATATATAATATAGGAACGAGGTAATTTTTATGACAGGTCCAAATCCAAATAAACAAGCAGTAGAATTAAATCGAACTTCTCTTTATTGGGGACTTCTATTAATTTTTGTTTTAGCAGTTCTATTCTCAAGTTATTTCTTTAATTAATATTAATCTAATAGGAGCTTTTTTTATGGCAAATACTGGTAGAATTCCTTTATGGCTTGTAGGTTTAGTAGGTGGCTTAGCAGCAATTACAATGCTTTCCCTATTTATCTATGGTTCATATTCAGGTTTAGGTTCATCACTATAAATTAGATATTTAATATTCATTCATATGAATGAATATTAAATATTTAATTTTATAACTATAAGACAATCTAAAACGTTCCCTCTTTTTTTGGTCTTAATTTTTTTAGAATTTTTTTTTATCAATTATTTTAATTTTATAAATTTCTTCTAAATTTTCTTCTAAGTTTTTTTAGAATTTTCTTGAAAGATTGATTAAAATTACCACCAAATTGCCATCTAGTACCTCTTCCAAACCAACCGTACCAAAATTTTGGAACCAAACGTTTAAAATTTTTTTCTTTTTCTTCTAGATCTTGCCATGCTGTTTGACCTCCACTGTAAATACTATCTTTAGAACGTGGTCCTATATGAAGTTCTGTATTTTCAACAAAAAATGGGAGATAAAAATACTGACCCCAAATAGCATGAAATAATCCAAAAATTATAAATCCAATATGAGCTAATACAATAGAAGCTAGAACTCCATTTAAAATATTCACTTGTAAAAGTATATTATCAGCAGTATAGTTTTCATACACTTCTAAAGAATCTAATTGCGGAATTAATATATATGCTTGAAAGTAATACACTCGATATGTAAAATAGATCAAAATTTGTTCAACCATCCCTATGATTAATAAAAATGTCCAATGCCATCTTATTAAATACGGACAATATCTTTTACCTATTCGAGTAATTACTGCATAAGCAGCGATTCCAGAAAGTTGAGTCCAAAATTCACTACAAATACTGTATATTTTTGGAATAATCTTATTATAAGTCTCATAATAAATTGGAAGAATCTTTGACTGCGTTGTTTCTGGTAAATTTGAAACAAACATTGAAATTGGATCGATGTAATATCTAAGACCACTCTCAGGAGCTACATGAACAATTCCTTTTGTAAACCCATAATATATCATTTGTCCTGGATTATACCAATGCACTTGATCTCCTAGTTTTAAATCAGTTAAAGCTATTTGCCTACGAAGAGAAAGCAATTGGATTGCATCCATTCCTAATTTCTGTAAAAATGGAATGTTTAATAATACATTTCGATACATAGAAACCAAATCAATAAGATGTCGGTACCATAGATAACCAGCAAAGAGCCCGATGCAAGTTATATAAAAAGATGTCTTCAAATTGTATCGAATTGCAAGAATGACAAAACGGATAAAAAGAATGAAAAACAGAACATTTTCAATATCTGCTAAAGTGAGACCATCTTGAATTTTTTGCCATAAACCCTCAATAATCTGACGGAAAGTCTCTATAGAGACATTCGGTGAGGGTTCTAAATCTAAAATATTCACATCAAAACCACGATCGATTGCTTCTTGAACCATATAAACTTCCTCCTGTCGAAGTTTTAATTAATATTAGACTATTCAATAAAATAAATCAAGCTTTTCTAGAGAAACCTTTTAAAATTTAAATTTTAAAATTAGGACTTACCCCCAAGGGAATTCGAATCCCTGTCTGCTCCGTGAAAGGGAGCTGTCCTAGGCCTCTAGACGATGGGGGCATAATATATTTAACAGTCACATAAAATTGTGAAGCGGGCAACGCGATTCGAACGCGCGACATCAACCTTGGCAAGGTTGCACTCTACCACTGAGCTATGCCCGCTGACAAATTTAACATATTACAAAACTTAAAGCCCTCCCGGATAGAATCTATAAAAACTTGTTGATTTTGTCAATACTTTTTTGGTAGCAACAATAAAATACAAAAATAGCACTAATTCTCAAACAGTCCGGTTAAAAAACCATTTTTATTTAACGAGTATAGTCTGTGAATTTAGTCCACAGATTTACGTTTTTTTTTCTAAAAATAGTTTATACTAACGGAGCGAAGTTTAGCGATAGAAACTCTAATTATCTAGAGACTAGAAGGTTCTCGAATTTTGGTTCTATCTATCTTCCAAAAGATATCTAGTAGTTTTATAGTTTTACTATTTTTGTGAATTATTTCGGGACTACTACTATAAGTATTTAAGTTAATAATGTAAGATTAATCTTACATTTTATCTGTCTAAATTTTAAAATATTTTAAATTGATGAGGCAACACCATCAGCAGCAGCAATTACAACAACAAGAATTACCCATGCTTGAAAACTTTTCGTAAAATTAGCTTTTGAATTTTCCCATTCACCTGGGGTAGCTAAAGCTACTGGAACTGTTACAACTAAACCTAATGAAATTAAAACTAATAAAACCGTTAAAGCAGCTATCATAAGTATTTTTAAAAAATTTTTATATTGATGATCAAAGCTAAATAGATAGAATATTAAAGATTACCTTTCTTTAAAGCTAATAAAACAATTACTGCTGGACCTGCTAACATAATAACCCCTGTAGCTATTAGTTGTCCTAAAACCTGCCAATTAATCATTTTTTTAAATCCTTATTTATCAAATTTTAATAAAATTTTAAGTAATAAAATAACACTATCTGTTATTTTTGATTTTACTTTAAAATTAATTAAAATAAAAATATTAATTCAAATAATATTGGACTTTATGATCTGTTAATAAAATATCGAAAATTTTTTAAAAATACTTTAATATTTTTGTATGTTCATGGTAGTATATTGCTGAGGGTTGCTAACTCAATGGTAGAGTACTCGGCTTTTAACCGAATAGTTCTGGGTTCGAGTCCCAGGTAACCCAAATTTCTAAATATATTTAAATTTACCCTAAGAAAAGTCTTTAATAATAGAACTTTTTTTGAAATAATAGAAAGTATTAATGGTTTAAAAAATCTTTTTTTGATAGGAAAATATATTTACGAATTACCTTCTTTATAAATATTGTAATCTTAACTATAACAACAAAAGAATATTTGGATTTTGATATACAAATAAAGACTTAAACTAAAAAAAATAGTAGAGAGTTGAATTAGAATTAGAGAGCTTCTACGGGTCTCTGATTCAACTTTCTATTATTTTGAAATCCTCGGTTGAAAGCCTGTTTTAATAATTTTTATCTTCTCATCCTCTGAAATCTGCCCCAAGACCTTAAATTTATTTTTTATCTTAATTTTTTTTATCTTGTCTTATAATATTACGCTAGCTAACTTTTATGTAGTTTAGTTGTAAGAAAGTCAAAAACCACTATTTATACTGAGGAATCTATTGCTATGGCATTACCATGGTATCGTGTTCACACTGTTGTTTTAAATGACCCGGGAAGATTAATTGCTGTACATATCATGCATACAGCTTTAGTTTCAGGTTGGGCTGGATCAATGGCATTATACGAATTAGCCGTATTTGATCCATCAGATCCTGTTTTAAATCCAATGTGGCGTCAAGGTATGTTTGTTATGCCTTTCATGACCAGATTAGGTATTACTGATTCTTGGGGTGGTTGGAGTATCACTGGTGAAAGTGTTTCAAACCCTGGTCTTTGGAGTTTTGAAGGCGTAGCATTATCACATATTGTTCTATCAGGTATGTGTTTCTTAGCTGCTATTTGGCACTGGGTATACTGGGATTTAGAGTTATTCCGTGATCCAAGAACAGGTGAACCCGCATTAGATTTACCAAAAATCTTTGGGATTCATTTACTTTTATCAGGTTTACTATGTTTTGGTTTTGGAGCTTTCCACGTAACAGGATTATTTGGACCTGGTATTTGGGTTTCAGATGCACATGGAATTACAGGTAAAGTACAACCAGTAGCACCTTCATGGGGAGCAAATGGTTTTAACCCGTTTAACCCTGGTGGTATAGCGTCTCATCACATTGCAGCAGGTCTTTTTGGTATTCTTGCAGGTATTTTCCACTTAACTGTTCGTCCACCTCAACGATTATATCGGGCATTAAGAATGGGTAACATTGAAACGGTTTTATCAAGTAGTATTTCAGCCGTATTCTTTGCTGCTTTTGTAACATCAGGCACTATGTGGTACGGTGCTGCGGCAACTCCTATTGAATTATTTGGTCCAACACGTTATCAATGGGATAGTGGGTATTTTCAACAAGAAATTGAGCGACAAGTTGAAACTTCAGTAAGCGAAGGATTATCAGAAAGTCAAGCATGGTCTAGAATTCCAGATAAGTTAGCATTCTATGATTATATTGGAAACAATCCAGCAAAAGGTGGTTTATTCCGTGCTGGTCCTATGAATAAAGGTGATGGTATTGCAGAAGCTTGGTTAGGTCATCCAATTTTCCGTGATAAAGAAGGTCGTGAGTTAACAGTACGTCGTATGCCAGCCTTTTTTGAAACATTCCCTGTAATTTTAGTTGATAAAGATGGAATTATTCGCGCGGATATTCCATTCCGTCGTGCGGAATCAAAATATAGTATCGAACAAGTTGGAGTAACAGTTGATTTCTATGGTGGTAAATTAAATGGTCAAACTTTTAAAGATGCACCAACTGTGAAAAAATTTGCTCGTAAGGCACAATTAGGTGAAGTTTTTGAATTTGATAGAACAAGTTTAGAATCGGATGGTGTGTTTAGAAGTAGTCCACGTGGTTGGTATACTTTTGGCCATGCTAATTTTGCTTTACTTTTCTTCTTCGGTCATTTATGGCATGGTGGTCGCACAATCTTCCGTGATGTATTCACTGGTATTGGTGCAGAAGTGACAGAGCAAGTAGAATTTGGTGTATTCCAAAAGCTTGGTGATAAGTCAACAAAAAAACAAGGTGCTGTTTAATATACAGTCCGTCTTTTTAAGTTCTTTATATTTAAATAGGATCAAACAATGGAAGCGTTAGTTTATACATTTTTACTTATTGGTACTTTAATCGTAATTTTCTTTGCCGTATTTTTCAGAGAAACACCTCGAATTATTAAAAAATAAAACCATTTTATTTGGTTTTATTTTTTAATCCTCATGTTCTTCGAATGGATCACGTAAATTTTTTGAAGCTGGTCCAAAAGCTGTATAAACAGAGTATATGGTAATTCCTAAGAGTAAACTTGAGACAAAGATTACGATAATAGTTGCTGTTTCCATGTTATATACTTATCTAAACTAATATCTTAATATTATATAACATATACTAAAAAAATTAATTTATTAAAAATATAAAATATTTTTATGGCATTACGAACAAGATTAGGTGAAGTTTTAGGACCATTAAATGCTGAATATGGGAAAGTTGCACCAGGTTGGGGAACAACTCCAATTATGGCTGTGGTGATGGGTGCATTTTTAGTATTTTTACTAATCATTTTACAGATTTATAATTCATCTTTGATTATTGAAAATGTCGATGTAGATTGGACAAATGGTATTGCATAGTAACAATAAAAAATAGTTTAAAAGGATTTTAATAAACCCGTTTAAATTATAAAATTTAAATAAATTAAAAATATGTATCTATGGATATCTTAAGTTTAGGGTGGGCTAGTCTAATGACAATGTTTACATTTTCATTAGCTCTTACTGTTTGGGCGCGAAATGGCTTTTAAGTATTTAAACTTTTTGTAACATTTGAAAATTGAAAATATTATGGAATTAATAAAAACAATATTTCCGTACGCAAATTCAGAAATTGTTTCAGCGGCATCTCTCTGCTTCTTAATGACCTTATTTGGTCTTTCTTTAGGATTTGCGTTGTTAAAAGTTCAGGGTGAATAAAAAATCGTTTAATAATAATAATATTATTATTAAACGATTTTAGAACGGGACTGACGAGACTCGAACTCGCAACTTCCGCCGTGACAGGGCGGTGCTCCAACCAATTGAACTACAATCCCATCTACCTTATATCATTTGATATGTTTATAGACATAAACATATAATCAAATTTTTTATTTGTCAACTTTTTCTTCATTTTAGTTTTTTTAATCAAGGAGAAACAGGGATTCGAACCCTGGGTACAAATAATTGTACGATAGATTAGCAATCTATTGCTTTCGACCACTCAGCCATTTCTCCTAAACTAATAAACTTAAAACATTTTTTACAATGAGTTAGATAATAGTAGATGGCTCTGGTGGGATTTGAACCTACGACCTTGGGCTTATGAATCCCCTGCTCTAACCACTGAGCTACAAAGCCTTATCCTACATTACTTTCTTAAAATAAATTTTATCATAAGTTAAGTAAAATCTAATAATTTGTTCCATCTTTCTATTTTAAAATTCTATAAGAGCATCAATTGTAAGCTTTTCGTTATAAATAAATAACTAATTTAACATCTCCATCTTAAATAAAGCAATCTGCCTAAAATAATAGAAAATATATCTTTATTATTTTGAATGAAAACAGCTATGCTGCATAATTTAACGCTACCATTATTTTTATCTTATTTCCATGATTACTAAATTATTCACAATAATCGAACACTAAACCCTAGAAAAACGCAACAGCAAATTTATAATAAACTTGTTTCAATTTCTCGAGCGCAGTATTTTTTGCCATTTTTTATTGCTATAAATAAGAAATTTGTAACATACGTTTATCTAGAAACCTTAGAAACCTTTTTAACTAAGATATATTGGCGCTGAAGTTTTTTATGTTTAAGATCTTTAATTTAGCTTTACCAATTATAAATGTCATGTTAGTCGCTGAAATACTATTTTTAGTATACTTCAAGTCAGTATGCTGAGAAGATTTGAACTCTTCGCTTAATTAAAGTAACTCGAATCCTATTTTTTATTCTTTCAAAGATAGGCTTTTTAAGAGATGATAAATTACATACAATTATAATTATATATAATTTTTAACAATCCTAGTTTCATATGAATGATTTTTGGAATAATGTATTACGTTATCCTCGTTTTCTTATCAGCAGTTTAGTTGGCTTAATATTAGTAATTCTAACACCTTTCAGAAATTTATTTAAAATTCAAAAATTTCGAATAATTTTATTCATCCTTTGTATATTCTTTATTCTACTTTTAGATAGTATTATTCATAATATGACAGGTTTATAGTATTTATTAGAGTAGAATTTGATAACTACTATAATAAAATAAAAATTTCAAGTTAATTCAAAGAAAGTATTGTATTAAAAAATCTGGGCCGAGTTGGATTCGAACCAACGTAGCGTAACGCAGCGGATTTACAATCCGCCCCCTTTAACCACTCGGGCATTGACCCTTTGTATTGCCGGCCAATAATAACATATTAAAAATTAAATAACAATACAATACTTTTATTATTGACGTTATTTAGAATTTTCAGTATATATATCCGCTGTGAATTGTGGGTAATTAACTCAGCGGTAGAGTGTCTGCCTTACAAGCAGAAGGTCACAGGTTCAAATCCTGTATTACCCATATTATTTAAGGGTCTATCGTCTAACGGATTAGGACAGAAACCTTCTAAGTTTCCAATGTAGGTTCGATTCCTACTAGACCTATATAAAATTGTTTATTTATTTATTAGAAAAAATGTCTATTAATAAATTGAAATAAGTCAATTATCGTTGAATTGAGACTTAACTATGATAAGGCTTGGCATAGTCTTGAACTTACAAGATTCAATTAACTTCTAAAATTTTTTTTCAGATTTATATATTATAAATGCTGTTGTTAAAATTGTCTTTTACCAGAGTCGAATCGGAACATCCAATTGAATAATTGTTTATTTAATTTAATATATCAAACGCTGATAACTTAAACTTATGATTAATTTCATTTTAAAGTAAGTCATTATCTTCATCGTACATAAGATATTTTATTGATTTTTAATAAGTCTTCTTATTTATAATCTTATAAACGTACATTTCAATATATACAACTAATGTTGGTATTCATAAGACTATAAGTATAGGTTAAAACATAATTTTCGCTAGAATTTTTTCACTGCAACGCAAATAACTTCAAAACAGATATCTTTTAATAATGGTTAATCGTATAGGTAAATATCTAAACACAACTTTTGATAATCGGTATCTTATCAACAGGTACTATGTTTATTTGACTTCTTTTTTTGTAAACTAAATGTTATCCTATCCTTTCAGACTAAAATAGTTTTTCTATAGAAATTTTGATATACCTTATTTATTTAATATCTTTGAGTAAGCGACACAATTAGTTATTAAAAAATTGTCAGGTGGGTTAGTTTAAAATCGAAACAGTAAACTAAAATAAATTAGAATAAAGATCAAAAGTTATCTTATCTTTAAGCTGGTGAAGGGACTTGAACCCCCAACCTACGGATTACAAATCCGTTGCTCTACCATTGAGCTACACCAGCAGTTCGCTCCTAAATACTATAGTACTATTTAATTAATAAAATAAAGTAAGTCACAGTTAGTTCTTTAAAATAGATTTTCTTGAACTCAATAATATTCTATTTGTTAAAAGTCGTCAGTACACTTTTAACAAATAGAATATTATTATTCTGATAAGCATACTTATATTATGCTTAGGGTTAATTTTTATTAAAATCTTACAAATTTCTTATCTGTAAGATTTTAATAAAAATTAAATTTCAAATTGGTTACCACGACGATATTGTAAAAATGCTGCAACAAAAAGACCAATTGCAGTTACAGCTATCAGTCCTAAAACTATACCAGATAATAAAGGTTCTACCATTTATTGTTATTTTTTAATTTTAATATGAATACTGTTTTATAAACAACTATCCAATAACAAATGTCAATTATAAATTTATCTAAATCCAATTGCCGCTTGCCATACAAAAGCTAATAATAAAAAGAAAACTGGAATAACGGGTAATACATCTACAATTGGACTAAAAACAACATATGCTTCTGGTAAACGAGATAATAATAAAGTTTCCATGAGTTAAGTAGATATAAAGTTTCTAAGATTAATAATATTAATTCTAGTATAAAACTCTCTAAATTTTTAATTTATTATGATACTTTTTCATATACAATTAATATTAAAAATTTTTAATATTAATTGTATATGGCAGCTACATTTTTACCTGCAATTTTAGTTCCTATTGTTGGTTTAGTTTTTCCAGCTTTAAGCATGGCATTATTTTTCATCTATGTTTCCATGGATGACGTTCTTTAATTTTAATTACGTCTAAGATTCAAGTTCCACTATAAATAAAATCTTAGACTTAATCAATAGTTTTTAATATTTAAAATAATTTTGGAAAAAGTTAAATAATTTCAGAAATTATTAACGTATAATTATAGTTAGAAGCCGATAAGACTAGAGTAAAATTCTCTTATACGTTTATTCTACAGATAATTTAATGAAAGGATTATTAAAATATGACCATTGCTATTGGGCAAAACCAAGAACGTGGCATTTTTGATCTTATAGATGACTGGTTAAAAAAAGATCGATTTGTTTTCGTTGGTTGGTCAGGTTTATTATTATTCCCAACAGCTTATTTAGCTATAGGTGGTTGGTTGACTGGTACAACTTTTGTTACATCATGGTATACACATGGTTTAGCAAGTTCATATCTTGAAGGCTGTAACTTTTTAACAGCAGCTGTTTCAAGTCCAGCAAACAGCATGGGCCACTCTTTATTACTATTATGGGGTCCTGAAGCACAAGGTGATTTTACACGTTGGTGCCAAATCGGTGGCCTTTGGACTTTTGTAGCTTTACATGGTGCATTTGGCTTAATTGGATTCTGTTTACGTCAATTTGAAATTGCACGTTTAGTAGGTATTCGTCCTTATAACGCAATTGCATTCTCAGGTCCTATTGCAGTATTTGTTTCGGTATTTTTACTATACCCATTAGGTCAAGCAAGTTGGTTCTTTGCACCTAGTTTCGGTGTTGCTGCAATTTTCCGTTTCTTATTGTTCTTACAAGGTTTCCACAACTGGACATTAAATCCATTCCATATGATGGGTGTGGCTGGTATTTTAGGTGGTGCATTACTTTGCGCGATTCACGGTGCAACAGTAGAAAATACATTGTTCGAAGATGGTGATGCTGCGAATACATTCCGTGCCTTTACACCAACTCAATCAGAAGAAACATACTCAATGGTTACAGCTAACCGTTTCTGGTCACAAATTTTTGGTGTAGCATTTTCAAACAAACGTTGGTTACACTTCTTTATGTTATTTGTACCAGTAACAGGTTTATGGACAAGTGCAATTGGTATTGTTGGTTTAGCGTTAAACTTACGTGCATATGACTTCGTATCACAAGAGTTACGTGCGGCAGAAGACCCAGAATTTGAAACATTTTATACAAAAAATATTTTATTAAACGAAGGTATTCGTGCTTGGATGGCTGCACAAGACCAACCACATGAAAACTTTGTATTCCCTGAGGAGGTATTACCACGTGGAAACGCCCTTTAATAGTAGTATAGCAGGTCGTGACATCGAATCTACAGGCTTTGCTTGGTGGAGTGGGAATGCTCGTTTAATTAATGTTTCAGGTAAATTATTAGGTGCTCACGTAGCCCACGCTGGTTTAATGGTGTTTTGGGCCGGTGCAATGATTTTATTTGAAGTAGCTCATTTCGTACCAGAAAAACCTTTATATGAACAAGGTTTTATTTGTATGCAACATTTAGCAACTTTAGGTTACGGAATTGGACCAGGTGGTGAAATTATAACAACTGTACCATACTTTGCTGTAGGTGTAATTCACTTAATTTCATCAGCTGTTCTAGGTTTTGGTGGTATTTACCACTCTCTATTAGGTCCAGATACACTAGAAGAATCATTTCCGTTCTTTGGCTATGACTGGCGTGATAAAAATAAAATGACAACAATTTTAGGTATTCACTTATGTCTTTTAGGTGGTGGCGCTTTATTATTAGTTGCTAAAGCAATGTATATTGGTGGTGTTTATGATACTTGGGCACCTGGTGGTGGTGATGTTCGTTTCATTACTACTCCTACTTTAAATCCAATTGTAATTTTTGGTTACGTTTTCCGTTCTCCATTTGGTGGAGATGGTTGGGTTGTATCAGTAAATAATATGGAAGATGTTATTGGTGGTCACGTATGGGTTGGCGTATTATGCATTACTGGTGGTATTTGGCATATTTTCACTAAACCATTTGCTTGGGCACGTCGAGCTTTTGTTTGGTCAGGTGAAGCATACTTATCATACAGTTTAGCTGCTATTTCATTAATGGGATTAACAGCTTCATTATATTCTTGGTACAATAACACAGCTTATCCAAGTGAATTATATGGTCCGACAGGTCCTGAAGCTTCACAAGCACAAGCATTTACATTCTTAGTTCGAGATCAACGTTTAGGTGCTAATGTTTCATCAGCACAAGGTCCTACTGGTTTAGGCAAATACTTAATGCGTTCACCAAGTGGTGAAATCATTTTTGGTGGTGAAACTATGCGTTTTTGGGATTTACGTGCACCATGGGTCGAACCATTACGCGGTCCAAATGGTTTAGATATTAACAAAATTAAAAATGATATTCAACCTTGGCAAGAACGTCGTGCAGCAGAATATATGACACATGCACCGCTAGGTTCACTTAACTCTGTAGGTGGTGTAGCGACAGAAATTAACTCAGTTAACTATGTATCACCTCGTTCATGGTTATGCTGTTCACATTTTTTCTTAGGCTTTTTCTTCCTAATTGGTCACTGGTGGCATTCAGGCCGTGCTCGAGCTGCTGCTGCTGGCTTTGAGAAAGGTATTAACCGTGCTAATGAGCCTGTATTATCAATGCGTCCTATTGATTAATAATGCTATATATTTTTTACTTAATAATATTAATATTCTTAAGTAAAAAATATATAGCATTATTATCATTCTTTTTTCTACACGTTCATGTCAGATTCTATAAAAATAAACCTATTAAAGGTTCATAGAGGACCTCTTAGACTATCAATCAATTTTTTTAAGAATTCGAAAGGAAATTTATCTAGTTATTCATCAAGAAAATCTTGCATTTCAAAAAAGATTTTTTCAATAGAATCCCGAAATTGGTTTTCAGCGATCCTATAAGTTTTTTCCGGATCAAATTCAAATTCTAGAGCATCGCAGTCTTCAAATATTCTGCTTATTAGAGAGCAAAATACCTTCGATTTCGAATAAATTGAAAAAGTAGATAATCGTTTAAAATCCTTTTCAAGAATTTTTATAGCCTTCTGGTCGTTTTTATAAATTTGAAAGTTTGAAAGAATGCAAGTCTAAATAGATCGGCGTCAATTTTTCCACTTCTATAATCTTCAATTAAGGAAAAGTACTTAATCTTTCTGGTTGTAGTAAAATTGACTTTCCAAAGTTATACAGTAAGGTATCAATTCAAGATACTCTGGTTTATAGAAAAGAAGGAAAGATCTTTCCTTCTTTTCTAAGGTCTCTTTTTTTTTTAGAGTTCCATGTACCTTGTCTTATTCATATTATTCAGCATTTTTTATTAATTATTAACTAGGGTTCTTGTTTTCAACTAAATCTTCTACTTACCCTGGATTCAGTTGCCACCCCGATCGGAATTAACGGTTACTCAGATTAAAAAGACGTCTAAATTCGTCTTTGGGTTATAAAAATTTACTACTTCGCTTTTAAGAGTGCCATGTTTAGATTGCCTATTAGCGGTTCCTATAATTTCGATAGTGTCCTTTTTAATAATAGTTTCTTAATCACCATTATTATTTTATCTCTAATTAATGCTTACGATTAGTACTGCATATTAAATCGATAAAAAATTTGTAAATTTTTTCAACACTTATTTTATTACACATTTGTTCATAAAAAATTCAAAAACCTTTAGACCCATCAAAACTAAAATTCTTTATCCGTCTTAGAGTAATAAGAATGAAAATTTGAGTTTGAAATCAACAAATTTCTTTAAAAGCTTTATGGGAAATGAAAACCTTAACTTTTTTATGTGTCTAAAATCTATCCGTTTCTTAATTACACGGAATCGAACAAACAGATCTTTAATATTTCCTATTTTTATCAATTAGCTCCAAATCCGATTCGATCATTTTCTAATCTATTAATACTAAAAACTCATCCATGATTAGTCTTTTTACTTTAAACATTTTTCTCTTAGTTTATTTATAAAGTGTAGTCTTAATATATTTTAAGTAAATCTACTTGTCAAGTATTTAAAAACCTAAATTTATAGTCAAAATATAGAAAGTTAAAAAGAGTTTACTTATTTAATCTCTAATATTAATTTATATTAATCTTCCAGACTTTAATAGCTATTATTGTTTTATTATTAAAGATTGAATTTATATTTAGTATCATCTATAATGTTATGTGAGAAAATAATTATTTTAGATTATACTTGCTAAAAATTTGAATATACAATAAGCTTTTTTAAACAACTAATTTTATTAAATTTACAAAGATTTTATATTTAAATAATACATTATTTTATGGCAAAAAAAAGCATGATTGAGCGCGAAAAAAAACGTATTAAATTAAATAAAAAATATATTTTAAAACGCTCTAATTTATTAAACAAATATCAAACTGAAAAAAGTTTTAATTTAAAACTTGAACTTCATTCAAAGTTACAAAAATTACCTCGTAACAGTGCAAAAACCCGAATTCGAAATAGATGTTGGAAAACTGGTCGACCTCGTGGTGTATTCAGAAATTTTGGATTATCACGACATGTATTTCGAGAAATGGCACATAAATGTTTATTGCCGGGAGTTACAAAATCAAGTTGGTAGTAAAAACTTATGTTAAATTAAATTCAATGATTTTAGTAGTTTAATGTATAATTGTAAATACAAAGTATAGCTGTAAATACAAAATTGAAACATTCATTAAATACTTTTACTATAATTTAGCAGATTAAATTCTTTAGAATCAAAACAGATTTAATTTTAAAAACGGAGTTTTTTATGATTTACGATTCACAAGTTTATGTGGCATTATGTGTTAGCTTATTAGCGGGAATTTTAGCAATCCGATTAGGGTCAACTCTTTATGAATAAAACTAATCATTCATTCAAAAACTTTCTATATTAATAATTGAAAATAAGCTATGGTAAAACAAAATTTAAAAAAATTTGATACTCCAGTCTTTCCATTTACTGCAATTGTTGGACAAGAAGAAATGAAATTGGCATTACAATTAAATGTAATTGACCCAAAAATCGGTGGAGTAATGATTATGGGTGACAGAGGAACAGGTAAATCTACAACAATTCGAGCAATTGCAGATTTACTTCCAGAAATTGAGGTTGTAAAAAATGATCCATTTAACTCTCATAAATCTGATTTAGATTTAATGGGTAATGAAGTTAAGTTAGCTATTCAAAATAATAAATCTATTGAGACAGAATTTATTAAAATTCCAATGGTTGATTTACCCCTAGGTGCAACAGAAGATAGAGTGTGTGGAACCATTGATATTGAAAAAGCTCTTACAGAAGGTATAAAAGCCTTTGAACCTGGTTTGTTGGCAAAAGCAAATAGAGGAATTCTTTATGTGGATGAAGTAAATCTATTAGATGATCATCTTGTTGATATTTTGTTAGATTCAGCAGCTTCAGGTTGGAATACTGTTGAACGAGAAGGAATCTCTATCCGTCATCCAGCTCGTTTTGTTCTAGTTGGATCAGGAAATCCGGAAGAAGGGGAGTTACGTCCACAATTATTAGATCGATTTGGAATGCATGCAGAAATTCGAACAGTCAAAGATCCTATTTTACGTGTTAAAGTAGTAGAAGAAAGAACATCTTTTGATCAAAGTCCAATGATCTGGCTTGAAAATTACGAATCTCAACAACAAGAACTTCGTGATCGAATTGTTGCTGCCCAAAAATTATTGCCAACAGTTAAAATTGACTATGATTTAAGAGTAAAAATTTCTGAAGTATGTAGTCGTTTAGATGTTGATGGTTTACGTGGGGATATTGTAACAAATCGAGCTGCTAAAGCCTATGCTGCTTATAATAAAAGCGACCAAGTTACGGTAGAAGATATTTCAAAAATTATAACACTATGTTTGCGACATCGTTTAAGAAAAGACCCATTAGAATCGATCGATTCTGGAGATAAAGTAAGAAAAGTTTTCAAAGAAATTTTTGAGATTGAAGATTAAAATCAAAATTACTTTTTAACCACAAAATTAGCTTACAAATTCAAATTGATAATTTTAAATAGCCTAATATATGTTAAAAATAGCCGGATTTATTATAAGTCTTTTCTTAGTTGGAATTATTCTCTTACGCGTACCAAAAGAAAATGTTGGTTTAGCAAGCTTTGCGACTAAAAGTGATATTTTAGGTTCACCTAGTTCAGCACAACGTTCATTAAATATTTTAACTGCTTTTGGGATTTTAATTTATTTTGGAATAGCTTTAAAGTTGAATCTAACAAATAATTAAACTCTATTTTTGTAAAATATAAAAAGTTTTATATAGTTACTGCAAATATATAGTAACTATAGAAGACTTTTTACCAAAATCCTAAAGAAACCGCTTTATCAATAGGTAAACATGCGCCAATTCCTAACCAAACGGCAGTAAAAAATCCAAGAATAAAAGTTAAACTTGCAATCGGGCGACGGAATGGGTTTTGAAATTTATTAACATTCTCAATAAATGGTACAGTAATTAATCCTAATGGTACTGCAGCCATTGCTAAAACTCCTAATAATTTATTAGGTAAAACACGTAATAAATTAAATGTTGGGAAGAAATACCATTCAGGTAAAATTTCTAATGGTGTATTAAAGGGATCTGCTGGTTCTCCCATTTGTGTTGGTGCTAAAACAGATAACCCAACAATACATGCTAATATACCTAACATCGTTAGAGGGAAAATATATAGAATATCATTTGGCCATGCAGGTTCTCCATAATAGTTATGACCCATTCCTTTAGCTAATTTTGCTCGTAATTTTGGATCAGTTAAATCTGGTTTTTTTATTACTGACATAATAAAATTTTTTAATAATTTGTATATATTTTAAGATCTAAATTCAAAAATTTCTAAAATTATAATGGTCCTGAAATACCTTGTTTACGAATCATTAAGAAATGAGTTAACATTAACACAGCTGCTGCTAAAGGTAAAACAAAAGTATGCGCACTATAGAATCTTGTTAATGTACTTTGACCAACACTTTCACCACCACGTAAAATTAAAACTAAAGGCTCTCCAACAAATGGAACTGCTGCTGGTACGCCTGTTACAATTTTACATGCCCAGAATCCTACTTGATCCCATGGTAATGAATATCCTGTTACACCAAATGAAACAGTAACTACTGCTAAGGTTACACCTGTTACCCAAGTCAGTTCTCGAGGTTTTTTGAAACCGCCTGTTAAATAAACGCGAAAAATGTGTAAGACCATCATTAATACCATCATACTTGCCGACCAACGATGAATAGAACGAATTAACCAACCAAAATTAACACTTGTCATAATGTATTCAACTGAAGCAAATGCATCCACAACACTTGGGCGGTAATAAAAAGTCATTGCAAAACCTGTTGCAACTTGTATTAAAAAACATGTCAAAACAAGACCACCAAAACAGTAAAAAATATTTACATGAGGCGGTACATATTTACTAGAAATATCATCAGCAATTGCTTGAACCTCTAAACGTTCTTCAAACCAATCGTAAACTTTATTCATAAAAAATTCTTAGAACATCATAGCACAGTTAAGCAAATAGTTTTTTCAATCTGGATTAAAATGTATTAAAGGCGAGAGTGGGATTCGAACCCACGGAACCCGCAAAGATTCATCTGATTTCAAATCAGACGCAATCGACCAACTCTGCCATCTCGCCAAAAGATTAGATTTAAGATTAGTTTTGTAACTAATCTTAAATATTAACTAACTTTCATAAGTGGTAATTCCACTAAATTTAATTGAAGCCGGGTTTGGATTTTTTCCGATAGAAAACCCACGAATGTTTAAGGCTGTTCTACTTGAATTTACTTTTTCAGGAAATACACCATCTTTTGGATGTAAATATTGAACTTCACCACTAGGAAAAATTCGATAAATTTTGTAATTATTAATTTTAAACGTGCGTAATTGAGTTCCCAATGCTAAGCACTGTTCTTTGCGTGATAAATATAATAGATTTTCGCCACTACGCATAATCGCTGCACCCCCAATGGGCATTTCAAATATTTGCTCTTTCGAACTAGTCCAAGTAATAGCGTATTTTTCTTCAACTTCAGCTGCACGTAGCCAGCCGCCAGTACTTCCACCAAAAGTAGGAAACGGTGTTTGTGAATTTAATGTCATCTGTAAAACTTTATAAATGTTTAACGTTCAATATATAATTTTAATAAAAAAAAAAATTTTTTATTAAAATTATCAAAATTTCTGGCGGAGAATGGATTTGAACCATTGACCTTCGGGTTATGAGCCCAACGAGCTACCAGGCTGCTCTACTCCGCGAGAGATAAAACATTTATAGATAAGCTACCTAGTTTACTACAGTATAATTCTACGAAAAATATTATCAAATTTCTTGAACCAGACAGTAACATATTTTCATAGGGTATGTCAACTAAATTCTTAAAACTAATTAGAACTTTCTAAGTTCTAATTAGTTTTAAGAATTTAGTTGACATATAACACATAATTTTATTAAGTAAGTGATACTTTGCCGCCTGCTGCTTCAATTTGTTTTTTAGCATCTTCTGCCACATCTTTGGGTAAATTTCCCTGAATTTGTTTCGGAGCTGATTCTACTAACTCTTTGGCTTCTTTCAATCCTAATCCCGTTAAAGCACGAACAACTTTAAGTACTGCAATTTTTTTATCTGCAGGAACTTCATTAAGCACAACATTAAATTCTGTTTTTTCTTCAACTTCTTCTGCAGCAGCAGGAGCAGATGCCATAGTTATTCCGCTGCTCGCTGCAGAAGCATCTACTCCAAATGTTTCTTCAATTTTTGCTACTAATTCTGAAGCTTCTAATAATGTTAAAGTTTTTAAATTTTCGACAATTTGATCAATTTTTTCTGACATAATAACTTTTGGTTATAGTATAAAATTATAGTTTTATATAAAAATAAAATTAAAAACTGACTTACGCAAACATTTCTAAATTTATTTTTATTGATGATCCCATAGTTGTACAAATAAATAAACTTTTAAAATATTTACCTTTTACACCTGAGGGGCGATTTTGTTCAATTGATTTGTACAAAGCTTTTAAATTTTCAATTAATTGATTATTGGAAAAATCAGATTTTCCAAAGCTTACATGCACAATTCCAGTTTTGTCCGCTTTATATTCAAATTTACCTTTTTTAAATTCAATTAAAGTTGCTTCTAACGTGCTCGTAACTGTGCCTGATTTGGGTGATGGCATTAATCCCTTAGGACCTAATACTCGACCAAGTTTAGCTAATTTTGGCATCATATTTGGAGTTGCAATTAATAAATCAAAATTAAGGTTTCCTTGATTAATTTTTTCAATTAAATCTTCATTTCCAATTATATCAGCACCAGCAGATTGTGCTTCTTTAAAATTTTCTTCATTTGTTAAAACAGCAATACTAACTTGTTTACCAATCCCATTTGGTAATGTTACCGTAGTACGTAATTGTTGATCTGCATACTTTGGATCAATGTTTAAATTTGCATGTAATTCTACCGATTCAACAAATCTAGTTGTTGCTGTTTCTCTTAAAACTGCTATAGCTTCTTCTAGATTTGAATAAACAGTATTTTTCGTTTTTTTTACATTTTCTTTGTGACGACGCGAGACTTTTCGCATAGTTTTTCTCCATTAAAAAATTAGTTAATTTAAATTCAATCTACAATGGAGATACCCATATTTCTGGCAGTTCCCTCAACAATTTTTATAGCACTACTAATTTTATTAGTATTTAAATCTGGTAATTTAACATTTGCAATTTCTTCTAGTTGAGCTTTTGTGATTGACCCAACACTTACTCTATTTGGAATAGATGAACCTTTTTTGATTTTTGCTGCATTAGCTAATAATACAGATGCAGGTGGAGTCTTCAAGACAAATGTATAACTTCTATCTTCATAAACTGAAATTTCTACTGGAATAATTATTCCGGTTTTATCATTAGTACGAGCATTATATTCTTTACAAAATGCTGCAATATTTACACCATGCTGACCTAAAGCAGGTCCTACTGGAGGTGCGGGTGTAGCTTTACCTGCCGGTAAAGCTAATTTGATCAATGCAGTAATTTTTTTAGCCATAAAAATTGAGTAGTCTAATTTAAAAAATAATATTTACATAATTTTACTAGCTTGTAATTTTAAGATGAATATTATTTTAGAATTTAAAATTAAATCTTTTTGTGAATACTCACTTAATTTCAGAAATGAAATTAATTACAAATTTTTCTTATATATTTGAATTCTATTAAAAAAAAACCTCTCCAATGAAAGAGAAACGCGCCCTGAAGGACTTGAACCCTCGACATCTAATTTTGGAGACTAGCGTTCTACCAACTGAACTAAGGACGCACACAGTGATTATGACCGTAACAAATTGAAATTACAAGTTTAAATTTAAATTAGCTTTTTATTTTTTAACATGAAACAATCTTTATCCGATAATAAACAAGTAGTAATTGATCAATATTTACCGCACAATTTTTTAGCAGAAAAAATGATATTAAGTTGCTTACTTATCAATTCTGAAGCAATTGAAATTACATTAAAAACTATTTCAACGGATGCATTCTATTTCAAAAATCATCAAGAAATTTATAAGTCAATCATTTTTATGTATGAAAATAATAGACCAGTTGATATTCTTACCTTAGTTACATTTTTACAAGATAATGGGCTTTTACAAAAAATAGGAGGCGTCAAAGTATTAATAGAACTAATAAGTCAAATTCCAAATCTAGTTTATCTTGAAAATTATTTATCTTTAGTAAAAGATAAATTTATTCGCCGTTCTTTAATTAAATTAGGTTATGAAATAATTAATTCTAGTTATATAACCAATATTCCTTTAGAAAGTATAATAAATGACTTTGAAAATAAAATATTCGATTTAACAAATGAAATTAAAACACAAAATTTATTTAGTAGTGCTGAGTTATTAAATAAGCTTTTTCTTGAATTAAAAGAAAAATCTTTAAATCCTACATTGTTTGGATTATCATCAGGATTTTATGATCTTGATTCACTAACACAAGGTTTTCAAAAATCGGATTTAATTATTATTGCTGGTCGCCCTTCGATGGGAAAAACAGCTTTAGGATTAAACATTGCAATCAATATAATTAAAAATTTAAAACTTCCTGTCTTATTTTTTAGTTTAGAAATGTCAAAAGAACAAATCATGTACCGCTTATTAGCTATGGAAACTAATATTAATCAAATGAGATTAAGAAGTGGGAAATTATACCAAAATGATTGGATCAAACTAAATAAAATTATTAAAATTATGTCTAAACTTCCGTTTTTTATTGATGATACTCCTGATTTATTGATCCAGGATATTAGATCTAAAATAAAAACAGTCATTTTTGAACAAAGTCAAATTGGATTAGTTATTATTGATTATCTTCAACTAATGCAAAACTCGAAATTAAAAACGGAAAATCGTGTTCAAGAACTATCACAAATAACACGTTCATTAAAAAATATTGCTCGAGAATTCAATATCCCAGTCATTGCTCTATCACAGTTAAGTCGAAATGTTGAAAATCGAGTCGATAAAAAACCAGTCTTGTCTGATTTACGTGAGAGTGGTTCAATAGAACAAGATGCTGACCTTGTATTAATGCTATATAAAAATCACTACTCTAATCAAAATTTTCAACAATCTTTGGATCAAACTTATCAAGTAATTGAATTGATCATTGCAAAACAAAGAAATGGACCGATTGGTATAGTCAAATTAAAGTTCGATAGTAAAAGAACAAAGTTTTTTAATTCAGAGACATAAGTTTTAATATAAATGCCCAGAACCAGATTCGAACTGGTGACACGAGGATCTTCAATCCACTGCTCTACCAACTGAGCTATCCGGGCTTAATATCATGCACGAAGACTATACAAAAATTTAAATAAAAAAACAATAAATTTTTGATCATTAAAAGTATTCTCGATTTAAATTTTAAGCTTGACATATTTTATAAATTTTGATAGGCTGCTGGGGGATATAGTATTTAATATAGTTAAAAAATATTTATTATGTTAGAATCGTAAGATAGCAACATAAAATAGATTATTTAAGTTAGTATTAAAT
>Ga0163148_10000580_pt1 | contig 49921 bp, 35 predicted proteins | sample OliLakLV19MP7P2_FD_148606 | JGI IMG/M metagenome (GOLD analysis project Ga0163148, IMG submission 148606) | Freshwater microbial mat bacterial communities from Lake Vanda, McMurdo Dry Valleys, Antarctica- Oligotrophic Lake LV.19.MP7.P2 | ecosystem: Environmental > Aquatic > Freshwater > Lake >... | reverse complement strand
CCAACTTACACTTGTGTATATTCTGCTCAAACTATACCACCCATTCTGCTCCAAACTATACCACCCCAGCGAGGACGCCAAACGGCTGACATGCCAACCTTTGTTTTCCACAATAAGGTGACACCTTTTTGTTCCTCAGCGAATGGGCGTTTTTCGCGGACAAAGACTTTCCAAGTTTTTAAAACTTGGAAAGTCTGGGCAAGCGACACAACCCCTTGATTAGAACGCTTTCACCAATTTCCCCTGTTGCGTCTGCACCCCGTTCCAGCGCAACTGCCACACATACATGCCCGCTGGCAGCTGCGACAGCGGCAGATAAGTGTCAAAATCCCGAAGCCTAGCCGATTGTACCTCGCGGCCAAAAAGGTCATACAGCACAAAATGGGGAGACACGCCCACCAATGCGGGCAACTGCACCCGAAGTTCGCTAGAAAAAGGGTTAGGGCTTACCTGCGCATGTGGCAGTACAGGCAATTCATGTATACCCGTAGTGCCCACCACTACCTGGCGGCAAAAAGTGTCGGCGGCATAAGCATTGCTCACGATGAGGCACACATTATAAGTGCCTGGCAGGGCATAAGTGTGTATAGGGTTCGTGTCCTGACTCATGGCGCCATCTCCAAAATCCCAATGCCAGGCGGTGGGCAGGTAAGACGATACATCCGTAAAAGTTACCTGCAAGGGACTGAGCGTGTCCTCTATATCGTAGCGAAAGAGGGCTGCGGGGAGATTGTCTATGCCCAGGGTATCGCAGGAAGATTCGTCTATGGGGCCAAGGCGGTAGTTGGGGTAATAGGCGTTGGCCCCAAAAGTATAATAAGGCAATTGAATAACTCTTTGACGCAAATTGCAATTTGTCCCTTTCCGATTGGGGAAATCCATTATATGCATGAATCTGGATCCACCCGCCCAGTTGTAGAGTTTGCCATCTGGCCCGTGCTGGAAAAACCAAAAAGACGTCTGAATTGGAGGGCCGTTAGGCTTAAAATAATCCTGAAAACCATCCCAGGTCGCAATTACGGTTCGTGAAGCGCCTATATCTGCGGCCTTCAAATCAAACTGTTCTATCTTTTTTAAATAATCTTTAACAACATAAATCATTCGGTTATCTGGTGAGAATGCGGCTGCGTACCCATATCCGTAGACAATACCTTCTGCGGGAATAAACTTTAAGTTAGACAAGAGCCCCGTACAGCGATCAAAATCATAAATGGCGGTACCAGTTTGAATGTCATTAATGAGCAAGCGTTCCCCATTTGGAGAAAATTCACTCCAGCCGCCATAGTAAAATGTATCAACCGTAGTAGGGTTCTCTATTTCCTGTATCCAAGGCCCTTGTATCCCTTCTGGCGTTGAGAGAAAGCGGTAAAAGCGGTTATGGACATTGTCGGGAAGCAATACCCACCAATCGCGCCCATTGGCATGGCGGTTGGCACAGGCGGTTTGGAGACACCCTTCCACCAGCACCGAATCTTTAAATACCACCTTGCCCAAGCCCTGGTTGGCGTTCATGTCTATGCGAGACAACAACAAAGCCTCGTTTGCGCAAGTGGTACTCGGCGCGGGTGGAATAGATTCAAATCTGATATGAAATACTTCATGTATTCCATTATCAAAAGGAATTGAAAATAAACCTTGAAGAATTCTATAATCACCCATACCTGTAGGACCGCACGATGAGTACCAGGCTGAATTACTCGGGCCCCCATTAATAACACCTCCAGCCATCGTGGTATGGTTTTGGGTTCTAATTATACACCCATTTGTATAAAATTGCATAGTACCACCGTAATTTGAAATTGTAATGTTCGACCCTCCCATTGTCAAACTGTCTACTATCCTTTCGATATAAGGCGGGAAAGTTTTAAAATCAATCGTAAAGTCTCCCGATAAAGTATCATCTGGAATATAGCCCCCCGACATCCAGACATAATCGTATTTCTGGCTGTAAAGTAAAGAAGCCAAAAAACATAAGGACATTGTCAACAACTGTTTCATGGTTGTATAAATTATCCAGGGGACACCCGACATCGGATGCCCCCTGATTGGTGAAGGAATTAGATTTAGTGCTGGATTAAGATGCCTGTAGTCAACAGCTCTATGCCATTTTGTACGATCCGCACAAAATAGGCACCGTTCGGCAGAGGGCCGGTCGAGACTTGGTGTTCGACAGGGTGGATTTGTGTATTCACTACCACCACGCCCAATAAATTGGTTATGCTCAGGTGATAGTTTCCAATCTCGGCATTGTCCGGCAGCTTAACCATCAATGCATCATTGGCAGGATTGGGGCAAAGTGATACCCCTGATGATTTATACTGGTGGCGAAATTGCTCAGATGTACGTTCCTCCAACTCAGGACAATCAATTTCCGGTAAAAAAATACCGGTAAATTTATGATACAAGCTACGTGCATTGTAAACGCATGGGCCATTGACCATAGGGCATTCGCGGCCAATGTTGAGCAGGCTGTCTATTGCAGCAGCAGAAACCTGATTGCCCGAATTCAGCGTGTGCAGATAAATTTTGAGCACATACTGTTCGTTCGATTCATAAACATTGGTCGGCACAATGCCCTCCAATTCGGCAAGCACAGCTGGCACGCCATCCAACCATTGTTGCTTCAGGGAGCGAGCGAGTGAATCGGATGCTGCACGAACCTCATCCAGCGCTGCTGCCAAGCTGTCGCGTTCGTCTCTGTTCGTCTCTAATACGGACAAACTGAGTCCTGCACAGGCCACGGAATCCAAATAATTCAGCTGTGTTAACAACATTGTTGTTGCGTTGGCATTGGATTCTAAACCATTTTTTTGTGTCTCGCTAAGGGCAAAAAGGTTGTCAATATTGTTGTTTACGCTCACCAGACCTGCCATCGCGGTATTCTGACGATCGTCCAAAAACTCGCCCATAAACGCATTATCCATGCTCAAAGAGGGGTTGAGTGCCAGTTTTTCAAGCAGGTTGCGCTCATGTATCCATCGGGCTGCCTCGGGGTAATAATTGTAGTAAGACATCTCAGAGGCTACCGCACTGTCCACTGATGTGGGCTCCGAAACAAAGAATTGAGGGGCTGAAATCGGGCATTCATAATAGCATGTAGGCTCAATGGTATTTGGCACATTTGCATTAAACCAAGCATTGGGCATCGTATTCGTAGTAGGGTTCTCACCTGCGATATTTCTTACAAAATATCGTGAAGAACCAGGAATAGTATTTCCCAGATTAATAAACGCATCGGTCAAAGCCGGATTGGAATTTACCCAGACGTTACCATGCGTCATTGTGAAGGAAGTGCCCTGATCGCCTGTGGTGGCTCCATTGTGATAATGCAGGCCGTTTTCAAAGTAATTGCTCATGGTGTTACAAGCGAATCGTGTTGTTCCACCATTGGGAAATGAAAATCTCGTACTAAAGCGCCCTCCTTCCAGATAATTGCGTACGAATGTGCCATTAGTATGCCCCCCGACAATTAAACCATGATTTTCATCAGGTAAGGATGTAACATCATTGCAACCAACAAGGTTATTGATTCCACTTACTACAGAAATGCCCGTGCTATAATCCCACATATCACCCCCGCAATCCTCCGGCAGGTGTGCATAATTTAAAAAAATACCCGCACCCGGAAAAGCGGCATCGCTGTTGTCGTGAACCCAAGCATTGCTATAGGTTCCAAGGCTTATCCCATATGCGCCTTGATTGACATTAATCTGATTTTTGTTGATATTTACTTGGTCCAAGGTCTGGCCCGGAAGAAGAAGTCCAGATGCTCTTATACCATAAGCACCACAGGGTACGTCCTGATTAACATCTATTGTATTTTTCCAGAATTCAGGTGCGCATTGAAAATCATTAAAGTCAGTAAGGACAATTCCCGAAAGATCGATTGAATAAAGCTGACCTGTACCAGGGTTTACTTCTATATAGTTATCTCCAATCCCCCCTTTAGGAAAAATTCCAGTAAAAACGCCTGGCCCGCAATTGTCTGATAAAAACACTCCAATATGTGCACCTAGAATTCTGCAACTCGTCACCTCTATCCTTGTGCCTGAATTAACAGTTGCCGGAACACTGGATGACAAATAAATGCCGAATATACAGTTGTCGAAATCCGGAGACCCAGCGAAATGTTTGCCGTTGCCTATCATATGAAAACCGTTTACCCCCTTATTTTCTGAATCCACATACCGAATCCCGATTCCTCCATAGGGGATATCATATAAAGAAGGTAAAGGAACAATGTCCTTAAAACGACTATTTCGAGTTATACTTAACTCCGTGTCTTTGGCATCAATGCCTACAGCCAGATCATAAAACAAATTTTGCTTGGCAAAAGTCAATGCAGGCAAGCTCACACTTCCCGCATCTCTTAGGTACATCCCTGCAAAGCCCTTGCCTGGTTGGTAGGGTACTGCTGTACCGCATGTGTAAAAGGCGAGGCCCGCTACGACAATATCGTTTAATGGATCCAGGCTGCAAATGTTTTTCAGTGGCCCCTGACCATCAAACCTGTTTTCCTCAAAAGCGATCAGGTTAAATCCTCCTTCAGTTGAACGAATCCCTATGTAATTCCGAACAAACAATGTTTTTTTGATGCTTAACGTACTCTTATACCCCACACGGATGGCATACAGCGCATCCTGGATAGACGCATCTGTGTCTGTGGTCATAGTGTTTGTTCCATACACATTAATGCCCCGCCACAAGCAGTTGCAATCCGCTTCGGCGTTGCCGCTCACTACGGTGTTTTGATCAAGTGTGAAGTTCTTGATAACATCAAAACCTGAAAGTCCCGGTTCTATGCGCACGTTCGCCGACGAAAAGGTAAAGGCTTTGTCTACCGTGACAATGCCACTGGAATAGACGGTGCAGGCCCCGTTATAGAGTGCACCTGGCAGCACACAATTGTAGTCCGTCAATGGAGTGGTTGTTGCGTCTTTTCCGATGAAGATACCCTCATCTTGAATGGGCAAAGTCTGCGTAACAATATGAACGGTACTATTTGGGCAGCTGAATCGGTGGGTTACGATCAAAGAACCCACAATACAAGTATTTATATTGGTGACCTGAATCATGCCCTGAACAGGGGCCCCTTGAAAAAAATTGGACAATGTAATACAAGCGTTCGGAACATTGGGGGCGATGCTCCATAAGTGCGTTCCGTTGCCCGTACATTCGGCATTCAGCGATAAATATTTGAGGTAGAGGTTAGACCGACACCATTTGTCTGAAATGTCCAGAAATGTGTCATGCCGACTCCATTGCTCCAAGGCTGAAATTCTACATCGCATCCAGTAACGGTGAATGAGAAGTTTGCAAACAAATCACAGGGTTGAGCAAGTGATAATGGATTCATCCCGAATAGCAGGGCAATTGTTAGCCCCGGTACTAAATTCCCAGGATTTCGTTGGAGCGTTGGAGCGTTAAATTTAAGGATTGTTTCATCTTTGGTGAGTGTTTAGAAATGAAAAAATCGGTTAAGCCTCACTGGAACAGACCAGGGGGGGATACGCAGCAAGGATGTGGATTGAAAAACCTTCGCACTTACTGTTGGAAGGTACTGAGCATAAAAATGATTAGCGTGATGTACCTCCTTTGAGGCTTGGCACTGACCCTGTTTCGCGCTTTTACTCGCCTTAGCCTTTGGCGGCGGCGAGGCGCTATGGTGGGTAAAAACGGATTATGAATCGCCCCGGCGCACATGAGCGGGGGAGCAAAACGTGTGCAATGTATTCAAATAAATTCCAAACCACCGCATGTGGCAAAAATATTTAACATACGCCTATAAAAAATCTGATTCAAAACGCTTCAGATTAAATCAGTTTTACATTTTTCTGATATCCTTTTTTGCCGTTTATGTCTGCTTTTTACCAAATTCGGTCTGGCAAAAAAAATTTCATAAATTTCCCCCATATTTGACCGTCCAAACACAAAAACTGAGGCTATGGCAAAGACGGCTTTTCAATTTTATATTTTCCTTTTTTCCGGTTTTGCATTTTCCGGTTTACACATGAATGCGCAAACCACTACCCAAACCTCCTTTGGGAAAAACCGTGTTCAATATCACCATCAGTTTGATGACTGGAGTTTGTACGAAACGCCCAATTTTACCACTTACTGGTATGGCGATGCAAGGACCGTAGCGCAATCGGCGCTGCAAATGGCCGAATTCGATTTCCCTGAAGTACAGAAATTGCTGGAACATCAGGTCACCGAAAAGATTGAAATTCTGGTTTTTAGCGACCTTACCGACCTGAAGCAAAGCAATATTGGCGAAGACGACGTGTTCCTCTTGAGCACCGGAGAAACCAAAGTGGTTGGAAACAAAGTCTTTGTCTTTTTCGATGGCAACCACCGCCACCTGCGGGCACAGATACGCGAGGGCGTGGCGGGCGTATTGATCAATTCGATGTTGTACGGCGCGAACTTGCAAGAAATAGTGTCCAACGCTGTGTTGCTCAACCTCCCGACTTGGTACACCAGTGGCCTCACTGCTTATTGCGGCGAAGAATGGACGACCGAACAAGACGACCGGCTGCGCGACCTGCTTCAAACTGGTCGCTACAAGACCTTCGACAAACTCGCCCGAGAACACCCCCGTTTTGCCGGCCACGCATTTTGGCACTATATCAGCACCCATTTTGGGCCAGGTACTGTCAGCAACCTGCTTTATCTGACACGCATCAACCGCAGCGTAGACAACGGCTTTTTCTACATACTCGGCAGCGGTTACCGTCGCACTACCGATGCGATGCTCGAATATTACCAAAAAGTCTACCGCGAAGAGGCGCGCGGCCAAAAAACACCTGCCGAAGCAGGAAAAATTTCAATAAAAAACAGAAAGAAATTGCCCCTTTCCCAATTGAGAATCAGCCCTGATGGAAAAAGGATCGCCTGGGCGAGCAATGATATTGGGAAATGGAAAGTGTACGTGCAAGACCTGGAAACGCTAAAACGCAAACGCGTGCTCAAAGGCGGGGCCCGCAATGCCCTGCAAGCCACTGATTATAATTACCCGCAATTGGCCTGGAACCCCGACAACCAGCATCTGGCCGTCCTTTACGAACGCCGCGACGTGCCACGATTGGCTGTTATTGATCTGGAAAAAAGAAAAAAAGAAATCAGTAATCTTTCGCCGGAATTCCAGCGCGTGTTCAATATGGACTACCTATCGCCCAACGACATCGCATTTTCGGCGGCGGTAAAGGGCCAGTCGGACCTTTTTGTGTACCGAACCATCACACGCCAGACAGAGCGCATAACGAACGATTTTTGGGACGACCTCGATGTTTCTGTTGCCACGCTGGATGGCCGGAAAAGCCTGCTTTTTGCAAGCAACAGAAATACCGACACCCTCTCGTTTCAACGACTCGACACCATCCTGCCCATCACCAACTTCGATATTTTTCTCTTTGACTTGGATAGTCGCAGCCCCGAATTGGTGCGGATCACCAACACGCCGCTCTTCAACGAGCGTAACCCTATTGGGCTGGACTCGGCGCATTTTGCCTATCTCAGCGACGAAAGCGGTATAATCAACCAGCAGGCGGGCAAACTGGAGCCTTTTATAGCCTATCACCAAGCAGTTATTTATTTGAAAGATGGCGGAGAAGTGAAGGCGCTGGACATGACGCAACCATTGGAATGGCCACTTGGGCGGATATTAACGTTCCTGGCGCCCTTGGATACCGTGCTGAAAAACATTGACTCCACCCAGATCGACAGCATTCGGAGCAACCCGGTATTCAAGAAAAAACCGCTCGTTTGGAATCTGACAAATTACGACCGCAACATTCAGGAGCAACATGCTGCTCCTCGTGCGGGGCTGGTTGTGGAAAGGATAAAAAGAGGGAGAAAAGAGTTTTTATATAAAAAAAACATAGCACCCGAAACCCCTGTACTTGCAAAAACGACCCTTCGGCGCGAACAGACCCTTCGTACTGCTGGGCTTCCCATTCCACCTCAACCGCCCTTAGAGGCAATCCCTCAAACACCTGGCAAACAACCCGATACTCGCAACGACAAGCTTCCCTTATCGCCATCTGACCGGGATACCCTGCCCTATATTGAACCCGGTTGGCTCATTCAGATTCCCGACTACTTGGCTGTGCCTGGGCCGCGCAGCGAACCCGTTCAGAGCCGCCCCGCTGAGGAAAAATTGGAGAATAAAATAGAAGCAGCAGCTGAACCCAGCGCCGATTCGATGGTGCTCACACCACCACGTCGCCCCTTGAAAAGGCCCTCGACGCAATATGGCAAAAACGGTGAAATCGTGCGGTTTTACTCCTTCAAGATCATTCCCTACCGGCTGCGTTTCCGCACTGATTATGTGTCCACAACGATGGACAACAATCAGATGTTCGAAGGGCTGCAACTTTATGAAGGCCCTCAAAGTAGGCTCCAGCAGCCCCCACCAGGTGTTTTGCTCCGGGCCAATTTCAAGGATTTGCTGGAAAATTATGTGGTTGAAGCAGGATTTCGCCTGCCCACCACCTTCAACGGAGCGGAGTATTATCTTTGGATGGACGACAAGAAAAAGCGCTTGGACAAACGCTATGTGCTTTATCGCCGCACTTTGGTAACCAGCAGATTGCGTGACGCAGGAAGCCCCCCAAGCCTTCCTCCCGATTTTCAAGAGCGTACCAACACCCTCATGGGGCAGTACGAGTTGCGCTATCCTTTTGATGTGTTCACCAGCCTCCGCGCCACTTTTGCATTGCGCGAAGATAAGGTACGTGCCCTCAGCTCGGATGCCATCACGCTTGCCGCGCCCGACCGCGCTGAACAACGCGCATCGGTTCGACTCGCCGCTGTATTCGACAATACGGTTGACGTAGATTTGAATTTGAAAACGGGTACAAGGGCCAAAATTTACACCGATCTGGTAAAAGGTTTCGCATTCAATACCGAGCCTACCTGGAGCTTGAAGTTGAACAATGGATTTATGACCATCGTTGGCTTTGATGCCCGGCACTACCAAATGCTTGACCGCCGCTCTCAACTGGCGGTACGCTTTGCGGGTGCGACTTCATTTGGCTCTGAAAAAATGCTTTATATCTTGGGCGGAGTGGACAATTGGGTATTCCCGAAATTCAACGACAACATCACCTTACCCGCCGACGATGGTTTTGCTTACCAGGCCCCAGCCGTAAACCTGCGCGGGTTCAAGCAAAATATCCGCAACGGCAACACTTTCGCGCTGATGAATGCCGAGCTTCGGATCCCTGTGTTCAAGTATTTTTTCAAAAAGCCGGTAATCGGCAACTTCTGGCGCAATTTCCAGATTATTGGGTTCTTTGATGCCGGCACCGCCTGGCAGGGCAACAGCCCCTATTCTTTCGACAATCCGATCAACACACAAACGCTGTACAGACCCAAGCAAGGGCCCATCACCTCTATTATGAAGGTCAATTATTTCCGAGACCCCATTGTGATGGGCTACGGTATAGGGCTGCGTTCTGTGATATTCGGGCTATACCTCCGCGCTGATTATGCATGGGGCATTGAATCGAGGCAGGTTCAAAAACCGTTGCTGCACATCGCATTAGGGACTGATTTTTAAGAAGTTATGCTATGCTAAACAAAGAATTTCTTCAATTTCTATATGAACTCAGCCAGAACAACAACCGCGACTGGTTTGAGAAGAACAAGGTTTTGCCCGCAGAATTTAAGGAGGCCGCCAAAAAAGAACCCTTTTTAGCAAACAAGCAATTCTATTTCATGGCCGAGCTCGACTCAGAAAATTGCCTCCGGCCTGACTTCCGTGATTTTGTAGAGGAATATTTCAGCGCAGGAAAAGGTCTAAATGAGTACCTGCGAAAAGCGATTGGAGTTTGATTAATATGTAAATTTGCCCATTCAAACCAGCCATTATTATGGTCGAAGCAGCTGAATATAATTCTGATGTAAATTTCAAATTCCACAATGGCAGCCCTATGCGATTACAGGGGGATAGTATGTCTGATGAGGAATTCTATAGCTTTTGCATCAAAAACCACGAACTTCGAATCGAACGCGCCCCAAATGGTCAAATCATTATTGTGCCTCCAACCACGTCAGAAACTGGACGCCGAAATTTCGAAATCTCTATGGAAATTGGCCTATGGAATCGCCAACACAAACTCGGCCACGTCTTTGATTCCTCCACCGGCTTCAAGCTACCGAACGGTGCAGAACGATCACCCGATACTTCCTGGATTTTGAAAGAACGTTGGGAGGCATTAGCACCAGAGGACCAGCAAAAATTTGCGCCCATTGTACCTGATTTTGTGCTGGAGCTTCGCTCTCAGGATCAAAGCCTACATGAGCTTCACGAAAAAATGGCCGAGTACATGGATTGTGGAAGCCGGCTCGGATGGCTTATTGACCCGCAAAATCGCCGCACTTATGTTTATTCAGAAAACGGCAATATTCAAACGATCAAATTTGAAGGCCATCTTTCAGGATATGAGGTAATGCCCGAGCTAAAGATCCGATTGACAGATATATTGGGTTAGAGCCTGTTTTCCATCCAATTCAAAGTGTACGCAAACACCTCCTCCTTTTCCTTTTCATTGTGAATTTCATGGTACAGGTCTGGCCATTCGCGGTGGGTTACATCGCCTTTTACCCGCTCGGCAAACCTGCGCGTCGCATCTGCTGACGTGAGTTTGTCATCCCCTCCATGTTGTAAAAGCACTGGTATGTTGAATTCGCCCGCCCAAGTATCCAACCATTTTGCCCCTCCCAAAAGGGCCATTCCAGCTGCTGCGCTGAGTTTGTTGTGTACGAGTGGGTCATTCAGATAAGCCTCAACCACTGTATCGTCGTGCGAGATGAAATTAGCGGCTAAACCTGTGGGCAAACGCAAGGTTGGCATAAAAAAACGCAAAATTTTTCCCACGATCAATTTCAGGGCGGGCGTTTCAAACGCCAAGCGAATCCAGGGGCCTGTGACGATTAATCCTGACAAATCGGGATTGCGACGGGTGACATAATTCAACACCAAGCCACCGCCCATACTGTGCCCGTATAGAAATATAGGGGTATTGGGATACAATTGCCTGGTTTTTTGGAGCAAAAGGCCTATATCGTTGAGCAATACTTTGAGGTTTTTAGCATGGCCGCGCTTGCCTTCACTCTGGCCGTAGCCTTGATGGTCGAAGCCCAACACTGCGATGTCGTGGCGATTGAACCACTTGGCCACATGGCCATAACGGCCAATATGCTCCCCCTGACCGTGTACCAGGGCGATGACGGCACGAGGATTTTTTACTGACCAATTTGCAGCGAAGAGGTTCAGACCCTCGGCGTTTTTCCAGTGTAATTCGTTCATTTTTAATGATGGAGGGTTGAAAATATTTAGCTTGTGCAATTCCCTATTCAGGCAGGTATTCTTTCCCGTTTTCGGTGTACAGGACCAATTTGGCAGTTTTATTACTTGGTTTAACTTTCTTTTTGAAATAAGCCGTGGCGGCATCTTTGGGGCCGAGATTGGCAATCAAGTAAGTAAATTTTCCATCGTTTTCCAGCAGGCGGAACACCTCTTTATATCCACGAAAGGCGGTGTTATTGGTGGGAAGTTCGAACTCACTTCGAACGATCTCCACCGCACAGCCCCTGAATGTGGCCGGCAATTGGAGGATACGAACCTCGTTTTCTTCCTCGTCCTTCCCATTAGGTTTTGATGTTGAATGTTTGCGGGGCGAGGGGGCTGGAGCAACTGCCTTGACGTGCTCGGACAAATCGTCAACTGATAGTTGTATTTCAGGCAAAGGCACCGAAGTATTGGCTTCCTGAAAACGTTTTGGGCGAGCAGATTTAGATTTGTTGACTCGCTCAAGTTCTTCTTCTTCAATGATTTGCGGCAATGATTTCCAACTTGTTTTTTCTGAAATTCCTGTAATGCGCAGCTCGGTACGGCGGTTTTGCTGGTGTTCTTCCTCGCTGCATTCAACGCCGTTGCGGCATCGGTTTACGAGTTGCGACTCTCCGTAACCACGGGCGGTAATTCGAGCACTGTCTACGCCTTCGCTAACGATATACGCAACGGCGGCGGCGGCTCGGCGTTGGGAAAGTATCTGGTTGTAATCATCGTTGCCACGGCTATCGGTGTGCGAACCTAATTCGACCGAAATGCCGGGGTTGTCTTTCATCAGCGTCACCACATTGTCAAGGCGCTCGGCGGCATCGGCTCGAATATCCCATTTGTCATAGTCGTAGTAGATGTTTTGGATTTGGATGCGTTTGTCAATTCTGGCGCGGTCAAGTTCGATATTGGCAAGCAGGGTGCCTTCATTGTTGCCGGCAGCAAGGTTGTCAGTCACACCAGGGCTTAGCTCACGGACCCCGTCCACACAGACGATACAGCCATTCACGTTGACGTACACTTCGATTCGTTTTGTCAGAAAGCCCTCTTTTCGGATCAAGATGGTATAATGATTGCCGCGTTCAAAGGTAAAGTTGAAAAATGCGTCCGAATCTTCTTTGATAGTAAGTTCGGATTGGCGGTTTGTCCGGTTATAAATCTCTACTGTCGCACCTTGTATGGCATCTACAATCTGATCCGGACTTTCTCGCACTTCTGCGATCGTGGCATCGAAAAGGTAACCAGGTCGGCGGCGCAGCTCCATTTTGAGGAAAACCTTTTCTTTGCCGAGATTTATGGTGTCGTTCTTTTCAAAAAATATGTCCTTGTACGCCAGCACACGATACTGCCCGGGCGGGAGATCAAAAACAAAGTGTCCGTCGAGACTTGTTTCCGTTTCGCCGCGCACTATGTTGTCGGGCAATTCAAATATCGTGACCTTTACCTGATTAAGGTATCCACGATTGTTGGCTTCAAAAATATAGCCGTCTACGAGAGCCTGCGCCAGCGTTTTCGCAGAAAAAACAGTGCTAAAAAGCAGGAGCAAGAGGAGGGTGTTGAGTTTGCTTCTCATTGAAAATCAATTTATAGCGCAAAAATAACGGTTAATTGGTGATTGGTGATTGGTTGATTCGTGATTGGTTGATTCGTGATTGGTTTATTGGTGATTGGGCAAACAAATAGCCGGGAGTGTTCAAAAATCTGCGTCAACTGCTGGTTACACCCCCAACCCCTCAACGACACTGCCCTAAAGGGGAGCAAATTCGAATAGGTGGATAATTGTTTGTTATTCATTGAGTAATGCACTCGACGGAATAAACTCCCCTATAGGGCGATGTCGTTGACTTAAGGGTTTTAGCCACGTAGTGGCGACACCGTTTATAGAAAAATCGGGTGTGTGAACGAGCCACGTAGTGGCGGCACCCCTGACAAATCGTGCCGGGGCTACGCCCCTCCATAAAACACGCAAAATATTGTTCTATAAACGGTGTCGGAGCTACGCCCCTTTTATACACACAAACCCTTAAGTCAACGATATTGCCCTTTAGGGGTAAGGGGTGTAACCAGCAGTTGACGCAGATTTTTAAACACTCCCCAAACAAATAGCCAAATCACCAATCAACCAATCACCAATAAACCAATCAACCAATGACCAATGACCAATGACCAATCAACCAATCACCAATCACCAATAAACCATTCACCAATAAACCATTCACCATCTCTCATGCGTATCATATTCATGGGCACGCCAGAGTTTGCCGTGCCATCGCTCGCAATATTGTTGGAAAACGGCTATGAAGTAGTAGCCGTCGTCACTGCGCCCGACAAACCGGGAGGTCGGCAGGGTCTTCAGCAATCGGAAGTCAAGAAATTTGCCGAAGCCAAAGGATTGAAAATATTGCAACCGGAAAAACTAAAAAATCCTGAGTTCTTGGAAGAACTCCGCGCTTTAAAACCTGATTTGCAAATTGTAGTAGCCTTCAGGATGCTCCCGGAAGCAGTTTGGTCCATGCCCCCGCTTGGCACTATGAACCTCCATGGATCGCTCCTGCCAAAGTACAGGGGAGCAGCACCGATCAATTGGGCCGTCATCAATGGGGAGGCAGAAACCGGCCTGACGACGTTTCTCTTGAAGCAAGAAATTGACACGGGCGATCTGCTCTTTCAGCAAAAAGTCCCCATTGGGCCGGACGAGACTGCTGGTGAATTGCATGACCGCATGATGCTAATCGGCGCTGAGGTTGTGTTAAAATCCGTGCAAGCCATCGAAGGCGGAAATATCAAACCGATGCCACAAACCGACACCGAAGCCACCCATGCACCCAAAATATTTGCCGAAACCTGCAGGATCAACTTTGACCAGCCCGCGATTCAAGTACATAATTTCATTCGTGGGCTAAGCCCTTTCCCTGGCGCCTGGACAAGCTTGGAGGGGAAGACTTTGAAAATTCTTCGCTCGACATTGGACATTGGACGTTTTACTCGCCATAGTCTTGACGAAGAAGGGAGGACATTGGACATTGGGCATCCCGTTCCCGGAACGTTTGTTTCAGACGGTAAAAACTACCTGAATATCAGCACCTTGGATGGATTTATCTCTGTTTTGGAATTGCAATTAGAAGGGAAAAGGCGGATGTCGGTGAAGGATTTTTTGAACGGAGAATACAATCGCCAAAGTAGGCCTTTGTCCGACCCCATGCCCCCTTTCTAGATCGCTGAATGTATTGGGGCCAAAATGGAAAAAGAGGTAAAACTCCAGGTCGTGCCAAGCCAACTGGGCTGGTGTCGGCCTTGACAAATTCGTTTTTTGGCAAATGGTCTTTTGAGGTAAAAAATTGAAAATGAGGAAGATGGAGAACAATAAGCGCATAAGCGAGTTCTGTTAAAGCAGAAATGTACGGCGCACTTCTAATTCCCGCTCATACGGTTTGGATGGGCTTGTAAGTCCGCCGTACATTCGCCTAAAATTTTTCAAAAATGCAAATTCTATCCATAACACGTCGCGCAAAGGCGGGAGTCACTTTAGTCGCTTTAACATTATTGGCCTCTATTTCACTTTTCGCACAAAACCTAAACACCACTTTTCGCTCAAAACTCAGCTACCCGGGGCAAACCCTTGCCAACGTGTGGGGATACGAGTCCAGAGGCAGGGAATACGCATTAGTGGGTGGAGCTCAAGGGCTTATTATTGTGGACATCACCAACCCTGACGTACCCCAGCAGATTGTGCAAATACCCGGCCCCAACAACCTCTGGAAAGAGATAAAAACATACAAGCATTACGCTTACGTCACTTCTGAAGGAGGACAAGGTATCCAGGTGGTGGACCTTACAGCACTTCCTTCACCAACGCTTCAGAGCCACTTTTACAAAGGAGATGGCGCAATTTCTGGCCAGTTGGGCGTTATTCACGCACTGCACATTGATGAGACCAAGGGATTTCTCTACGCATGGGGAGGCCCCCTTTTTAGCGGTGGCGCCAAGGTATTCGACCTTAAAGCCGATCCTTACAACCCAAAATACGTCGGCAAATACGATCAACTTGGCTACATCCACGATGGTTATGTAGACAATGATACGATGTACAGCTGCCACATTTACGCCGGACAATTTGCCATCGTGAACATGGCCAACAAAGCAGCTCCTGAGCTTATCAATACACAGACCACCCCCGGCGCATTTGTCCACAACACTTGGATTACCGACGATCGTCGCACCATCCTCGCCACAGACGAAGTGAATAATTCTTTCCTCTCGGCCTGGGATGTAAGCGATCCGACAGACATTAAATTTCTGGATAAAATTCAAAGCAATCCCGGTTCAAACAGCATGGTGCACAACACCTATGTTCGTGGCAATTGGGCACTTACTTCCTGGTACAAGGACGGCTTCACGATTGTGGATATCACAAGACCTGACAACCTTGTACAAGTGGGCAACCACGATACTTATCCCGGTTCAGGTGGTGGAAGCGAGGGTTGTTGGGGTGTTTACCACAATTTTAAGAGTGGCACCATCATCGCTTCCAACATCAATGTGGGGGGAGCTGGCGAGCTTTGGATCGTCACGCCTAACTACGTCCGCGCTTGCTATTTAGAAGGTATAATAACCCATGGTATCACTGGAGCGGTGCTTTCTAATGCGCTGATTCAAGTCATTGGCAGCAATCCGCTCCTTCAAGAGCTGAGCACGACCAACGGGATTTACAAAACCGGACAACAGGAAGAAGGATACTACAAGGTGCGCGTGAGCAAATCTGGATTTCAAGATTATGAGACCTATATCCATTTCCAGCGCGGTGAGGTAATTGAACTCAACGTGCCGCTGTTTCCCAACGGGATGTTCAATGTAAGCGGTACGGTAATCAGGCACAGCAATGGTCAACCCGTAGAAAATGCTACTGTGTGGCTCTATGGTGCCCAGAATTTTGGCCCTGTCACAACAGACGTTGCGGGCGCGTTCAATTTCAACAACATTCCGCCAGGCATCTACGACATAGCTGCTAGTGCTCCCGGCCTCGGGCTTGGCATGCTTTCGGGACAAACCATTGTTGGCAACACCAATGTAACAATCGAACTTTTCAGCACACATCGTCGCGGATCTGTGAAAGAACGGGAGGAGGGTATTCTTGAAAACAAATTTTTGAACAGCACGAAAAACCCTTTTGAAACGGAAACAGTTTTGAATTACCAAATCCCGGAAGGTGGCGCTTCGATCACGCTCTTAAACAGCCTTGGCCAAACGGTACAAACGTTGGAATTGAGCGATTCAGTTGGTCAATTGACATTTGGTGCCGGACTTCCAGCGGGGGTTTATTTTGCTGTTTTAAAGCAGCTTGGGAAGGTTTTGGAAGTAAAAAGATTGGTAAAAGACGGCAGACAATAAGCAAATCCCCAAATAACCAAATAACCACATCCCCAATTAAACGAATCCACACCAAACCATGACACCGCTTGCCGAACGGATGCGCCCTCAAACCCTTGCCGAATTCGTTGGGCAGGAGCATCTTGTGGGCGAAGGCGCGGTATTGCGCCAAGCCATCGAACGCGGCAAAATACCCTCGTTCATTCTCTGGGGACCACCTGGTGTGGGGAAAACCACCCTTGCACAACTCATCGCCAAACTCCTCAACAAACCGTTTTTCCAACTTTCGGCCATCAATGCTGGTGTGAAGGACATTCGGGAGGCCATCGAAAGCGCCGACAAGCAAAACCTTTTTCAGCAAAAAGGCGCGATCTTGTTCATAGACGAAATCCACCGTTTTAGCAAAAGTCAGCAAGATGCCCTGCTCGGCGCGGTGGAAAAAGGGATTGTGACTTTGATTGGTGCTACCACGGAAAACCCTTCGTTTGAGGTCATTCCTGCACTGCTCTCGCGCTGCCAAGTGTATGTGCTTCAACACCTTACAAAAGACGAACTCATCAGACTCGTCAATCGCGCACTGGCGGAAGACGCCTTTTTGAAAAGCCAAAACATCGAGATCGAGGAGTACGATGCGCTGTTGCTCTACTCTGGCGGCGATGCGCGGCGACTGCTCAATGCACTGGAACTCATCGCCAATTATCGCCAGCCCGGAACGGATTTTCGGGTCACAAATGATTTGGTGCGCGAACTCATTCAGCAAAACCCCGCGCTCTACGACAAGGGCGGAGAGGCACATTACGACGTTATTTCGGCTTTTATAAAAAGTATGCGTGGCAGCGACCCCAATGCCACGGTATACTGGCTAGCCCGGATGCTTGACGGGGGCGAGGACATCGCATTTATCGCCCGCCGCATGTTGATCCTGGCCTCCGAAGACGTGGGTCTCGCCAACCCCAACGCCCTTCTGTTGGCCACGACTACTATGGATGCAATTCGCATGATAGGGATGCCCGAAGCGCGGATAATCCTCTCGCAATGTGCCATTTATCTCGCCACCTCGCCCAAAAGCAATGCCTCCTACATGGCCATCGGCAACGCGCTCGAACTGGTAAAACAGACCGGTTCTCTCCCCGTGCCGCTGCATCTGCGCAACGCTCCGACGAAGTTGATGAAGGACCTCAACTACGGCTCAGGATATCAGTACGCGCATGATTTTGAAGGGAATTTTATTCAGCAAGACAATTTGCCTGAGGCAATATACGGGCATGTGCTGTATGAGCCGGGCGCGAACCCCGCAGAGGAAAAAGTGCGGCAAAAGTTGAGGCAAGACTGGAAGGGAAAATACAAGTATTGAATGGTTAAGCCCGTGCTAAAAACAGGAGCAACACTTGCACTCAATCACTTTTCGCCCCTACGTTTGCAGCAAAATTGACAACCATGAAAAAAACTTCCTTCCTATTGCTGGCTATTGCCGCACTCCTTTCCTTCTCTTCTTGTAAAGACGACCCTTACCCGCTTGATCTCCACACCTTTGATGTTCGCTGGTACGACGACGATCTTTCCGGCTCTCAAACCCTGGGCGACGTACTGACTTTTGGGGTGCAAATAAACTCTACTGCTCCGGATTCCGATGACCAATACATCACCGAATGGGATTTCTCCTATTTCGTGAACGACAACTTTGGCGGCATTCTCAATGGCGACGATTTCATCGAAACCAACTCTATTAGTTTTGATGCAGAGATTTTAATTGGCAACCTCGCATTGCCCGGTCCAGGTGGGCTGCTCCAAGGAGATGTCATAGAATTCCGCCTTTGGGCGCGCGATAATCGCGGTACTGAGCTGGAGCATATCCACCGGTATGTGATTGAAGAATAATCCCTTGGTTCCTTTTTTCGACCATGGGTTATCTCGGAATTTATTTGTTTGCTAAATTCCGGGCTGACCCATGTTTTTAACCATTATATTTGGGGCAAACAATTCTTTATTCCGATTTATGAAAAAAATATACTTCCCAGCCTTCCTATTTGTCCTTAGTGCATTCCACCTGAATTAGCAGTGATTGCAACGGATATACCGAACGATGCTGCATATTTCCGTATTACTTTTCGCCCATCTCCCTTTAGTGGAACATTCCAACCAGAGGGCCTTTGGAGCGATATTCTCGGCACTGCTATTTCAGGCACCTGGAAACTGGGTGTCGTGGATGACAAAAGCAACTTATCCGGGATCCTATTAGATTGGTCCATTACCTTTTCTACCTACCAACTTAGCCACTTCGATTACCGCTGGAGCACTGCCGACTCAAGTGCCTCTTTGCTGGTAAACACACCCGGCAACTACAGCGTCACGGTCAGTAATCAGCTTGGTTCGTTTTCAAAAATGTTTGTGGTTAAAGAGGGCAGTGTCAACACCCAGACACCGTTCAAGCAGGAGCTGGTTTTTCGCCTTTTACCCAATCCTTCTACTGGTGAGACCCTTTTAGTATTGGATAAAAACCTGAAGATCATTGTACTAAAGGTTTACGATATGAGCGGTATGCTCCTGCTGGAACAAAATGCGGCTGGCCCGATTTTGGGCGCAAGTAGTTTACCCAATGGCGTTTATGTCGTCGTGCTGGAATGCGCAGAAGGTATATTTGTACAGAAAATGGTACGCTGGTAAGAACCTAAGCCAACGATATTCAAAATAATCCCGGCTTGCGCTTGCATGACCGGGATTGTTTTTTAGAACCTTTGCAAGATGTTTTTCAAAAATAAAATCAGGGTCGAACCTTTCCGAAATCTTGAAACTTTGGGGAAGTTTGTGCTTGTCGTCTCGTGCTTGCTCAACTTTTCGGCTAAAGCACAAAGTATTGACAACCAAGGTGTCATTGTCGGTGCAGAACGCTTGGAAGTACTGTTCCGTTTGGTGGAAGGGAAGGAAGTAGCGCTTGTGGTGAACCATTCTTCGCTGGTAGGAAACACCCATTTGGTGGATACGCTGCATAGTCTTGGCGTGTGTATCTCCGTCATTTTTGCACCTGAACACGGGTTCCGGGGCGATGCCGATGCAGGAGAACATATTTCCGATGGATACGACCTCCGCACAGGAGCGGCCATCGTGTCACTCTATGGCAAGCAACGCAAGCCAACGCCACAAGATTTAGAAGGAACCGAGGTCCTAATCTTTGATATTCAAGATGTTGGAGCACGGTTTTATACCTACATCAGCACCTTGTTTTATGTGCTGGAAGCTTGTGCAGAACAGGGAAAAGAAGCCATCGTGCTCGACCGCCCCAATCCGAACGGACATTATGTGGATGGCCCGGTACTCGATCCGAGGCTGACATCGTTCGTAGGCATTGCACCACTCCCGATTGTACACGGCTGTACGGTGGGCGAACTGGCAAAACTTTTCGTGGGCGAGTTCTGGATTTACAAACCAGAAAGCCTGCGACTGTTTGTAATACCCTGTTTAAACTACACGCATTCAACGCATTACGAACTTCCTGTTCCGCCATCCCCAAATCTCCCCACTACTCGCTCAGTGCTGTTGTATCCCTCGCTTTGCCTTTTTGAAGGCAGCACGTGCAGTGTTGGGCGTGGTACGGATTGGCCTTTTGAGGTGGTAGGGCATCCCGATTTTCCCTGCGATTCTTTCAACTTCTTGCCGCGCGCTAATGCGAGCAATAAATACCCCGTTCATGCGGGTTGGCTCTGTGGCGGCTGGGATTTCAGAAAAATTTCGGTGGATTCCCTCAGAGCTTCCAAACAATTGAACCTGAATTGGTTGCTACAATTTTATCTGCAATTTCCGAACAAGTCAATTTTCTTTCGAGCGGACAATTTTATTGACCTGCTGAGTGGCACTAGAAGTTTAAAACAGCAAATATTGGAAGGGAAAACGGAAGCAGAAATCCGTGCGACGTGGGCGGAGGACTTGGCAGCATATCGCGCACTAAGACAGAAATATTTGATTTATCCCGAATAAAAACTCACATAGTCAAACGACACTCCCCATCGCTCCAGGCCACATCCACTTTCCCGCCTTTTTTCATCCAATTCACCAATTCAGCGCCCATAAGTTCGGCACGCCAGCCTTTGAGCAGGTCGTGGTCAAAGTCGTCGCTTCCAGACTTGAGGCGGTTGAAATCGCCTTTAGGGAAAAGCAACGCTGCGCTGATCTCGTGTTCGAGGCACTGTTTTTTCATAAAATGATACAGCAGTTCCATCGTCCATTCCCGCTCAGGGTCTTCGGGGAGTGGCCTTGGGATAGAATCGAGCACTGCACGCTCATCCTCGGTGGCCGGGGCTTTCCAGAGCGCTTGCCAAGTGTCCAGGTATTTTTTCCAAACGCCTTCCGGCATGGTACGGTTGGACTTGAAAGCATTAGGGCCGCCCTTGGTGGAGCGCAACACAGTACTGATGTGACGGCTTTGCAGCACGGTTTCGCGGGGAATATTGCTGGATTGTGCCCGCTCGATACGCCAACGATAAAGTCGAAGCAGGAATACCTTTTCGCGAAAATCAATTTGATGCACCAAATCGTTGGCAAACAACTCTTTGTGCAGGTCAACCACGTAAAAACCAGGGCTTTCCCACTTGCGGTTTTCCTCGCGGGCCCATGCTTCCCGATGGTGCTTGCGGAGTTTGTTGGTCAGTTTTTCGTGGAGGGCGGGAAGGTATTTTACATCCTCAATGGCGTATTCAAGTGCTTTTGGGTCAATGGGACGAGCCTCCCAATTGGCTACGGTATGGCTTTTGGCTAGCGTGACACGAAGTTCTTTTTCTACAATTTTGCCAAACCCTGCAGGGTAATTGTAACCGACAAATCCTGCGGCGATCTGCGTGTCGAAGGTGTTGCTGGGTACCGTTCCGAAAAGTGTGTAGAGCAGACGGTAATCGTTGTCACCCGCGTGGGTGATTTTCAGGATGGAGGGGTCGGCCACAATGTCGAGCAACTTGCTCAAATCTCTGATCCGAAGGGTGTCAATGAGAAAGATATCCGTTTCCGAGACAACCTGGATAAGCCCAAGCACAGGAATGTAGTATTTTTCGCCGACAAACTCAGTGTCGAAGCCAATCCAGTGGGCAGTGGCGAGCGCGTCCATCACGCGGTCGAAGTCGGTTTGGTTTTCCAGGAAGTGTATCTGATGATTCATAGGGGGGCAAAGGTAAGACGGCTGCCGACAAGAAATGAAAATGTAAATTGCAGAATGTAAAATGCAGAATGTTCGTACTTATCTTTGCAAAAACTTGATTATCTGATGGCAAAGGAAACGCTCACAGTTAAAAATTTTGGCCCGATTCGAGAGGCGCTCCTCGAATTGGGGAAGGTGACGGTATTGATTGGGGAGCAAGCGAGCGGAAAGAGTCAGAACTCTCTCTTAAAAACGAAAATTTTGCTGTTAACCTTCGTCCAACAGAATTAATCGTAAATGTCTTAAACACCAAAATCGTCGATAAAAACAAATATCTTGAACAACTCCGGTCTGATGATTTAGTACAACTTCGTCAAATACAAGAAGCGAATCATAGAAATGACCGTGAGGCTGTTGGTAAGTATACTTTAGAAAAGGAGCACATTGTAGATGAGATGATGAGACTTGACTTTGAAATCGAAAACGAAATTGGCCGAGTTGACTATCTGCCTGCCGAAAGGATGTTAGCGAGCATATCTAATGCCTCTCAAGATGTGGGGCTTTTAGCGTTCAAATGGGAGTTTTTCCAACGAAGAGAATATAAAAAGGAGTTTGATATTCCAATCTTAGGCGTTTCTTATTTTTTTGACAGAAACAGAAAGAAAAATCTTGTCCGTCTTAAAAATGGAGAAGTAATTGATATTGAGTTCGCCGCAAGCCGGACGAACTCAGTCAAGTCCACAACAGTCTCACTGACATCAAATATCAATTCCAAGATTAGCTCACCTTATGTGCTGCGAAAAACTCCAAACGGCCTTTGATTCGCCCGAAAAGTGCTTTGACAAAAACCTTTCTTGCGAAGAAAACGGGCGCAAATTCAGCATCCAACTTTCATCATTGTCAGCCGAAGCCCATTAGCTGCTCCTGCGATTCAAAAGATGCAAAATGAGTTCAAAAAAAAGAAATATGGACGATCTTGATGGTACGCTCCAGAGAAGGGGTACATAAAATTGCAGAAAAATGATGCGAATCCAAACAACTATGTAAAAAAGTCACTCGAAGCATCGTTATCGCCGTTGCTAACGCTTTCAATCATCAAGTTGAAATTTCTCCCAAAAAAATTTGGCCCACTCAGATTCACAATTCTACCATGAAAAAAGTCCTTTTTGGCATCGCCATCTTCATTTTCCTGCTTCTTGCCGCGCTCGTCGCCATTCCATATTTCTTCAAAGACGAGATCATAGCACAAGTTAAAACTGCCGCCAACGAAAGCCTCAAGGCCAAGTTGGAGTTCGGCGACGTGAACATTTCCATTTTCCGGCATTTCCCAAAACTCTCTGTCGGCCTCGACAAATTGGAAATCACCAACGGCCCTGGCCCTTTCGAGGGCGTCAAACTCGTCCAGTGCGAGCGGCTCGATGTGACAGTGGATCTCTGGTCGGCTATTTTCGGCGATGTGGTGGTCATTAAAGGTTTGTTTTTCAAAAAACCGGACATCAAGGTGTACGCGCTGAGCAATGGGCAGGCGAACTACGACATTACCGAGCCTGACACGAGCAAATCAGCCCCCCTCAAACTCGAAAGTTATGGCATCGAGGACGGAAAAATCCTATACGACGACCGTGGACTCGACATGAAGGCCGAAATGGAAGGTCTTGATCATACAGGCTCAGGAGAATTCACTTCCACCTTGTACGATTTGGTGATGAAAACGGCCATCGAAAAACTCTCCATCAACTACGGCGGGGTTCAATATTTGAGCAATGCAAAGGCCGACTGGAGTTCTACATTGGGCGCCGACATGGCAAATATGAAGTTCACGTTCAAAGAGAACGACCTGAAAGTAAATGACCTGAAACTCCTGCTCGACGGCTGGGTTCAGATGCCAGAAAATTCGGAGGACATCCGCATGGACCTGACTTTCGGCACGCCTGCCAATACGTTTAAAAGCCTGTTGAGCATTATCCCTGGGGCCTACACAAAGGATTACAACGATGTACAAGCCAATGGTACGGTACAATTCGCTGGCTTTGTGAAAGGCACTTACAATGAAAAAATATACCCCGCTTTCAAACTGGATTTCAAAGTCGGAAACGCCGATTTCAAATACCCAAGTCTGCCGCTGGGTGTCAGCAATATCAACGTGGACGCTTCCATTGCGCTCCCGTCTGCGCGCTTGAATGACCTTACGGTGAAAATCCCGAAATTCAGTTTGAAAATCGGCTCCAACCCGCTTGAAGGTTATTTCAACCTGAAAACCCCCGAAAGCGACCCAACGGTTGACATGAAACTCAACGGCACGCTCAACCTCGGCGAACTTTCCAAAGCATTCCCAATGGAAGGTGTGCAGGAACTCGCGGGCATCATCAATGCCAACATGACCCTGAAGGCAGCGATGAGCCAGATTGATCAAGCGAAGTACGACGAAGTGAACATGGCCGGCACTTTTGGCATGAGCGGCATTACGTACAAATCAGCAGGAACGCCGACGGTAAAAATCAACTCCCTTGCTACAAGTATAACCCCACAACGAGTTGACATTCAAACTTTTGACGCAAAACTCGGCAACAGCGACCTTCGCGCATCCGGCAGCATTGACAACTTGCTGGCTTATTTCAGCACGACCAAAACCATGCGCGGAAACCTCAAATTCGCATCTGCCTATTTCGACGCAAACGAATGGATGGAGCCTGCTCCTGCCGACGGCAGCGTGGTGCCTAACGATGTGGAAGAACCTGCTACCACAGCAGTTTTTGACCGTTGGGATTTTACTGTAGATGGCAAAATTGGCAAATTGAAATACGATGCCTACGATATTTCAAACCTGACTGCGGCAGGGCATTTCACGCCAAACAAAATGGACATTTCAAGTTTCGGACTGAAACTTGGTGGCACAAGCGACCTGAGCGGCAGTGGCCAAATCCTAAATGCCTGGAATTATCTGTTTGACAACCAAACAGTTGCAGGGGTAATCAACTTGAACTCGTCTTATTTCGACTTGAATCAGTTTATGACCGAGCCGGTAGCCGCTACAACCACTAAGGGTGCAACGCCCGCAGCAGCTCCCGCTGAATCTGTCATTCCTGTCCCCGAAAACATGGACATGACGATCAATGCAGATTTTGCCAAAATAAAATATACCACTTATGACCTCAATAATCTCTCTGGTCAGATAATCGTAAAAAACAGGGTTGCCAAACTGAAAGACTGCACCGCTGATGTGCTGGGAGGACAAATCGGCCTCGCAGGTGACTACAATACGCAAAACCTCGCAAAACCTACGTTCAACATGGACATGGCGCTCCAAAACATGGGCTTCCGCGAAGCCTATCAAAACTTTGCAACCGTGAAAGCCTTAGCGCCTGTGGCTCAATTGATTGATGGCAAATTCAACACCAAACTTTCTATGTCTGGAGGGCTAGGGAAAGACATGATGCCCGATTTCAACACCCTGTCAGCGGCGGGCTTTTTGGAAACAATTTCTGCCATTTTCAACAATTTCAAACCAATGAACGCCATCGGCGATAAATTGAACGTTAGTGCCCTGAAGCAATTTCAGTTGAAAAACACCAAGAACTGGTTTGAAATCAAGGACGGAAAAGTGACTGTCAAGCCCTTCAATACGACGGTCGGCGACGTGGCCTTGCAAATCGGCGGCTCTCACGGCCTTTCTAGCGATATGGAATACCAGGTATTGACGAAAGTGCCGCGTAAATCGCTTGGAAGCGCGGCCAATACAGGGATTGATTTACTTTCAAAAGAGGCTTCCAAAGTAGGGGTTAACCTCGGACAGGGAGAATTCATCAACGTTCGATTCGACCTGACTGGCACCCTTTTCAACCCAAAAGTCGGGATGAAAGTCCTGGGTTCCGACGGCCAAAGCACCATTAAAGAGGAGGCAACTGGCGCGGTTACTGCTGTGGTTGACAAGGCAAAAGATTCGCTCACCAACATGGCGAACCGCGAAATTGACAATGTCAAACAAAAAGCCCAAGATGCCGCCAACAAGGCCGCCGATAGCCTCAAACGCTTGGCCGACAAGAAGTTGCAAGAGGCCACTGACAAAGCTGCCAAAGAGGCCAAAGACAAAATAGGGGAAAAAGCGGGCGAAGTGCTCGGGACAGAAGGACAGAAAAAAGTGGACGAGGTGAAAGACAAACTGAACAATTTCGACCCCTTCAAAAAGAAGAAAAAGAACAATTAATCAACGATGAACGATGAACTTTGAACTATAAACGCTCATCGTTCATCGTTCATAGTTCATCGTTTCATGAAAATACCCCTTTGGAAAAAATGGCTGTCGCACTTCACTCCGATTACTTTGGAAGCGCGCGCTTCGGAGCAAAACCCTGAACTGAGTGTGCTGCTCTCGCGGGGACGGGTGCAATTGTTAAGTGGCGATGCCATATATTCTTGGGATGATCTTTACAAGAATTTTTTGATCACTTTTGACCGCCTGAAAATTGGCGGCCGGAATATTGACGACGTGCTGTTGCTTGGCCTCGGCCTCGGGTCTATTCCTTTCATGCTCGAAAAGGTATTCCACTGTCGCTACCATTACACGGCGATTGAATGGGACGAAACGGTGGCCCATCTCGCGGCCAAATACACCCTCTCTCGCCTCGAAAGTCCAATACAAATCATCACGGCGGATGCCGAGGTATTTGTCCAAGTGACTGAGGAGCAATACGATTTGATCATCATCGACATTTTTGAGGATGAAATCACACCCCCGCAGTTTTGTACCGAAGAATTCCTGGAAACTTGTGCGGCACTTCTGCGCCCCGGCGGGCTTCTGCTTTTCAATCGCCTTCACGGCGAAGACGTGAGCGTAAGACAAGTGACTGAGCGTTTTTTTGAGCGTAGTTTCAAAAATGTGTTTCCAGAGGCTTGGGCCATTGATACCAAAGGGAATTGGATACTCTGTGCGGAAAAAAAGTGGCCTGAAAAAATTTCCTTCGAAAAATCTTAAGCCCACGCAGCGTTCTCGATCGCTTGGCCCGTATAGTCGAGTATATCCATTTCCGTTCAAAAAATTAGAGATCATGAAATCACTCGTGTTGGTTTCAAAAGCCATTTTTTTTGCTCAAACTGTCGGAAAGCCCCGATACTTCTGAGCGAAACACCTGGCTTTTCATTCGAGGTGCTGGCAGCATTACCGAATGTGCTGACCGAAAGTTCAGGGATAGAAATTACAGAAATTGGCTGGTTCTGGTCTTTCAATGATGGCGGCGGTAGGCCAGAACTCTACGCTTTCGACCGTTCTGGCAACTTGAAATCTACCCTGAAAATATCGAACGCGACCAATGTGGACTGGGAAGATATTACTCAAGACAGTCTCGGCAATTTATTCATCGGCGACTTTGGAAATAATAACAACGGACGGACGGATTTGAAAATTTACAAGATAGTGGCCCCAGTCTTTGGATCTCCCAGCCTTGAACAGTCGGCAGAAATAATCCAATTCAATTTCGAGGATCAAACGGGTTTCCCGCCTCCACAAATCGAGTTACAATTTGATGCCGAAGCAATGTTTGCAAACAAGAGCTGGCTCTACATTTTGACAAAAGACCGCTCCAAGCCCTTTGAAAGCATAACAAAATTGTACCGAATCAACATTTGCCTTTAAAACGGCAATATTCTTTTTGAAATAATTCTCTAACAGTTTAAAAATCAACACAATGAAGAATTGCATCGTAATTCTAATGGCATTGCTTTGCCTTTTCACAGCCTGTAAAAAAGACCCTGTTCGGGCAATTGACGGCTCGTACAACCCTGACGTGAAACTGTCGAACTTCTCCGACCCCACCAATTTCACCAACCCTTACTGGCCGCACGAGTTTGAGAAATCCTACATCCTCGAAAGCCAGACCGCCGAGGGCTTGGAGAAAATCGAGAAAGTGCGGATTGACGAGACCAAAGTCATCCTCGGAATCACCTGCGCGGTCATTCACGATCGGGTATGGCTCAACGGAATCCTCATCGAAGAGACCTACGACTGGCACGCGCAGGACAATGAGGGCAATATGTGGTACTTCGGCGAGGACGTGACGAACTACAACAACGACGGTTCGTTCAAAGACCACGCCGGTGCCTGGGAAGCGGGCGTGGATGGGGCAAAACCAGGTATCGTCATGCTGGCCGACCCACAGGTGGGCATGAAATACCGCGAGGAATACTACTTCAACGAAGCCGAAGACCAAGCCGAAGTGGTGGCCACGAATGAGGCCGTGAGCGTGGTCTTCGGCTTGTTCACCAACTGCATCAAGACCCGCAACTGGACAGAACTCGATCCCGGTGCCGAGGAATTCAAATGGTACGCCCCGAAAGTCGGCGTAGTCAAAGTCATCAAAGTGAGCGACAATCAAGTGGAGGAATTGGTGCGCACCGAAGGCGGCTATGATCCCGATATCAATCTCGCCAATTTTTCCAATCCTACCAACATCACCAACCCATACAGACTTTTCGAGCCTGGCAAAACCTACATCTACGAAGCACAACCCGCCGAAGGGCTGCAGCGTGTGGAGGTCAAACGGCTGCCCACCAACCGCGTCATCATGGGCATCAACTGCGTGGTAGTACACGACAAAGTTTGGCTGAACAATATCGTCATTGAAGAAACCTACGACTGGTTTGCGCAGGACAACATGGGCAACCTCTGGTACATGGGCGAAGACGTGGACAACTATAACCACGACGGTACTTTCAAAGACCATCACGGCGCTTGGGAAGCGGGGGTAAACGGCGCCTTGCCGGGCATCATCATGGGGGCAAACCCACAGGTGGGCGACCATTTCCAGGAAGAATATCTCTGGGGCGAAGCCGAGGATGAAGCGGAGGTCGAGGAGGTCGGATTAACGGTAACGGTGCCTTACGGCACATTCACAAACTGTATCAAAACGTACAACTTCACGCGGCTGGACCGCGACGCGGACGAGTATAAATTTTATGCGCCCGGTGTTGGGTATGTGAAAATCATCCACGTCGAAGATGGACAGGAGTTCCTTTTGATTGACATTCAGTAACAGTTGCTTCATACTTCTGGATTGAGGGGAAGGCGGGCTTGTCTTGCCTTCCCAATTTCCGGCGCACATCAGTTCAGCATTGCAATAGATTTTTTCTAACCAACGAAATTTTTTAAAAAATGAAATTCCTCCTCGCACTTTCGTTTTTGGCATTTTTTGCCATAGATAAAAATATAGCTCAAGGGAACGCCCCGATGGGAACGATCAAAGGCATCGTACTGGATGAAAAAACACAGGAAACCATGCCTGGTGTCACCGTCGCCGTTGACGGCCTTAAAAAGGGAGCGACGACGAATATGGAAGGGGAATTCATCATCACCGACCTATCGGCTGGCGAGTACGGTCTGACGGTTTCGTTCATCGGGTACACCTCGAAAAGCCTGATGAAACTCACCATTGAACCCAATGCCGTGCTGGATGTTGGTAAAATAGGGCTAGCGGAAGCTGGCATTTCCCTGCGCGAAGTGACCGTGTCGCCGGGCAATTTTTCCATTCTTGGCAACAACAATTTGTCGCGGCAGACTTTGACCGAAAAAGACCTGAAAAATATGTCTTGGGCCGAAGACATCACGCGGGCGGTGTCGCGGCTGCCGGGCGTGTCGTCCACCGATTTTTCTTCCAAATTCACCGTCCGGGGCGGCGAGGCCGACGAGGTGTTGATGACCTTGGACGGCATGGAACTCTACGAACCTTTCCACCAACGCGATTTCGTAGGCGGCTTGTTCAGCATCGTGGACATTGAAACCATCCAGGGCATAGACCTGATGACGGGCGGTTTTTCCGCCGAATTTGGGCAACGCCAAAGCGGCGTTTTCCAAATGCGGACCAAACATATCAAGGACAACGAACGGCACACTTCCGTGGGCCTGAGCGTAATGAACGCCCGGCTGTACACGGATGGGACTTTTGCCAAAAACAAGGGCTCGTACCTTTTTTCGGCGCGGCGGGGGATGCTCGATTTGTTGTTCAAAGCCATTGGACGAGACGAAAGCCTGCCCAGTTTTTGGGATGCCATGGGAAAGGTCGAGTACAAACTGAATGAAAAAAACGTGCTGTCGTTCCATGTCCTGCAAGCGGGCGACAAGGCCGCTATCCGGGACATAAAGCCCGACAATTTTGACATCCACGACACCAAGTACAACAATTCTTACGGCTGGCTTACGCTCAAAACCACCCTGAACCGGGATGTTTTTGTGCGTTCTATGCTCTATTCGGGCTATATCACGCACCACCGAAAGGGGCAGTATCACAAACGCGACTATTCCGACAAAGGCGATTTTAACCTGCTCGACAAAAGAAAGTATGCCTTTTTTGGTGCAAAACAGGACTGGAATATTGACGTGTCCAAACGAATGGCCCTTAAGGCAGGATTTGACTTCCGGCAATTGAATGCCGATTACGACTATTCCAATTCGCTCACCGAAATCCGGGTGAACGCGCAGGACAGCCTTTATACTTTTTCGAGAAATGTGGATATCCAAACAAAACCGAGCGGGCAATTGGCCAATATTTACCTTACTGGAAAGGTTTTGATTTTGCCAAAACTGATTGGCGAGGCGGGCATCCGCTACGATATTGCCACCTACGCTCAGGACAAAGTGTGGAGCCCGAGGCTGGGCTTAGCGTATTCTTTTTCTAAAAGTACGGTGCTGCGGGCGGCTTGGGGTCAATATTATCAATCGCAGTTCATCAACAACCTGGATGTCAACCACAACGGCACGGCCTTCAACCCGGCGGAACTTTCGACGCATTATGTGCTGGGCTTTGAGCACACGTTCCCGAAGGGTTTGAGCCTCCGCTTGGAAGCGTATTACAAGGACATTTCGCACATCAGCCCGATCTATCAAAACCTGCGCGACCCCTGGGAGGTGTTTCCCGAATCGCGCAACGACGTGGTCAAATTGCTGCTCAACGGGGCTGCGGCACAGGGCCTGGAAGCCTTTTTGAAATATGACATGGGCAAAAAAATATCCTGGTGGTTCAGTTATTCGCTGGCAAAAGCTGAGGACGACATCCGCGACATCGAGTTCGACGGAATTTTTATCGAAAAAACGGGCAAACAACTCCGCCCAAACAATCAATTCCACACGATTTATGCCGATGTCAATTATCGCCTGAACAACAAGTGGCATTTCAGCCTTTCCTGGCAATTTTACAAAGGCTGGCCGCGCACCACTTATACCTACGATTTTCAAAAATTGCCCGACAACAACACCTTGGGCCAAGAAACGGCGGCGCTTCTCCCAGAGGGTTCCCTTCATTTTTATCAGCGGCACGAACTGTTCAATGGTGTGCAATACCCCGCTTACCACCGCATGGATGTTCGGGTCAATCGGCATTTTAAGACCACGCACGGCAGGATTTCCGCCTTCGCGCACTTCATCAACGTGTATAACCAATTCAACCTGCGCAAATTCGACCTCGGCGTGGCGAACGACACGGGCCTATTGACGCCGGACGGAAACGGCCGCTATGTGATCAGCCACGACAACACGCACTGGTTTGGGATCACGCCGGTGATAGGGGCGAGTTGGGAGTTTTGACTTTCGTTTCGGCCAATTACAAACATCTTTTTTTATGCAAAACAAGCTCTGCCAACTCCTCTTTCTCCTCCTTCCGGCTTTCGGCTTTTCGCAAACGAATGCCACCATTGTCGGAAAAGTAGTGGAAGAAACGACCCAACAACCCATGGCGTTTGTCACCCTTGCACTGCATCCATCAAACGACAGCGCAATGGTAACAGGCGCAATGACCGACGAGGAGGGTTTGTACAAGTTTGCCAATATCGCGCCCGGCAGTTATGTGGTACACATCAGTTTTATCGGCTTTGAAGGCATTGTCACGCCAGCATTCACAGTCACACAGAACAGTGCTCCAATAGATTTGGGGAAAATTGCCATCAAAGCCATCAGCAATCTATTGAACGCGGTAGAAATCAAGGGAGAGAAATCAATCTATGAATCCTCCATTGACCGAAAAACATACAATGTGGGCAAAGACCTGATGAGCCAATCGGGTTCTGCGAGTGAGATTTTGGACAATGTCCCTTCGGTTTCGGTGGATGTGGATGGCGGAGTCAGTTTGAGGGGCTCTTCCAACGTGACCATTTTTATCAACGGCTCGCCCTCGCTTTTGATGAAGAAAAACCGCGCGGCGGCCTTGCAGGCAATTCCCGCCAACACGATAGAACGGATTGAAATCATCACCAACCCATCGGCAAAATACAAGCCCGACGGCGCAGCGGGCATCATCAACCTCGTGCTGAAAAAAAACACCAAGCCCGGTCTCAACGGCGTGGCTACAATCAATGCAGGAAACGACGAGCGGTACAACGGCAACCTCACGCTGAACTACAAACCGGGCAAACTCAACCTGTTCGCCAGCTACGGCATCCGGCAGGACGAACGAAAGCGCAGGTCGACCGACTTCCGCATTTTGTACGATTCTGTTGGGAATGAAGCGGACCATTTCGAGCGCATCAGCTCGACTTATTATCGCCCGCTTTCCCATGTCGCGCAGTTCAGCGCGGATTATTCCATCAACGACAGGAATGAAATCGGCATCTCGGCCTCCTATTTTTACTTGGGTTTCTTGCGCACAGACAAAGCGGCCACAGTTTGGCGCAATGCCAATGAACAAGTCGCGAGCGATTTTAACCGGGACCTTATTGACAAAGAGTATGAAATGGAAAAGGAATTGAGCGCACACTATGAACACAAATTCAAAAAGGAAGACCATGCGCTGCAATTTGAATTGACCCTCGCCGACCAATTTGAGCAGGAGGACAATCATTTCACAGAAACTTACAGGACACCAGCAGCGGCCACTGATTTTGACAATACGCTTATCCGGCAAGGGGAAAAATTGACCGAAGCAAGCGTGGAATACACCTTGCCCACCGGCGAAGACTCAGAACTCGAAGCGGGTTATGCCGGGGAGTTTTTAAAATTGGATTTGGATTTTTTTGGAGAATACTTTGACAACAGCCAAGATGCCTGGATAAAGGATTTGCAGAAATCCAGCCGCTTTCTTTTCAAGCAGCATATCCATGCGATTTATGGAACCTACGCCCAAGAGATAGAGGATTTCGGTTTTCTGGCCGGGCTGCGAGCCGAACAAACCAATATTACTTCTGAGCTCGTGACATTGAATACCTTGGTGCCGAACAATTACTTCAAGATTTATCCGACCCTGCACCTTTCCTACAATTTGAATGAGGAACAGCAATTGCTATTGAGTTACAGCAAGCGTATCAATCGCCCCGATGGTGATGAATTGAGTCCTTTTCCTGAATACGCCGACCCGCGAAATATAGAAGCCGGAAACCCTGAGCTCAAACCCGAACAGGTACACTCGATTGAATTAGGCTACCAATTGAAATCCAATCAAGCCACTTTTTCGCCCACGCTCTATTACCGTTACACCTACGACGCATTCACGGAAATAAGCCGATACATCAACGATACGGTTTTGCTTACCACATTTGAAAACCTTTCCCGCCAACAATCAGCAGGATTGGAATTGGTGCTGAGCACCCGCATCAAAAAATTTATGTCGCTGAACCTATCCGGCAATGCCTTTTACAATGAGATTGATGCTTCCAACCTGGGTTATTCGGAGAAGAAATCCATTGTTAGTTGGAATACAAAAGCAGGCATGACCTTCAATTTGTCAAAAACAACCCTGCTGCAATTGAACGCCAACTACCGCTCGGCCCAGTTGACCCCGCAAGGGCGATACCTGCCCAATTTTTTTCTGAACGTGGGCTTCCGGCAAGATGTGTTCAAGAAAAAGGCCTCCATCCTGTTCACGGTTTCGGATGTGTTCAACACCCTGCGGTGGCAGAGCGAACTCGACACCCCCGCACTCTATCAGAAAGTGACCAGCAGGCGCAAATCGCAGATCTTCTATCTGGGGTTAAGTTTGCGGTTTGGCCGCGCGAGCAAAAACAAGGAGGCGGATTTGAATTTTGATGAAAAGATTTAGGGGAGTTTCCCACCCACACGCAGCGTTTGCTCCCTCGCTTTCCGTATAGGCTAACAACCGCTCGCGTTTAAAAATACCCTACATGAAATTATACAGATTGATTTCAATAGCCTGGCTATTGATCTTGCCAACTATTGCCCGCGCTCAAACGCACACCATCTCCGGCTCCCTCCGCGACGCTGCCACCGGCGAATCGCTCATCGGTGCCACAGTGTATGTGCCAAGCTTGGAAAAAGGCACTACGACCAATACCTATGGATTTTACTCACTCACGATGCCTGCAAAGGACAGCATCACGGTGATGTATTCCTATTTGGGCTATGAGATACGGTTGAAAAAGGTGTTTTTTAATCAAAACTACAAATTGGACATCGCCTTGGATCCCAATAGCTTAACGCTTAAAGAAGTGGAAATCAGCGCCCGAAAAAACGGCGACAACGTGCAGCGCACCCAAATGGGCGTGATTGACATCCCGGTGAAATTGATGCTTGAACTGCCTTCCATCTTGGGTGAGACCGATGTGCTGAAAGTCATCCAACTGCTGCCAGGGGTTTCGGCGGGCAACGAAGGCACAACGGGCTTTTTCGTGCGCGGTGGCAACGCCGACCAGAACCTAGTGCAATTGGACGAAGCCACCGTGTACAATCCCAACCACTTGTTCGGCCTGCTCAGCACCTTCAACGCCCGCGCGCTGAACAACGTGACCCTCATCAAAGGCGGCTTCCCGGCCAGCTACGGTGGACGGCTGTCGAGCATCCTCGATATTTCGATGAAGGAAGGCAACAACCAAGATTTTGTGACGCAGGGCGGCATTGGGCTGGTGTCGTCGAATTTGACGCTCGAAGGGCCGCTCAAAAAGGGAAAAGGCTCGTTCATCGTATCGGGGCGGCGCTCTTACCTCGACATTTTGGCAAAGCCGTTTGAAAAGAAAAATACCACGCGGGGCTATTACTTCTACGATGTGAACGCAAAAGTGAACTACCAGTTGACGGCAAAAGACAGGCTTTACCTGAGTTTTTTTCAGGGGCGGGACAAGGCGCATTACACCGACGTGACGGGGCTGCAATTTGGCCTGGGCTTTGGCAACAGCACCGGGACGATGCGCTGGAACCACCTCTTCGGGCAGAAACTTTTCCTGAACACCTCCCTCTTTTTGAACACCTATTTCCAGAACTATTTTTCTGTCAAAGGCAAAAGTTACACGCAGTTTTACACGGGCATCGTGGACTATTCGGGAAAAATGGAATTCCAATATTTCCCCAGTCCCGAGCACCGGGTGCAGTTCGGCGCGCTGGTGTCGAAGCACAATTTTACCTCGTCTGGCAAGGCCACAGGTGTGCCAAAGGACACCAGCATCGAAAAAATCAACATCAACAAGATCAGGCCACAGGAGACGAGCGAAGCCGCACTGTACGTCAACGACGAGTGGCAATGGACCGAACGGTTCTCGCTCAACCTCGGCCTCCGCGCACCCGCCTACCGCACGGCAGACACGACTTATTATCGCCTCGAACCCCGCGCCGCCCTCAAGTTTTCCTTGGGCAAAACCTCCTCGTTAAAAGCCTCCTACACGGTGATGAACCAGTTTCTCCACCTTGTGTCTGGCTCCACCGCTGCGCTGCCGACCGACTTGCTGATACCGAGTACCCGCGTGGTGCAGCCGCAACGCTCGGAGCAATGGGCGCTGGGCTATTTCCACAATTTCAAAGACAATGAAATCGAAACGAGCGTGGAGGCGTACTACAAAACCATGCACAACCAAGTGCTTTTTGGCGAAGGGACGCAGTTGCTGGAGCAGACCAATTTCGACGATGTGCTGGTGTTCGGGCAAGGCAAAAGTTACGGCATTGAATTTTTTGTCAAGAAGAATTTTGGGAAACTGAACGGCTGGGTCAGCTACACCCTCGCGAAGACCACGCAGCAGTTCGACGCCATCAACCTGGGGCGGGAATTTCCCTTCAAATACGACCGTCGGCACAATCTTTCGGTGGCCGGTTCCTACAAACTTTCGCGCAAGTGGACGGTTTCTGCTGACTTTGTTTACTACACCGGAGCGGCGTTTACGCTGCCGGGCGGGCGTTTTATCCTCACCCAAGGCGGCTCGTTGTACAGCGGGCATTACTGGGATTACACCGATTACAACAACTATCGGCTGAAAGCCTACCACCGCCTGGATGTGGCGGCTACTTGCCGCAAAAAGGTCCGCCTGTTTGGCCTCCGCTACGACTCTGAACTGGTGTTGAGCCTGTACAATGTGTACAGTCGCCAAAACCAGTATTTCGTGTACACCGACGTGAACCTCAAGACCAACCAGCCCGTGGCCAAGCAGGTGGCGCTGTTGCCTATTATCCCCGGGGTTTCTTACAATTTCAAATTTTAGAGCCAACGGAGAGGTGTCATCTGCGAAGTACGAGCAGGTGACATCTCGCAAAGGCAATAACGAGGTGATACCTTCTCCTTCGTCGGAGATGTCATCTCCCCACCCAATTCAATTTTTTGACTTATGAAAAAAATAATCTTTTTTATCGCAACGCTTCTCTTCCTCGCCCAAGCCTGCGAGAAAGACATCGTCATCAAACCGCCGGCCTATGACAGCAGGCCCGTCATCGAATGTCTGCTCATGCCCGGCACTGCGCCGAAGGTTTATCTGAGCCGCTCCGCACCATTTTTCAACTCAGACGTGACGCCTTGGACGATTTTCATTCGAAACGCCCAGGTCATCCTTTCGGGTGGCGGCGAGGAAGAGCTGTTGCAAGTAGATTCCACGTTCGACGAGTTTTTCTGTCGCTGGCAACCATTTTACAAGGGGCAAATCCTCACCAAACCTAACGTGACCTACGAACTCAAGGTGGAATACGGGGGTAAAACATACACAGCAAACACTACCACAGATGTCAAGCCCGTGGAAATGGACGACGTGACCTACACCCATTCCTTCCGCGATGCTTATGGTGAACATCAGGGCGTGGTCATTGATTTCACCGACCCGGCTGGCGTGGCAAATTATTACCGTTTCCACCTGACCCGCGACGTGGACAGCACGGTACAGACCGTAGATGCATACGAATACAGTTCAGTATGCATCGGCGCGGGCAAGACCACTATCGCGGACATTGGCTGGTTTGTCTATTCTGATAAAAATGCCGACGGACAAATCTCCCGAATTATTATGGAGCCTTCGCACACGTTCAAAGAGAATGACGTTGCGCTGGTGCGCCTGCAAACGCTGGACAAAAACGCCGCTGTATGGTTCGACCATCTGGACAAACTGAAACAGGCGAGCCTCAACCCATTCATCGAGCCGGTGATTTTGAAGGAGTTTCAGTTCAAGGATGCAATTGGCGTGTTTGGCAGTGTGAACCTTTCGCAGGAGGCCATTGAACTAATATTCCCGGAGGACAACGAATGAATATCCGCAACATTCATACAGTTAGTAATAGTGAAAAAAGTGGGGCGAGCTTCGGTTTGTTCCACTTTTCCCCTTGTCGTTTTGCCTTATGAAAACCTTGATTTTCCTCTTTGTCACATGGTTTTTCGCGGAGTGCTTGGCAGCACAAACCCTACAGCCTGAATCAGGCAAAATATCTTCCAACCTCAAAATCGCCTACAACGCCAGTATCCTTTACCCCGGCTTCCGGGCTGGCGTGGAATACCCGATCAAACGGATTGACCTGACCAAGTATCGGCGATGGAGAGTGCTGCGGCATTTTTCAAAAATGCGATATTTGAGCGCAGAACTGGGTTATTACCACCATACGGACTTCCACGACAATATTTACCTGCTGGCAGGCTGGCAGATGCGCAAACTGCGCCCGCGCGGTTTTTTTACCGAGTTCTCGCCAGCGTTTGGCTATAGCCGCACTTTTCTTGGCGGCGAGACTTATCTGGTGGACGATGCTGGCAATATATCGCTGATAAAAGGGGCGGGCTACAATTATGCCATATTGGCGCTGGGGGGTGGCTTTGGCTGGGTATTCCGCCCTAAAACCTCAGCCTACTTCCGGACGAGCCTGCTCACGATGTTTCCCAGCAACAACATTGTCTACCTGCGGCCCACCGTAGAATTGGGTTTGATTTGGCAGCCTCGGCATTTTTGGGAGGCTCGGCCCAAAATCGTTTCAAAAACAAAAGGAAAAAAATCATGAAAAATCTCCTGTTCCTCGTCTTGGCAACCCTCTCTTTCTCGGCTTGCCAAAAAGAGCAGATTACCCTCGGCCTCCATGCCAACGACACATTTTACCTCCGTCAAGAAGATGCCTCGATGCGCGTATTGGTGCGCGGCAATACTGCCAGCAAGGTTTTTATGCTCATAGTACACGGCGGCCCCGGCTCGAGTGGCTACATTTACGACACGCCAAAAATCGAAGAGATTGTGGGAAAAGATTTTGCGCTGGCGTTTTACGACCAGCGCAACGCTGGCGCATCGCAGGGCAATGCCAATGCAAAACAATTCGACCTCGACCAGTACGCTGAGGATTTGAAAGAGCTGATAGCGGTGTTGAAATATCGCTATGGACAAGACATCATCATTTTTCTGTGGTCCAAAAGTTTTGGCGGGATGGTGGCGTCGGCGTTCATGACCAAAGACAACAACCAAGATTTAGTGAAAGGTTGGCTTTTTGTGGATGCCTCGCACAACTATGGGCTGAACGACAGCCTGACCTACCAAATGTTGTTAGATGCTGGAAACCAGCACATCGCCGACGGAACAAACCCAGACGGCTGGGAGCCAATTGTAGAATATTGTCAGGAAAACCCTCCAGGACCGTTTTCGTTTGAGCAATCCATTCAATTGAATAAATATGGTTGGAAAGCCCAGAAAATAATCGAGGGCTTGGAACCATATCAGTACACCGTAATCAAAGACGGAATATTTAAGGAACACATTCCGCTCACCAGTTATTACCTTGGGAAGACCAATGCTGCAGAGCGGAAGTTCAACGAAAGCCTCACGCCCATCAAATTTTCCGACGCGCTCGGCAAGGTGACCGTGCCGGTTTTGGTGTGTTTTGGCAAGTTGGACTTCGTTTGCCCACAAGGTTTGGGCGACGATTTTTTGGCGCACATCGGCTCCACCGACAAGCAAAAATTGATTTTTGAAAAGAGCGCCCATCACTTGGAAGAGCAAGACGCGTACTACAACGCCTTTCGAGAATTCTTACGGGAACATCAATAGGAAGCCTTGAACCAGACAAGAGGCTTGCCGAAAACATTTCCCAGATTGAGTACTTTGTGGCGAAAAAACTTCACACAGACTTAACCATACGATGCAAACGCCTGACTCTGAGTCGAATCTACCTTTGCCGGAAATGCAAAATGGTATGAAGCAAGGAGCTCCCGTAAAGAAAATTCTTATCGTAGATGACGAGCCTGACATCCTCGAATTCCTACATTACAATCTACGGAAAGAAGGCTATCAGGTCGTTACGGCTTCCGATGGCCTGCAGGCAATACAAGTGGCCGAAAGAGAGAAACCCAATCTCATCTTGCTAGATATTATGATGCCGGAAATGGACGGCGTGGAAACATGTCGCCTGCTTCGGTCCCGAAAAGAGTTTGACGATACCCCAATTGCTTTCCTCACGGCACGAGACGAGGATTTTTCCCAAATTGCGGCGCTCGATGTAGGCGGAGATGACTACATCACCAAACCGATCAAACCCCGTGTGCTTGTCAGCCGAATCAATGCACTATTGCGCAGGACAGGTCGTGGTACAGAGGAAGAGGCAAGGACTATCAGCCTACACGATCTGGTCATTGACAAAGACAAAGTCTTGGTTTTCAAGGGCGAAAAGATAATTGAGCTTCCTCGCAAAGAATTTGAAATCCTCTGGCTGCTGGCATCCAAACCCGGGCGGGTGTTCACCCGAGAAGAAATATTCGACAAAATTTGGGGCGCGGATGTCATTGTTGGCAACCGCACGATTGACGTACACATTCGCAAACTCCGCGAGCATATCGGGGAGATATATATTAAGACCATGAAGGGCATTGGGTATAAATTTGACTTTTAAAAATGCTCAAGAACCAAACACCCCAACAACTCTCCTTTTTTATAGCCGGAATCTCTGCGGGCGCTATTGCTTTTTTGTTGCTTTTACTGAAAGCAACATCACTGCTTATGGTGACTTGGCCAGAGGTCTTGGGGTTGTTTTTGCTGGCGTTTGGCGTGGCTTTTTTGACGAATTACTACCTCGTGCGTTATTTTATTTTTCGGCGCATCAAGTTGATTTACAAGATAATACACCGTCAAAAACTCCCCGCTGAATTCAAAGCCAGTAATCTTGACATGACCAAAAGTGTGCTGGAAGATGTGGAAAAAGAAGTAGGCGAATGGGCAGACAAACAAGACGATGAACTCGTAGAGCTGGAACGCCTCGCTACTTATCGCCGACGCTTTATCGGCGATGTGTCGCACGAGCTCAAGACCCCGATTTTCAATATCCAAGGCTTTATCCATACCCTGCTTGACGGGGCGCTTCACGACCCTAATGTAAATTTGCTATATCTCCAGCGTGCCGCCAAAAACATCGAACGCTTGCAAACCATTGTAGAAGACCTGGAGACCATCAATAAACTGGAGGCAGGCCAGATGATCCTTGACCTCCAGGAATTTGACATCCACAATCTTACCGACGAGGTATTTGCCGACCTTGAAATACGCGCCAGCGATCGCAATATTCGGCTAACCTATAAAGAAGGAGCCAACCAAAACTTTCGCGTTCGCGCCGACAAAGAAAGCATCCGCCAAGTGCTAATGAACCTCGTTCACAATTCCATCAAGTATGGAAAAGAAGGAGGGCTTACCAAAATAAGTTTCTATGATATGGAGACTTATGTACTCGTGGAAGTAAGCGATAATGGCATTGGCATCATGCCGGAGCACCTTAGCCATGTATTTGATCGGTTCTATCGAGTGGACAAGCACCGCTCCCGGGATGCTGGTGGTACTGGGCTTGGACTTTCCATCGTGAAGCATATCGTGGAAGCGCACAAACAGACCATCAATGTGCGGAGTAGCGATGGACAGGGAAGTACGTTTGGATTTACTTTAGAGAAGGCATAAAAAAGCCCTCCTACGGCTTGAAGCCGTAGGAGGGCTTTAGTCAAGGAAAGACTAGGAGAAATTTAGTTTTCATGCCCGCCGCAGTTTTTGCAGAATTTCTTCCCGCTCTACTTTATCATCCATATCAGCCTCTTGCATCAGGATACCCAGTGCCTCGTCTTCTTCCTCATCAGAAAGAATTCGTGCGGCAATACCCACCCGCTTTAGCAGGTCAAGCAGAAGTTGCTGTTCTTCGATGCTTTGTGGAGATACAAGAATTGCGCCCATAATTTTTGCTGACAAATTTAGGTGATTATTGCGGCATCTCGTTTAATAGCCTAATTCTTAAAATATGACGCGGCGTTCTTCTCGCCTTTTTTCACCACGTCCAGGCGTTTTTTGAACTCCAGGTAAAGCGCATCGTCCTCCTTTCTACCATAGGCTTGAATCATTGCAGCGAGCATGCTCATATCATTGGGATCCAGGCTTTCCGCTTTTTGGAAATACTTGAGTGCTTCATCCACGTCTTTCAACATTTCTGTTTTCAGTTCCTGGTAACGCTTTTGCCCGGCAGCAGTAGTGAAACTGGTGGCGTTCATTTCTTGAGCAATGATGTTGGTTTCATTATAGAGCAAGGCACCCAGAGAGTAGTTGAAATCCACATTGTTTGGTTCTTTGTCAATGGCCGTTTTAAAATTCGCCTTTGCCAAATCGGCGTACTCTTTCAACTTAGGGGCTTTTTGTTCTCTGGTTTTGGTCGAGTCTTCCATCAACGCCGTGAAGAGGTTGTTATAGACATCACCAAGCGCACGATATAGGCTCGCATTACCAGGCTCTTTATTGATCGCGTGTTCGAGCGAACCAGTCAATTCATTGAGTCGGCCTTTGCTGATATAATAATTGATTTCAGCGAAAAGAAGTGAGCCTTCCTCCGGGAATTTTTTGCGCCCTTCTTGCAGAATCTTGAGTGCTCCGGCCTCATCCTTCAATTCTAATTTGCAGTTGTACAGCCCTTCGTATACACCAACGCTGTCTGTGCCTTTATTGTAGAGGATTTCATAAAAAGACACCGCATCGTTGCAACGTTTTCCCAAACTGGCTAAAAGAGCTGTAAAAAACACCTGATCGGTGTATTCTTTAGGATCGTCCAGCACACTTTTCTTTTTGCTGGCCTTCAAGATTTCATGTGCTTCCAACGAGGCTCTAAAAGCAAAAAATGCTTTTTCAAATTCCTTATCATTGTATTTGCTTACGCCGACATTGATGACCAGCGGTTGAATCAGCACAATGCCGTCAATTGCCTGCTCTTTCTCGTACTTTTTTGCCTCCGGTTTTTCGTAGGCCGTTCTGTAGGCATTAAACGCTTCCAAAGCGTCGTTATCGCCCGTCAGTTTGGCATTTGGATTCACCTGTTGCATTGCCATCTCGTTTTGGATGCGTGCGCTGTACACATCGCCTTTGACGAGCCAGGCTGACGCAAGTGCTTGAGCCTCCGGGGTTTGTAACGCTTGGTCAATTTTGGTTTTGGCTTCGACAAGTTTTGAACCATTGCCAGCCGGGTCTTGGCTGTAAGCAGCAAGGGCTTTGCCCGCTGATTTGGAGAGCTTGACAGCATCATCTTGTGCTTGGGCTGTTCCGACCGTGAGTAGGATGCCCAAAAGGGCGAAAAGGATTTTTTTCATTGTCTTCGACAAAATTTTGAAAGTTTGAAAAACACGATTCAGACGCAGTATTCCCCAAAAGGGTTTACAACGCCATGTTAAATGTAGTGAGTGTGTTTTTCTATTGGGAAAAGATTGTGAGAATCAACAAGTTAGTCTCAATAAAATGATTGAGACATTAGAGGTCATTCTTCCACAGCCCCTTCTTCTATTGCGGTTCCAGCAACCTCGTCAAGTTCTTCCAGCATTTTTATTTCTTCCGCTTGCGCCACCACGGTCACATCGGCGATATGGTCGTCGTCGTCAAGGCGAATCAACTTAACGCCTTGTGTAGCACGACCCATCACGCGCAGATCGTCAGCACCAGTTCTAATGGTCACACCAGAGGTAGTAGTAATCATCAGATCATCGTTGTCCGTGACGGATTTGATTGCAACCAAATGGCCTGTTTTTGCGGTAACATTGATGGTTTTTACGCCCTTTCCACCACGACTTTGGATGCGGTAATCTTCGAGTGCGGATCGTTTGCCCATGCCGTTTTCTGAAACCACGAGAATCGAGGTCGTCGTGTCTTCCGGATCAATGCAAACCATGCCCACCACAGCGTCTCCACCTTCATCATCCACTCGAATACCACGCACTCCGGCGGCGGTACGGCCCATGGAACGCACGTCTCGCTCGTTGAAACGAATGGCTTTCCCGCTCTCAATGGCCAGGATGATTTCGTTTTTGCCGTTGGTCAGTTTGGCTTCGATAAGTGCGTCGCCTTCTCTGATTTCGATGGCGTTGATGCCGCCTTGTCGTGGGCGGGAGTACGCTTCTAGCGGTGTCTTTTTGATATTCCCCTTTCTCGTACAGAACGTAATATAATGCCCATTTAGGAATTCTTGGTCGTCGAGCCTGCGCACAATGATAAAGGCGCGGACTTTATCCTCTTTGGGAATATTGAGCAAATTCTGAATCACACGGCCTGCCGTGGCTTTCGCTCCTTCGGGAATTTCGTACACTTTCAACCAGAAACAACGTCCGCTCTCGGTAAACAACAGCAGCGTTTGGTGTGTAGTGGCGGTGAACATGTGCTCCACAAAATCTTCGCCGCGTGTGCGCACACCTTGCGCGCCACGTCCACCACGGTTTTGCGCCCGATACTCTGAAATCGCGGTGCGCTTGATGTAACCGGTATGGCTGATAGTGATAACAACTTCTTCATCCTCAATCAGATCTTCGATGCTGATATCCGCTTCGTTCATTTCTATGGCGGTGCGGCGCTCATCGCCAAAACGAGTGATTATCTCGGTTGTTTCGGCTTTGATGATATCGCGGCGCAACACTTCGTCAGCCAAAATAGCCTTCAATTCTGCGATTTTCTTTTGCAACTCTTCATACTCGTTTTTCACCTTGTCGCGCTCCAGGCCCGTCAATTGTTGCAAGCGCATGGCAAGAATGGCCTTTGCCTGAAGTTCGGAAAGGCCGAATTTCGACATTAGGCCTTCGCGAGCCTCGTCTGCGTCTTTGGAAGCGCGAATAAGTTTGATAACTTCGTCCAGGTGGTCGAGCGCAATGAGCAAGCCTTCTAAAATATGCGCCCGTTCTTCTGCTTTACGGAGTTCGAATTTGGTGCGGCGCACGATGACATCAAGACGGAATTTGATGAACTCGTCCACCATATTCTTCAAGTTGAGCAAGCGGGGCCGTCCGTTCACCAACGCGATATTGTTGATGCCGTAGGAGGTTTGCAGCGGGGTGAGTTTGAACAGTTGGCTCAAAATCACATTGGCCGCAGCGTCGCGCTTGATTTCAATCACAATGCGCACGCCTTCACGGTTCGACTGGTCGCCTACATCCGAGATGCCCAAAATTCTCTTTTCGTTGACCAAATCGGCAATTTTTGAGATCAGCATCGCCTTGTTCACTTGGTAGGGAACTTCAGTGACGATGATGCTTTCGCGGCCTTTGGAATCGGTCTCTATTTCGGTTTTTGCACGAACCACCACGCGACCACGGCCTGTGCGGAAGCCTTCTCTTACACCCGACATGCCAAAAATGATACCTCCGGTAGGAAAATCAGGTGCTTTTACGTACTCCATCAATTCCTCTACATCAATTTCCGGTTTGTCTACAGCGGCCATAATGGCGTTGCAAATTTCGGTGAGGTTGTGGGGCATCATGTTGGTGGCCATGCCCACGGCGATGCCGCTTGCGCCATTGACCAACAGATTGGGGAATTTGGTGGGCATAACGCTCGGCTCTTCGAGCGAGTCGTCAAAATTGAGTTGAAAATCAACCGTGTCTTTGTCCAAATCGCCCACGATCTCATCGGTTACGCGGCGAAATCTGGCTTCCGTGTAACGCATGGCCGCAGGGCTGTCGCCGTCCATGGATCCGAAGTTGCCTTGACCGTCTACAAGCGGGTAGCGCAGGCTCCACTCCTGGGCCATACGCACCATGGCGTCGTACACAGAGGTGTCGCCATGCGGGTGGTACTTACCCAGCACTTCACCGACGATACGAGCGGATTTTTTGTAAGGTTTGTTGTAGCCGAGTCCCAAGTCAAGCATCCCATACAGGACACGGCGGTGAACGGGTTTCAGGCCATCGCGCACATCGGGCAGTGCGCGGCTGACGATGACGGACATTGAATAATCAATGTACGCGATTTTGAGTTCGTCTTCAATGTTGATGGAAATGATTCTCGAATCTTGCATGTGCGAATCTTATGCGAAATGGTGTTTTTGTGTTGTAATTATGTGTTTGAATCGGCTTCCTTATGCCTGTTTCAATCTCGGTTCCAATTTTTTCCGGCTTGAATCAAAGCCGCCCTTTAACTGCTTCGTAAACCAACAGCAGCACTCCCGTCAATTGCAGAAAATTGCCCACAAGCAGCATTTCACTAGCAAACCCCCAACTCTCCAATTTCGATAGTGCCCCAAAAAAAGTCAGTATAGTCCCGGAGGCAATAATCAGTAACGGAGTTCTAAACTTCGCTCCAACTTGACTTTTTATAGCAGAAAATGTTTTGGAAAACAACAGGATTCCTGCTGTGACACACATCGCTATCCCCGTGATCAGCATTTCGTTGGCCAGTTCCCAACTTTCCAATTTGAACAAAAGACCCAATAAAGTCAGGACGAAACCAAGGATCAAAAGCAGCAGGCTGAATATCCGTTTCATACTAAGTTTTTCGATGGTTGGCAATTTCGTTTTTCTGTCCAAAAACAGTGCGCGAAGGTACGAAACGAACGGGGAATATTAAGTGATTCAGAGGCTCATTCTTCCTCTGGAAGGGAGTCCAAATCCGCCAAATCTTTCTGCCTACCGCTTCAACGTGGCATGAGTTCAGCAACTGAATAAAATCGTTGAAGTCGGGCGGAAGTATTAGCATAGTTGGCTATTCGTAATCGGAGTAATTCAAGCGCAGCGAGCCGCTCCAAGGAAGATTTGGTGAGCCAGTATCGCGTTTCTTCCCGTGGGTCTTGCTCCGTGAGCGTACCGACTGAGACTATACTGCGGTCAACACGTAAAGGGTCTTGTTGCATGAAAATTGTTGCTTTTTTACCTAAAAAATCTGCGCGAAGGTAACAAAACCCCGCTCTTTTGAAGGCATGGTTGGCGGGTTTCTTTTCGGGAAAAAGCACGTTTTGCAGGGCAACAAGTTTTACCTTTGCCTGAAACTGCGCTGCACATGATTACGTCGCTTTCCCAGCTCGATCTGAACAAATCGTATACTTATGCCGATTACCTCCTCTGGCAATTTGAGGAGCGGGTAGAGCTTATAAAAGGCAAGATATTGCAAATGGCTGCGCCCTCGCGAGCGCACCAGCAAGTAACAACCAATTTAATTCTGGCCATTGGCAATGCCTTACGGCACAGTCCTTGCAAAGTGTATCCTGCGCCATTTGATGTCCGGCTGCCGCATTTCAGCCAAAAGAAGAATAAAGATATAGTTACGGTGGTACAGCCTGATATCTGCGTAATTTGTGACCCTGCAAAGTTGGATGACAGGGGATGTATTGGCGCCCCAGACATCGTCATTGAAATTCTCTCTCCCGGAAATAGTAGACGGGAAATGAAAGACAAATTTTCCATTTACGAAGAAAGCGGTGTTCTTGAATATTGGATTTTATCACTCTCGCAGAAGGCCATACAAGTATTTCGGCTCAATGAGCAAGGTAAATACTACGGTACCCAACCCTTTGTAGAAGGTGACAACCTCACTACACCAGTTCTGCCAGGCATCAATATCCTTCTTAGCGATGTATTTGTAGACTAGAGAGTGCCTACTCGCGCTTCCTGACAGTTAATTCTTTATATGTCGTCACGGGATCAATTTCACGCCCAAACTGCAGGTGCTCCGCTTCACCAATAACAATCTCCGCCGTCGTGTAAACCTCGTTCCCTTCCAGCAGGTGCCCGCCAATGGTAATCCCCGTGCTGTCAGAAAGGGAAATGTGCAAATGTGAACCGTCTGGGGAGAGCGTGCCAACGAGCGACACTATTTCAAATTTCTGATCCCGCAGGAGCGGTACTTGCTGATCGGCAGGGCGAAGCGCTACTTTGCTCAGACTGCCTACACAAGTGACAATGAAACCCGCCTGCAGGCGCTGCGCTTTGGCAAAAGCATCCAATTCGCGTTTCAAATCCTGGCCGGGATGGAGGCGGATGGCATAGACAGTCATGGTTTGAGTCGTTTTTGAAAAGGTTTGGCAGCCCAGAAACAATGAAAGGGCAAGGATCGCGAGGAGTATCGGTTTCATCAGAGAAAAATTTTTGAGGCGGCAAATTTCTCTATTTTTACCGCAGAATCAATTGCTTATAAACCTATGAGGTTTTTAAAAACCTCATAGGTTTGCAGCCCGAATACGACCTTTCTTGTTTCAATTTTTTTTACCGAAAACACACCATGAGAATTAAGCTTTCCATCCTGTCTACATGCTACTTGCTCCTGTTTCTATCTGTTTCCCAACACATTTACGCGCAAAATGCCACCCTGCAAGGAAAAGTCACTGATGCCTTTTCGGGTGAAGCACTTTTGGGCGCAACTGTTCGGGCAGGCGGCACAGGCACTTCCACCGATGCAGATGGCGGCTTCTCGCTCTCCCTCGCAGCTGGCAGCCACGAAGTCAGTATTTCGTACATCGGTTATACTGCCAAAAACATCACGCTCCGCCTCGCCGCTGGCGAAACCCGCAATTTGGAAGTAAAACTCGACAATGCTGACAACCTCTTGCAAACAACGACTGTAACCGCCGGGAAGTTTGAAAAGCCACTTGGCGAAGTCACCGTTTCTATGGATGTCATTAAATCCAAACTCATAGAAAGCACTAATTCTACTTCTGTGGATGAGGTGCTGATAAAAGTGCCAGGTGTGACCATCCTGGACGGACAAGCCAGCATCCGGGGAGGCGCGGGCTTCTCTTATGGGGCTGGCACACGGGTGCTGATTTTGGTGGACGATGTGCCCGCTTTGCAACCTGATGCAGGTTTGCCCAACTGGGACGACTTCCCTGTGGAAAACATTTCGCAGGTAGAAGTGCTCAAAGGGGCTGCCTCTGCACTGTATGGTTCCTCAGCCATGAACGGTATTATCAACATACGAACCGGCTACGCTAAAGACCAGCCTGAAACTGAAGTAGCGGTGTTTGGGAAAACCTGGGCGAATCCGAGTAATGTTGACAAAAAGTGGTGGGGCGCCGATACCTCTGGAATTGCCCAGCCTCTGGAAACCGGGTTCAGTTTTGCCCACCGCAGAAAATACAAGCGTTTGGATTTTGTGTTGGGAACCTACGGCCTATATCGTGATAGTTACAACCGAGATACCTACAGCCGTTACGGGCGCATCACGCCCAACCTTCGCTTCCGGGTGAACGACCGGCTTACCCTTGGGCTGAACACCAATTTCAACGTTGGGCGCAGCGGCAGTTTCTTCATTTGGGGCGGAAAAGACACTTTGGCGTACCAATCAGGTGCCGGTTCTGCTTCTTTTACCAAAGGTCGCTTGCGGTTCAACATTGATCCCTCGTTGCAATATTTTGATAAAAGCGGCAACCGCCACAAGATACTGAGCCGATATTTTTACATTCACAACAACAACTCGGGCAACCAAAGCAACGACAGCCGCCTTTATTACGGCGAGTATCAGTTCCAACGCAATATGGAGCGCATCGGATTGGTAACGACCATGGGGGTAGTGGGAATGTACAATACGGTGGACGCTGAACTTTACAGCAACGCCAAGTACAAGGCCCGGAATTTGGCAGGTTATGTCCAGTTAGACTATAAATTGTTCAATAGCCTCAACCTATCTGCTGGTTTGCGTTACGAACAAAATGTTCAGCACAGCCCCGACAGTATCTTTTTAGGCAATGAATTGCTTGGAGTAATTAAAGATGGAGTTACCAAAGAAGCCAAGCCTGTGTATCGTTTTGGGGCAAATTACCAAGTAGCAAAGGCAAGCTATCTCCGCGCTTCTTGGGGACAGGGTTACCGCTATCCTACCATTGCTGAAAAATTTGTCAGCACTAATTTTGGGGTAGGGAATTCCGTTGCGCCCAATCCCAGCTTGGTTTCTGAAACCGGCTGGACCGCTGAACTGGGCGTAAAACAAGGTTTCCGTTTGGACAGTTGGCAAGGCTACGTGGATCTGACAGGTTTTGTATCAGAGTATCAGAATATGATGGAATTTGTATTGGATAGAATCTTTATTTTTCCTGAACTATCTACGCGTTTTCAATCACAGAACACAGGAGACACGCGCATCACAGGTTGGGAAGTCTCCTTGGTTGGCCAAGGAAAATTGGGCCCTGGAACACTCTCTCTTCTTACAGGCTATACCAGCACAAACCCGAAGTACAAAGAATTCAATGAGGACTTGCGGGTCAATGTTTATAAGGCATCCGATTCGACCAATGTGCTAAAATACCGTTTCCGAAACACCTTCAAATTTGATGCAGAATATGGTCTAGACCGCTTTTCCATGGGTGTTTCTACGCAATACAACAGCCATATGCAGTCCATTGATGCTGTGTTCGAGTTTTTCTTGCCGGGGGTTAAAGACTTCCGCGAAGCAAACAACAAGGGATTTACAGTAGTTGACATTCGGGCTTCTTATAAACTAAGCAAAGCTTTAAAAATCAGTGCCCTGTGCGGAAATCTCCTTAACGAAGAATATACCGTTCGCCCTGCGCTCTTGGAAGCACCCAGAAATTATACTTTGCGCTTAGATTGGAGAATATAATATATCGTTGTTGAGGGGTTGAGATTGTTGAGGGGTTGAGATTGTTGAGGGGTTGAGATTGTTGAGGGGTTGAGATTGTTGAGGGGTTGAGATTGTTGAGGGGTTGAGATTGTTGAGGGGTTGAGATTGTTGAG
>Ga0163148_10000578_pt1 | contig 49967 bp, 37 predicted proteins | sample OliLakLV19MP7P2_FD_148606 | JGI IMG/M metagenome (GOLD analysis project Ga0163148, IMG submission 148606) | Freshwater microbial mat bacterial communities from Lake Vanda, McMurdo Dry Valleys, Antarctica- Oligotrophic Lake LV.19.MP7.P2 | ecosystem: Environmental > Aquatic > Freshwater > Lake >... | reverse complement strand
GCCAAGAGGACCGCGAACGGGATCACGGCGATTTGGATCACGACTTCCTGGGGCGTTTCGACACGGGCTTGCTCACGGGCTTCTTCGGCGACTTGCGCGCGGGCTTCGTCGCACTGCGCTTCGGCTCCGTGAGCGGCGCGAGCGCTTCGGTCAGCGCTTGATCCACGTTCTCGAGCAGGACGAAGCGCATCTCCTTGCGGGCCGCGACCGGCACGTCGGCGAGATCGGGTTCGTTGCGTTTCGGCAACAGCACGGTCTTGATGCCCGCGGCGCGCGCGCCCAGGACTTTCTCCTTCACGCCGCCGATCGGCAGCACGAGCCCGCGCAAGCTGATCTCGCCGGTCATCGCGACGTCGGCGCGGGCGCTGCGGCCGGTGAGCAGCGACACGAGCGCCACGTACAACGCGACACCCGCGCTCGGTCCGTCCTTCTGGATCGCGCCGGCCGGCAAGTGCACGTGCAGGTCGTGGTTCTCGAAGAAGCGCGGGTCGAGACCGAGCGATCGCAGTCGCGACTTCACGAGCGACATCGCCGCGATCGCGCTCTCCCGCATCACGTCCCCGAGCTGGCCCGTCAAGACGAGCTGGCCCTTGCCGGGCATGCTCGCGGCCTCGACGAAGAGGATTTCACCGCCGTGCGGTGTCCAAGCCAGCCCGGTCGCGACACCCGGCAGTGCCGTGCGCGACTTCGTCTCGTCTTGGAAGCGCGACGCGCCGAGGATCGTCTCGACGTCGTCCTTCTTGATGCGCACGCGCTTCGCTTCGCCGGATGCGATGCGTGCCGCGGCCCAGCGCACGAGGCTTGCGATCTGTCGCTCCAATCCGCGCACTCCAGCTTCGCGCGTCCAACCTTCGAGCACGCGCCCCACCACGCCCGCGTCGATCATACAGCGCTTCTCGTCGAGTCCGTTGGCTTCCAACTGGCGCGGAAGCAGGTAACGTCGCGCGATCTCGAGCTTTTCCTCGCGCGTGTAGCCCGGGATCTCCACGACCTCGAAGCGGTCACGCAACGGTCCCGGAATCTGGTCGAGCACGTTCGCCGTCGCGATGAAGAGCGCCTGCGAGAGGTCGAACGGGATGCCCAGGTAGTTGTCGCGGAAAGCCTTGTTCTGCTCGGGATCGAGCACCTCGAGCAGCGCCGACGCCGGATCGCCTTGGAATCCGCGTCCGAGCTTGTCGATCTCGTCCAGCATGAACACCGGGTTGCGCGTGCCGCCCTTGCGGAGGGAGTTCACGACGAGCCCCGGCATCGCGCCGATGTACGTGCGACGGTGACCGCGGATCTCGCCCTCGTCGTGAACGCCGCCCAACGAAACACGCACGAATTTGCGCCCCATCGCCCGCGCGATGGACTGGCCCAACGAAGTTTTGCCGACGCCTGGCGGTCCGACGAGGCACAGGTTCGGCCGCTTGCCGTCGGGCTTCAGCTTGCGCACTGCGAGGTACTCGAGGATGCGACGCTTGACCTTGTCCAATCCGTAATGGTCCTCGTCGAGCACGCGCGCCGCGCGCGCCACGTCGAGGCTGTCGTCCGACAGCTTCGCCCACGGGAGTTCAGCGACGACGTCGAGGTACGTCCGCAGCATCGAGTACTCCGGCCCCGACTCGTTCATGCGCGTGAGACGGCGGAACTCGCGATCGATCTCCTTCTTGCCGTCGGCTGGCAACCCCGCCTTGGCCAGCGATTCCTCGAGGTGTTCCAGCTCGGACTTGTCTTCCTCGCCGCTGCTGAGCTCCTTTTGGATCTGCTTCAATTGCTCGCGCAGGAAGTACTCCTTCTGCGCCTTTTCCAAGGTCCCTTTCGTCTCCTCGCGGATCTTGTGCGAGAGCTGCAGCACCAACTGGAGGTGCCCGAGCTTCACCCCGACCGCGTTCATCCGCGCTTCGACGTCGACGATCTCCAGGATCGCCTGCTTCTCGATCACCGGGATGTCGAGGAACGTCGCGACCATGTCGACGAGCAACGACGGAACGGCGATCCCCTGCAGTGCATTCGAAAGGTCTTCGGGCGCGCCCGGCGACAGCTCGAGGACCTCTTTCGCCTGCGCCTTCAGCGCGATGAACCGCGCTTGGACGTCGAGCCCCGACACTTCGGTCTCGACCAAGCGCTCGATCTGCCCGACGAGCCCCTTCGGTCCGTTCTCGACCGCAATGAGTCGGAAGCGTTGTTGCCCTTGGCAGATCGCGTGATGACGACCGTCGGGCGCCGTGAGGAAACGCACGATGTCGGCGATGGTCCCGATGTCGTACAGGTCCGACCGCGAGGGTTCGTCCTGCTTCTCGTCGCGCTGGAGCACGACGCCGATCGGTTTCTGCGTGCGCACGGCCTCTTGAATGGTCTCGACCGCGCGTGGGCGACCGACGACGACGGGCAGCACGACGCCGGGGAAGAGCACCATGTTGCGCACCGGGACGATCAGGATCGTCTCGAGCTCCGCGGCCTTCACCGCGATCGGTTCGGAGACGGGCGTGACATCGACCGGAACGGTGATCGGCGCGGTATCCGCGGGCGTGCGCAGTGCGCTCTTCATCACCTCGTGCTCATGGCTCATGCGCGGAACTCCGTCCTAGTCACGCGGGGATCGTGTCACCGATCGCTGACGGGATCCATCCACACGACGGTTCCGGGCCAACCCGCGGCGAGCGGATCCCACGCGAGCGGCGCATAGCCCGTGCACTCGACACGAATGGAGCCGGGCCACGCCGGCGCACGCAACGTCGTGACGCCGGTGCGGTCCGTGGCGCCGAGCACGCCGCTCGACGCGAAGAACACCGCGTCGGCGAGTAACGCTCGGCTGATCCTGTCGCGGACCTCGACGCGGCGTTCGAAGCCGGGCGCGAGCTCGACGCGCAGCGGACGTCCGTTCTCCGCCGCGGCGAGCAGGTCCGCGAGCTCCCCTTCCGCCCGCAGGAAACCGGGCGCATCGACGGCGAAACGCGCCACCTCGCCGCGCGGCAAGGCGAGCAGCGCGACGCCGCTGGGCGCACTGAACCGTTGGATCGCCGACGTTCCGGTCAGCGCGGACGACTCGGGGCGCGCCAGCCACACGACAGCGCGTGCGCAGCGCTGGCCATTCACGCGGCTCGTCACCTCGATGGGCACGCTCCGATCTACTCGGCGCTCCGTGCGTCGTACGACGAGTCCGGTGGCTCCGAACGGCACGGTCAGCACGCCCGGTTCATAGAGATCGTCGAGGAAAGCGCCGCCGAAGCCGAGCAGCAACGTGCCGCTCGCGAGACCATGGAACTCGAAGCGTCCCGCAGGATCCGTCGCGATCTCGACCGGCGGTGAGCCCGCTGCCGCGACGTGGACCGCGACGCCCGCGAGCGGAGCACCACGTTCGTCCAGCACGACGCCGTGAGCACCGAGGCGCAGGTTCGCGATCGAAAGGCGCAAGTCGACGTCGACGTACTCCGCGGGGAGGAGATCGATCGCGCGCTCGACGACTTCACCGGTGAAAGGGTGCGCGGCGGAAACGGTCCAACACGCCTCGCGGAGACCCGTGAAATGGTGGTCGCCGTTCGCGTCGGTCTCGCCGCGTCGCCCGCTCGTGAAGCGTCCGGCGTCGGGCGTCGACAGCCACAGCGAAATGCCGGGCACGCCGCGGCCGTCGTCGTTCTTGACGCGCACGCGCAGAACGGCGCCGGGGTGGAGGTCGAGGCGCTCCAGCGTCGTGGGCAACGGCGGATCGAACTCGCGCGGCTCGGCCACGAGAGTGCCGCCCTGCTCGGCCTCGAGGCGGTACGTGTCCTGGAACGCGTCGTCGCCGAACAACGCGAAGCGCGCGCGTCCGAGCAGGTCGGCGATCTCGAAGTCGCGCGACTCCGCCAGGAAGATGCCCTGCGCGTCGCGACGCCCCGACGCGAGCGAGACGCTGGCCTCCATGGCTGGAGTGCCGTCCGGTCGGCGGACGTCCACTTCGAAGACGCGTCGCGGCGAACGCGCGCCGAGCTCGACCGGAAATGCGGGCGCGTCGTCGCCGGCACGCGGGAGCAAGAACTCTCCCGGCTCGATCTCGAAACGACCCGCGTAACGTGGATCCGCGACGTTGGGCACGTGGCTCACCGCGACGACGCCGCTCGCGAGTTCGAGCGCCGTCGTGAACTCCCCGTGCGCATCCGTCGTCGCGACCACGTTCTTCGGACGCCGCGAGAGGAACTGCAGTTGGAACCCAGCCAGTGGTTCGCGGCTCAGGACGTCGAGCACACGTCCGCGCACGCTGCGCAGAGCGTCGGGTATGGGGGCTTCGACGCCCGACGCGCGACCACTGCGCATTCCGCGCGCTGCTCGATCGAAATCGGATTCACCGGAGTCGAGTTCGAGCTTGTCGCGCTGGCGCACGAGTTCCGCGGGCACGACCGGCCAAGCCTCGACGACCGTCGGGCGATCGGCTTCTACGCCGTCGAGCGCACCACCGCGCGCGACGAGCCACGCGATCGCGCCCGCGAGTGCCAGGGCTCCCGAGCCGAGGAGCAGTGCGACGGACTTCGACGTCATGCGCGGCTTCTAGCGACCACCAAAGCGACCTACGAAGGCCGAGTTCTCGCTGGGGCGCGACCAGGCGCGGCCGAGTTCGGGGGCTTCGACCGCGAACGTCTCGTCGAGCCCGACGAGACGTGATTCGAGGTGCTCGAGCGGCGCGTACCACACGTTCTGCGGCATCGCGCAGCAGGCACGATCGGGTAGCGCGCGACCTTCGAGTTCGAAACTGCCGCTGGCGCGGACCGAGTAGGCATCACCCTCGAACGCGACGTGGAGCGGAGTCGAGCGCACGCCCACGACTTCACCCACGAGGCTCGGTCGCGTCGTCGCGAGCCAGCGAACCGCAGCGGCAGCGCGCTCCGTTGCAACCTGTGCGTCGACGTGGATCGTGCTCCGACGCGGAGCCTGCATGTCCAGGTTCGCGTCCGAGGTCACGACGAGCGCGATCGCGACCCCGGCGAGGTCGACCCCGTCGAAGACACCGGACTCGATCCGCCAAGCGCACAACGCGTCGCGGCCGCCGGTGACGAACTCGCTGTTGTAGTGACAAGCGCCAGCGAAGACGCTGGCCGTGCGCGCCTCGACGAAGAGACCGGCGCAGGGGACGGACTCGCCGCCCACGGGTGCGAGGAAAGGGATCAGGAGCGCGGAGTGGAGCACGGTGGGACCTCGACGAAACGGCCGTCGACCATCCTACAGGACCGATTCGTAGCAGGTTCGCCCGGCTCGGCAATCCGCGGGATCCACGACATCGCCGTCGGGGCCCAGGGCCTGCATCGTGCGCCGACACCAGCAGGATTGGCTGGCGTCGAGCAATTCGGACTCGGTGTGCGGCGGGCGACCGAGGAAGAAGGCCTTCTTGCTCTGGATGTGCGCGCAGAAAGGGGCCGCGGAGCTCGCGTCGGCAGCGGATGAGTTCGTCACGGCATCACCGAACGAGCGCGAGCAAGGCGCGCTCGACCAAGGTCTTCGTGAGCGGGATCTTGTAAGCGTTCTGCGACAGCGGTTCGGCGCCGTGGAGCGCCGCTTCCGCCGCCTCGCGGGCCGCCGCCGCGTCGAGCGTGCGTCCGACGAGCACGGCCTCGGCACGCGGCACGCGCCAGGGGACCGGTGCGACACCGCCGAGGCAGATCCGCGCCTCGCGGACCCGGCCGTTCTCCAGGGTCACGGATGCGGCGACGGCGGAAAGCGCGAAGTCGTAGGACTCGCGCTCCTTGAACTTCAGGTAGGTCGAACGCGAACCCGCCGCCGGTTTCGGCGCCAGGATCTGGATCACGATCTCGCCGTCCAACAGCGCCGTTTCCTTCGTGACGTCACCGTCCGCGGGCAGCACGTAGAAGCGCTCGATCGGCAAGCGACGCGAGCCCGACTTCGAGCGCAGCACGATCTCGGCTCCGAGCGCCACGAGGGCGGGCGCGAGGTCACTCGGATGCACGATCCAACTGGGTCCCCCGCCGAGGATCGCGTTGTACTTGTTGAAGCCGCCGTACGAGAAGCACTCGGTGCCGCCCTTCTTCAGGCAGCGCGCTTCTTCGATGCGGTAGTAGACGCACCGCGGTCGCTGACACAAGTTGCCGCCGAGCGTCCCGCACGACCGGATCTGCGTGCTCGCCACCGAAGCGGCCGCCTCGGAGAGCGCCGTCCAGTGAGCGCGGATGGTCGCATCGCTCTCGATGCGCGCGAGCGTCGCCAGCGAGCCGACGCCCAACGCCCCGCTCGACGAATCGATCACGTCGAGTCCGGGAATCGACTTCAGGTTCACGACGCGGTCGGGTTCCGCGAGGTGCTCCTTCATCTCCGTCAGGAGGTCCTGCCCGCCGGCGAGGTACTGCACACGACCCGAGTTCGGATCCGAGGCCAGCGCCACGGCCTCGTCGATCGTCGTCGGGTTCACGAGTCGGAACGACTTCACGTCAGACCACCTTTCCGAGAGCCGCGAGAACCTTGTCGGGCGTGATGGGCAGGTCGCGCACGCGCGCGCCGCACGCGTTGTAAATCGCGTTCGCGATCGCGCCCGCTCCCGGGATGACCGGCGGTTCGCCGACGCCGATCACGCCTTGGCGCGTGTCCAGGTCGTCGATGATCGTCGTCATGCGCGGGATCTCCAACGCATGCGGCATCTTGTATTCCTCGAAGCTCGGATTGAGTTGGATGCCGAGCAAGGGATCGATCACACGTTCTTCGCTCAGGGCGTAGCCGAGCGCTTGGATCATGCCGCCTTGGATCTGGCTCTTCAGCGCGAGGCGATTCAGCGGCAGACCGACCGCTTGCACGCACACCATGTGCAGCACGCGCACGCGACCCGTGCCCGGATCGACGGCGACTCGCGCCGCTTGCGTGCAATTCACCCCGCGCGCGGCGAGGGACTCGATCCACTTGCCTTGCGCGCGCAAGCCTTCGGCGGGCAAGGTGCCGCAGGCTTTTTTCCACGTCATCACCGTCGGTGTCTTCGCGCCGGTGTGCAACACGCCTTCGGGCTCGAAGCGGAATCCTTCGGCGGGCAGACGGAGCACCTGGCCGAGATGGGCAGCGAAGGCGACGCGCGCTTTCGAGGCCGCGTCCTTCACGGCCGGAGCGAGCGACGCGGTCGTGACGCTGCCGCCCGAACCGACGCCCATGCCGAGTCGCGAGCTGCCGAGCTTCGCGGTCACGTCGCGCACGGCGAGACCGAATTCCTCGGCGGTGATCGCGGCCATGTACGTGCGCGTGCCCGTCCCGAGATCCTGCACGCCGCATGCGGCCGTGATGCTCCCGTCGCGGTCGATGCGCACTTCCACCTCGCAATCGTCGCTACCGCCGCCGCCCCAGGCCGAGACGCCGAATCCGATGCCGATGCACTCCTGTCCGCTCGCCTCGCCGGGCTTCGACTTGTGCGGATGGTCGGCCCAACCGATCTCCTGCGCCACGCGATCCAACTGGTGTTGCCACGCGGCGTCCGCGGGCAAGTTCTGCTTGCGGAAGCGGACGAGGTCGATGCCCGCCGCGTAAGCCAGCTCGTCGACGATGCCCTCCATGCCGAACGACGCTTGCGGCGAACCCGGTGCGCGCATCGCGCGGCTCGCGTCGAGGTGCATGCGCACGGAACGCACCGCGCGGTAGTGCGACTCGGGTCTGTAGCAGTAGGGCATCCCGGCGAGCGAGCCGGCCTGCAACCCGCCGTGCTTGAACGCGTCGACGACGAAACCCGTCATCTTCCCGTCGGCGTCGCAGCTCGCTTCGATCGTCTGGATGCCGCCGGAGCGGTTGCCTGCCATCAGGAACTCCGCGCGCCGGTCGAGCATCAAGTGCACGGGCCGCTTCAGCTCCTTCGCGATCTGGCACGCGACCTGACCTTGCTTGTCGAGGCCGAATTTCGAGCCGAAACCACCGCCCATGTGCTCGACGATGCCGGTGACGGCGTTCGCGGGCAGCCCGAGTTCCTCGGCCGCGTCGCCCGCGAAACCGTGCGCCGCCTGCGTCGAGCAATAGACGGTCGCTTCGTCGCCGCCGCGGAAGTCGACGACGACTCCGTGGGTCTCGAGGCAGGCGTGATGTTGGACAGGAAGCCGGTACGTCGCCTTCACGCGAAACGCGCCGGCCGCCAGCGCGGCGCGCGCCTTCGCCTCGTCGCCGTCGGTCGCGGCCTTGGAGACGTTGCCGCTCTTCGCGACCAGGGGCGCGCCCTCCTTCATCGCCGAGTCGTGGTCTGCCGCCCACGGCAACGGCTCGAACTTCGCGGCGAGCGCGCGCAGACCGTCCTCCGCGGCATCCATCGATTCCGCCGACACCGCGGCCACGGGATCGCCGAGGAAGCCGGTCTCCGTGCCCTTGACGACGAGCACGTGCACGACGCCCTTCACTTTCTTCGCGGCCTCGACGTCGAGGTTCACGACTTTTGCGCGCGGCAACGGCGACACGAGCAAACGCGCGTAGACCATCCCGGGCAGGCGCACGTCGTGCGTGTAGCGTGCGACGCCGGTGACTTTGTCGGGGCCGTCGACGCGCGGGATGTCCTGGTTCAACACGCGCAACTTCGAGCGCTCGGGCCACGCGATCGCGGCCACGTCGTCGATCTCGACCTCGACTTCCGTGTCGACGCCGTTCACGACCTTCGTCGTCTTGATCTTGCGCTTCTTCGGCGCGTCTTCACGCACGTTGGCTTCGAGGCTCATCACTTGCCCTCCGCGAGGCGACGACCGGCCGCGAGCGCAGCTTCGAAGATCTGCGGTTGCGTGCCGCAGCGACACAGGTTGCCGGCGCAAGCGGTCCGGATCGTCGCTTCGCTCGCCGCCGGATCCTTCTGCAAGCAGGCCGTGATCGCGACGACGAAACCCGGTGTGCAGAAACCGCACATCGAGCCGTCGTACGCGACGAACTCTTGCTGCAACACGCTGAGCTGCGCCGGAGTTCCGAGCCCTTCGATCGTCGTGATCGCGCGACCGCGGAGGTCGCACGCGAGTTGCAGGCACGCGTAGCGCGGCTCGCCGTCCACGAGCACCGTGCACGCGCCGCAGTTCCCGCGCTCGCACACGCTCTTCGTGCCCGTGAGCGCCGGATCGATGCGCATGCGCAACGCATCGAGCAAGGTCGTGCGCGGTTCGACGACGACCTTGCGCTTCGTCCCGTTGATCAGGAGCTCGATCTCGACGTCGCCGTCGAGCGTCTCGGGACCGGCGGGGTGCGCAGCGATCGCGGGCGCCGCATTCGCCGATCCGCTCGCAGCGAGCAGGCTCGGGGCGATCATGCCGCCCGCGGCTACCCCCCCCGCTCCGCGCAAGAATCGTCGTCGAGAGAGGTCAGCGGCTTCTTCCCCACCCAGAGCTCGATCCGTGACATCCGCCATCGTCGTATCTTCCTCGCGTCGGGGCTTTTCGCTGGCACCACCACTTGGCTCCGCGGATCGTACAGCCCGATTCGGTGGGCACCAGGATCCGGACTTCGATGTCGGGCATGCGCTCCGTGCGGCCGCGGATCTCGAGCGCTATCCTCCCGGACGCATTCGTCCCCGAAGACCCTGATCCCGCGCTCCCTCCACCGCCTGTTCACGGCGGACAGCGCCAACCCAAGGAATGCCGTGATGTTCGTGACCACTCGTCGATCGCTCTTCGCTTCCGTGTTGGCGCTCTTGGCGCTGGCCTCCGTTTCAGCAGCAACTCCCGGCGACCCGAAGCCGACCCTGAAGTTCACCGGTATCCCGAACCAGAACACGACCGAGCTGGCCGAAAAGTACGCGCCGCTCGCCCAGTACCTCGGCCTGAAGCTCGGGGTCCCCGTCGAGTACGTCGCTTCGGCCGACTACAACGCCTCGGTCGACGCGTTCAAGAACGGCGACGTCCAACTGGCCTGGTTCGGCGGCTACACGGGCTGCCAAGCGCGCGCTGCCGTTCCCGGTGCCACCGCGATCGCCTGCGGAGTTCGCGATCTCAAGTTCAAGAGCTACATCATCGCCAACAAGGCTTCGGGGCTCGTGAAGAGCGAAGAGTTCCCGACGACGCTCGCCGGCCGCAAGTTCACGTTCGGATCGGCGAGCTCGACGTCGGGCCGCTTGATGCCCGAGTTCTATCTGCGCAAGGCCGTCAAGAAGTCGCCCAAGGAATTCTTCGGCGCGGAACCGAGCTTCTCCGGCGGTCATGACAAGACGATCGAGCTCGTGGCCGCCGGAACCTTCGACGCTGGCGCCGTGGACTACACGGTGTTCGACAAGCGCGTGAAGGAAAAGAAGGTCGATCCGAACCTCGTCCACATCATCTGGACCTCGCCGGAGTACGCGGACTACAACTTCACGGCCCATCCGAAGCTCGAAGAGATCTACGGCAAGGGTTTCACCGAGAAGCTGCAAAAGGAACTGATCGCGATTGCGGGCGACGACCGGAAGCTCCTGTCGGCCTTGGACCGTGCCGAAGACGGCCTCGTCATCTGTTCGAACGAAACGTTTGAAACCCTCCGCAAGACCGCTGTCGAAATCGGTCTCCTGCGCTGATCCCGACGCCTGGAAGCGGGCGCGCCCCGGCTCCGCGGCTTTCGAGCTGCACGGCGCCGGGGTCGTCTTTTCCAGGCGAACGGCGCTGACCGAAGCGAGCCTCGTCGTCGACCCCGGCGAGGCTCTCGCGCTCGTGGGCCCGAGCGGCGCGGGCAAGACGACGCTCTTGCGCTTGCTCAACGCATCGCACGTCCCGACGTCAGGGACCGTCTGCGTCGACTACCGTCGCCTCGACCTGCTCCCGCCGAAAGAGCTGCGCGCCGTCCGTGCACGCATCGGATTCGTGCACCAGGACTTGGCGCTCGTCCCGAACTACCGCGTTCTCCAGAACGTGATAGCCGGGAGCCTCGGTCGCCTCGGATTCGCGGGCGGAGTGCGGGCGATGCTCTTCCCGACTCGCGTGGAGATCGAGCGCGCGGCGGTGATCCTCGAGCGCGTCGGTATCGCCGCGAAGCTCTACCAGCGGACGGACTCGCTGTCCGGCGGTGAGCGTCAACGCGTCGCACTCGCGCGAGCGCTCTACCAGGAACCGTCGGCACTCTTGCTCGACGAACCGGTCTCGTCCGTCGACCCGGCGCGCGCACGCGACATGGTCGAACTCGTCACCGCGATCTCGCGCGAACGTGGAATCACGCTCGTCGTGTCGATCCACGACATCGGACTCGCCCGCGATCATTTCCCCCGCCTCGTGGGCCTGCGAGCCGGACGCATCGTGTTCGACGGTCCGACGGCGACGATCGCAACGAGCGACCTGTCGGCGCTGTACTCCCTCGAGGGCCTCGCGCGTGTCGAGCCTGCGCACGCACACTGATCCCGGCCCACGGCCGTTTCCAGTGACGCCGCGGCTCGCCGTCGCGCTGTCGATCGGCATAGCGGCCGTCATCGCCTGGCTCGCGCTCGACGCGCCGCTCGCGAAGCTCGTGCCGGGCGAGGGCGGCCTACGCGTCGTCCGCGCATTCTTCGCCGCGGCCTTGCATCCCGCGCTCGAGTACGAATCGCCCGTCCCGGAGGGGACGCCGCACATCCTCGCCCAAGCGCTCGCCGCCGCGCGCCGAACGGTCGTCTTCGCCGCGGCCGGGATGAGCGTCGCGCTACTCCTCGGGATCGTGCTCGGGTTCTTCTCGACGACCGCCTGGTGGTCGGGCGATCTGGCCGGTGGCACGAGTCCGCTGCGGCGTGCCTACGCGCGCTCGTTGGGCCCCACGATCTGGACCGCAGCGCGCGCCTCGATCGTCGTCATGCGTTCCGTCCACGAACTACTGTGGGCGGTCCTGTTCCTCGCCGCGTTCGGGCTCAACACCACCGGCGCCGTCGCCGCGATCGCGATCCCCTACGGAGGGACGTTGGCGAAGATCTTCTCGGAGATGATCGAGGAGTCGCCGCGCGATGCGGCGCACGCGCTGCGAGCTGCCGGGGCGGGACCTCTGCAAGTCTTCGTCTTCGGTCTCGTTCCGCGCGCGGGCCCCGACCTCGCCGCGTATTCCTTCTATCGCTTCGAGTGCGCCGTCCGCAGCGCGGCCGTGCTCGGATTCTTCGGGTTCCCGACGCTCGGCTACGCGATCGCGCAGTCGTTCGAGAACCTGCACTACGCCGAGGTGTGGACGTACCTGTACGCCCTCATCCTCCTGGTCGTGCTGCTCGAGCTGTGGAGCGGAGCGCTGCGTCGGAGGTTCGTCGCATGAATGCGCAGCGGACGCCCGAGCGCGTGGACATCGACCACTTGCGGCGGACGCGGCCGAGGAGCCGACTCCTGCGCTTTTCGCTCGTCGCATGGGCCGGATTGGTGCTCTACGCGTGGCTCGGCGGCGACATCCACGTCGACGACTTCTTCAGCGCGCGCCGAGCAGAGAATCTGGCCCGTTTCGCTCACGTCGATGTCGTGCCGTTCGCCCTGCGCGAGGTCGACTGGAGCCTCTTCGACTACGCCGACTTCGCGCTCGGCCTCGCGCGCGACCGCGGGTTCGAGGGCTTGCTCGCGACTTTCGCGATCTCGGTCCTGGCGATCGCGTTGGCTGCGGTCGGGGCTCTCGGGCTCGCCTTCCTCGCGGCGCGCAACGTGACGAGCTCCGCTCCGTTCGGCGATTCGACGGAGCAGCACAAGACGCCGACGTGGGCCATCGCGTGCGCGATGGCCCGCGGTGCCCTCGTCCTCCTGCGCGCCATCCCCGAGTACGTGTGGGCCTTCCTCCTCCTCGCGATGTTGGGCCCGAGCGCGTGGCCAGCCGTCCTTGCGCTGGCGATACACAACGCGGGGATCCTGGGAAAGCTCGGCGCGGAGACCGTCGAGAACCTCGATCCCCGTCCGCTCGCGGCTTGGCGCGGCGCGGGTGGGAGCCGTGCACAGATCGCGTGGCTCGGCGCGTTGCCGCTGGCGGCGAACCGATTCCTCCTCTACTTCTTTTATCGCTTCGAGACGTGCGTGCGCGAGGCCACGGTGCTCGGCATGCTGGGCGTCGTGTCACTCGGCTATTGGATCCAAGATTCACGCTCGAAGCAGTTCTACGACGAGATGATCGTCTTCGTGGCGCTCGGCGCAGCGCTCGTCCTCGCTGCGGACTTCACCTCGGCGCTCGTGCGACGCGCGCTGCGACGCGCGAACTGAGAGCGTGTGAAGAAATCGAGCCTACAGGCTCATCGACGCTCTTGGCGCCGCTTCCTCGGCGCGTCGCCCGTGAATTCTTCACGGGCTGCGAGGTCGGCGTCGTGACCCGAGCGATCCTCGAGTTCAACGCGCTGGCGAAGTCGTACGGCAAGATCCGTGCGCTCGACGGCCTCACGTTGTCGCTGCCTCCCGGTCCGACGGGGTTGCTCGGTCCGAACGGCGCTGGGAAAACGACGCTCTTGAAACTGTGCCTAGGGCTGCTCGCACCCGATTCCGGAACGGCGCGCATCGCGGGTTGTGATCCGACCAGCGCCGTCGGTCGCGCGCAACTGCGACGCGCGGTCGGCTACATGCCCGAAGGCGATTGCCTCGTACCGGGGATGAGCGGCGTCGAAACGGTGGCGATGCTCGGACGACTCTCCGGCCTTTCCCCGAGCGATTCGATGACTCGCGCGCACGAGGTGCTCGACTACACGGGCCTCGACGAAGCGCGTTATCGCGAAGTTTCGGGCTGGTCGACGGGGATGAAGCAACGTCTCAAGTTGGCGCAAGCGCTCGTCCACGATCCGCCACTCCTCTTGCTCGACGAACCCACCGACGGCCTCGATCCGGTCGGGCGCCGGCACATGCTGGAACTCGTCGCGGATCTCGGACACGCGCAGGGGAAGAGTCTGCTCCTCTGTTCGCACCTCTTGCCCGACGTCGAGGCGACGTGCGATTCGGTCGTCGTCTTGTCGCGCGGTCGAGTTGCGGCCTCGGGCCTCATCACGGACCTGGTCGGCACGGCGCGAGCGCGCGTTCGCATCGACATCCAGGGCGATGCGCTCGCGTTCGCGCGCGAACTCACGGCGCGCGGAGTCGCGCACACACAGGTCGATGCGACGACGTTCGCGGTCGAGCTCGACGCCGCGGACCCCGACGCGGACTCGGCACTCGAAGCCGCAGCGCGCGCCGACGTGCGCGTCCTGGCCATCGTGCCCGAGCGCGCGACGCTCGAAGCGGCCTTCCTGCGCGCGCTCGAGGAACAGGGAGCGCCGGCATGAAGGCCGCAGCGAACCTCGAGGTCTACCGGCCTTTCACGGGCACGTTGCAGGAGAAACCGCGCGCGGCGATCGCGCTCTGGCGAGCCGGCCTGCGTGTCGCGTTCAGGCGCAAGCTGACCCTCATCCTGCTCCTCGCACCGCCCGCGATCGCCACCGTGATCTTTTCGTTCGTCGTGTACGCGGGATACGCCTTGGAGCAAGGCATGACGCCCGACGCGCTCGGCGGCGACGCCGGCGTCATCGGCCAGGTCGCGGGAACGATGATGCGCGACGCGGCGGCGGAAGCGCTCGCGGTGCGCAAGCAGATCGTGGGTTTCCACCTGGCGATGTCGGTGTTCTCGCTCCTGCTCGTCGCGTGGTACGGCGCCGGCCTCATCGCCGAGGACCGTCGGAGCGGCGCGCACCTCTTGCTCTTCGCGCGGCCGCTCACCCGCACGAGCTACGTCCTTGGTCGCTTCCTCGTCGTGGCGACGTTCGGCGCGTTGGGCTCGATCGCGCCCACGATCGTCGTCTGCACCGTGGCGACGTTCGCCTCGCCCGATTGGTCGTTCGTGCGGCTCGAAGGGGACCTCATCTGGAAGTCGATCGTCTACGCAGCGGCGTGGGTGACGTCGATGAGCGCCCTCGTGCTCGCCGCATCGAGCCTCACGACGCGCAAGCCCTACGCCTTGGCTGTGACGTTCGGGATCGCGCTGGGTCTCGGTGCGATCGCGACGCTTCTCGCGGAGCTGACGCGCGAAAGGGCTTGGCGCGCGCTCTCGCCCGGGATGTCCTGGTCGCGCATCGCCAACGACGTGTTCGAGGTGCGGGAGGTGCGAGCGCGTTGGGACGTCGACTTGGCATACCTCTCGGTGTCCGTACTGTTCGTGCTCTCTGTGATGATCGTCGCTTGGCGCGTGCGGCGCATGGAAGCCGTCCAATGACGCACGCGGTCGTCGCACAGGATCTAGGGCGGTGGTACGGCGACGTCGTCGGCGTGTCCGACATCTCATTGGAACTCGAAGGCGGTGTCGTCGGCCTCCTCGGCGCGAATGGTGCGGGGAAATCGACCTTCTTGAAGTTGCTCGTGGGCGAGTTGCGCCCTTCGCGCGGATCGATCCGGGTCCTCGGCGAAGAACCGTTCGCGAATGCGCGCCTCTATCGACAGCTCGGGTTCTCACCCCAACAGGACGCACTGTGGAGCGACTTGACCGCGCGCGAAACGCTCGAATTCCTGCTGCGCGTCGGCGGATTCGCGCGCAAGGTCGCAGTCGAGCGCGCGGAACGAGCACTGGCACGCGTGAAACTCACCGATGCTGCGGATCGTCGCGTCGGAGGTTTCAGCAAGGGGATGCGCCAGCGCGTCCGCATCGCGCAAGCGATCGCGCACGATCCGGCCTTCGTGGTTCTCGACGAGCCGCTGAACGGTCTCGATCCGCTCGCGCGACGTGACACCTTGCAGCTGTTCCGCGAGTTGGGCGAGTCCGGCACGCACGTACTCGTTTCGAGCCACGTGTTGCACGAAGTCGAGGAGCTGACGCGCACCGTGCTGCTCCTCCATCGCGGACGCGTGCTGGCCCAAGGACCCGCCAGCGAGATCCGCGCGCTCCTCGATCGACGCCCGCGACGCGTCGCGATCCGCGCGCGCGAGCCGCGAAAGTTGGCGCGCGCGCTGCTGTCGCTGGACGGCGTCACGTCGGTCCGCGTCGGAAACGACGGCGAGCTCGACGTGGAGACGTCGCGACTCGACGAACTGCAAGCGCGCCTGCCCCAGATCGCCGCCGAGGAACGCGCCGGAGTTCGCGGTTTCACCGTGGCCGATGCGAGCCTCGACTCACTGTTCGACGACTTGGTGGGAGGCGCGCGATGAGAGCGCTCGTCTCTTCCTCGGCGTTGCTCTTCGCGATGCACGTGCCGCGACTCCTGCGCGCGCGGCGTACGCTGATCGTCCTGATCTTGGCCCTCGGACCGGCAGTCATCGCGTGGCTCGCTTCGCACCTCGCGAAGAGCCCGTCGCCCGGCGAACTCGCCAGCAATGCGGGTTGGCTGCTCATCCTCCAAGTCGTGGTCCCGTTGACCGGTTTGGTCCTCGGTTCCGCGGCGGTCGCGGAAGAAGTCGACGACCGCACGTTGACCTACCTCTTCACGCGACCGATGCCGCGAGCGGCGCTCTTGCTCGGTCGCTTCGCAGCGATCGCCGTCGTGCTCACCGCGATCCTCTTGATCGGCGTCGCGCTGTTCCTGCTCGCTGCGAGTCGAGCGCGCGGCGAGGGTGAGCCTCTCGTCGCCGGCATCGCGCGTCCGCTACTTTGCGCGACGCTCCTCGGCGGCGTCGTCTACGCGGCGCTCGCGGCCGCGCTCGGCGCGTTCGTGAAACACCCGATGATCGTCGGCCTCGGCTACGCGTTCGCGATCGAGGGTTTCCTCGCGAACCTGCCCGGGCGCAACCAACTGCTCACGGTCCAGCACCACTTGCGCAGTTGGGTCGCAGCGAGCGGCGAACCCGCGTGGGGCCGCGTAGAGAGCTTTCAGGCGTCGGGTCTGCTCGAGGGCAGCACGGCGCTCGTCGTGCTCGCATCGATCACGATCGGCGCGCTCGTCCTCGGGTCGTGGCGACTGTCTCGGCGCGAGTTCGTGATGGCGGCGTGATCGTTATGCAGGCGCGCGATAGTGCGTGCGCCGCAACACGCGCTCGAGCCCGGTCGGATCGACACCGATCTGCTCCAAGGCGATGTGACTCTTGGTGAGGACGCGCAACACACTCGTCGCCCGCGACATCGCGCCCGTGCGCGGGTCCACGACGTCGAGGACGAAGCGGATGCCGCCGCGCGAGACCTCGCCGCGTCCGCGCGCTACGCCCATGCCCGTCGAGAGGTCGGAAACCATGAGCCACTGGTACTCGTCCGAAGATTGGTCGAAGCCCAGGAAACCACTCCACGTGTGCGTGCCGCCGCCGGGCACCTCGAGGTTCGCGTCGATGCGCAGGTAGCGCCCGTTCAACGCCCAGTCGATCGCGGCGCGCCCTGGAACAGGATCGGCTTCGCGGCCATTCGCATCCACGGCGACGCTCGATGTGATCCACGCGCCGACGAGCGGGTCGAGCGCGCGGTGCTCCTTGGAGGGGCGCGTCGCCTCTTCTTGCCGCGCAGCTTGCTCGGCGAGGGTGACGGGAATGAGCGGATCGCCGCCGCGTGGCGCTGGACGGTCGGGATACGAGACGCACGCGGTCGAGAGCAGAGTGACGACGAGAAAAGTGCGCTTCATCGCGCTGGAACGTACTCGCGCGGCTCCTCTCGAACCAGATTCCGACTCAACGGCGCGCCACGATGCGCTGTCGCTGGGCACCGAGACCCTGGGCTTCGAGCTCGACGACGTCGCCGATCGCCAAGAACTGCGGCGGTTTTCGGCCCAGTCCGACTCCCGCGGGCGTTCCTGTCGTGATCACGTCGCCGGGGAGGAGCGTCATGAACTGCGAGACGTAGCTCACGACCAGGGCGACGCCGAAGACCATGTCCTGTGTCGAGCCGTCTTGCCGCGGATCGCCGTTGACCGTGAGTCGCAAGCCGATCGACTGCACGTTGGCGATCTCGTCGCACGTCGCGAGGTACGGGCCTAGCGGGAACGCGCCGTCGAAGCTCTTGCCCTTCGTGAACTGGCCGCCGCGTTCCTTCTGCCACGCGCGCTCGGAGTAGTCGCAGGCCAGCGCATAACCGAAGACGTGAGCGAGCGCGTGCTCCACCGCGACGTCGCGCGCAGTGCGACCGATGACGACGGCGAGTTCGACCTCCCAATCGAGCTTCGTCGATCCGCGCGGCACGACGAGGTCGTCGTTCGGTCCGCACAAGGACGACGAAGACTTCTGGAAGAGCACGGGCTCTTTCGGGATCTCGACGCCCATCTCCGCCGCGTGATCGGAGTAGTTGAGTCCGATGCCGAGGATCTTCGTCGGCCGTGCGATCGGCGGACCGGTGCGCTCGTTCGGCGCGATGCGCGGCGCGCGCTCGCGATGCTGATCGAGCCAAGCGAGGAGTCGCGGCAGGCCGTCGGATTCGAAGAAGCGCTCGCCCCAATCGAGTCCGAAACCGCTGCAATCCACGCGCATTCCGTCGTCGAGGAGGACGGCGGGACGTTCGTGACCGATCGGGCCGTACCGTGCGAGCTTCATCGCGGGACGCTCAACGCAAAGGTCGCCAGCGCAAGTTCTGGATCACGACGCGCGAGCCGTCGTGGCACTGTTGGAAGGCCATCGCTCCGACCTTGGCCCGCAGGTTCGAGGTGTCGAGCTCGTTCTGCACTTCCACGCCGTTCAACCACACGCGCACTCGCGTTCCGGACTGCTCTTCGCGGATCTCGGTGCGGACGAAGCACCAGGTTTCGGCAGCTATGAGTTGGACGGACAACGGCGTCGGTCTGCGATCGGGCGATCCCGCGTTGTCGCCGACGGAGAAGTCGAGCGTGCCCATGAACCCGCGGCCGGGCGCATCGGCATTGAGCGCGATCGAACAACCACGATGCGAAGAGCGGTAGAGGTCGAACTCGGGCGAAGGAAGCGGCTGCGTCATGTACGGCGTCTCGAGCGCCGCCGTCCGGGGCCAGAACCGCACGGTGCCCCCCGCCGACACTTTGGCGCGGAAGGCGACTTCGATGTCACCGAAGTCGCGGCGCACGGTCTCGAGGTCGCCGGCCGCACCACCGATCGTCAACTCGCCGTCCTCGTTCTGCGCGGTGAGACCGGGCGAGGCCGACCACTGCGCGAGGTCTTCGTCCTCCGCGAGCGCTTGCCATCCGTCGCCCGGCGGTTCGGGATCCGCCGGCTTCGCGCGGATGTTGCCCAGCGCGAGCTGACCGTTCAGCGGGAGGAACGAGAATGGTGCCTCGGACTCTTCCGGGATCGTGACACCGTCGCCCGGCCCCGGGAACTCGACTTCGTCGTGCAGCAGCACGTCGTCGACCATCGCACGCACGATGCGCGCGTTCGCGATCTTCTTCCCCGCGTCGTCGAAGCGCGGCGCGCGAAACGTCAGGTCCATCTGGTGCCATTCGCCTGCCGCACGGAAGCACGGATTGATCGGCGCGCGCCCGGCCTCGTTTCCGGCGAAGCGCAGGGCGCCGCAACTCTCGAGAGTCGTCGCACGCTCGTCGGGCGTCGCCGCGAGCAGCACGTCGTACGCGTTCTGCAGTCGCAACAGCGCGCGACCGCCCTCGGGCAACATGAATTCGAAGCGCAGGCGCACGTCGCCGAACAAGAGCTTGCTCACGAAGGCCGGCGGGCCTCCCGCAGTCGGCCACGACGCCGGACTGACGAGCGAGTTCACGCCCTCGCGCGTCGCGAGCTTCGTCGGATCCGTCGTGTCGAGATCGACATCGACGAGCTGCCAGCCCGTCCCGTGCCAGAGCTGGAACGCGTCGCCGTAGCACAAGCGCAACCAACCCGGGTCCGAGTTCTCGTGCTGCGGCGGCGGCGTAGCTGTGCGCGCGATCGGCTCGGCGCACGGGCCGTTCGGCAGTTCGTTGATCGTGTACGCGAACTCGCGGTGCAGGAGCGGCTCACCGCTCGCCGACGCGATCACGGGGAAGATCACGGTCGCGACCGAGCCGCATTCGAGTTGCGACGCGCGCAAAGTGAGCGACTTGCGATCCGGTGCGACCTCGACGGAATCGACCGGCAGCGTGCGTCGATCGCGTTCGGGTGAACCGTATTCCCACCACCAGTCGTAGTGATGCCGCCGCAAGAGCACGTTCTCGGCCGACACGACCGCATCGTTCGCGAGCGGTTGCGTGAACGACACCTCGAAGCCGTCCTGGAGCAACGCGACATGCGCGATTTCGAGCGGCATGCGCCCCGTCGGTCGCACGCGCGCGATGCCGTATCCCGGCGGACGGCCGCCCCAGCCGCGGTTCGTGAGACCGAGCAAGAGCGTGCCGTCGCTCGCGAACTTCGTGCGGATCGCGGAGCCGACGCCCTTGCAGAACGGCATCACGGCGCCTTGGTACTTGCCGTTGATCTTCTCGAGATCCACGCGAAGCACGGCCCCGTTCGTCATCTCCGCGACCGCGAGCTGGTCCGATCCGAACGGCGCGAACGAGTTGTCGGCGGGGAACGGCGCGAGGTCACCGGTCGAGCGCGACCAACCGTAAGGGATCCACACGGCCGGCGGCGTTCGTTGCGCCGCGACCGGGTTCGTGTCTGACGGCTGCGTGTTCGCCGCGCGGTACTCACTCGTCCACTTGAGCGATGCAGGCGCGCCGTAGAACTTCCCTTCCTCGACATGCGCGATCGACGACGTCGGAACCCAGTCGCCCTGGTTGTCGGTGACGAACAAGTCCCCCGTCGCGTTCATCGCGATACCACACGGCGAGCGGAAGCCGCTGGCGAACGGCGACATCGTTCCGTCCGGCGCGATCTTCAGGACCCAACCGCGCCAGGGTTCGTACGACTGACCGTGCCACCAGTGCGGCACGCCGAAACCGAGGTTCAACGAGGCGTAGAAGTTGCCCGCGGTGTCGCGCGGGAGGCCGAACGCGAACTCGTGGTAGTTCGTCGAGAGTCCCCACGCGTCGCAGATGTTCTCGATGCGGTCGCAGCGATCGTCGCCGTCGGTGTCGATCAAGCGCGAGAGCTCGCCGCGTTGGAGGACGACGATCTGGCCATCGACAACGGAGAGGCCGAGACCTTCCCAGAGTCCTTCGGCGAAGAGCGTGAACTTCGCGGCGGCGGGATCGTCAGCGAGCGCATTCTCGACGAGCCATACTTGGCCGCGGCGCGTGCTGATCGCGAGTCGACCGTCGGGCAAGAAGTCCATGCCGCCGACTTCGGCAACGCAACCGGGTGGAGCGACGAGGTGATCGACGCGGTAGTAGGCCGATTCGTCGGCGATCGAGCTGCCGACGAGCACCATGGCAAGGAGGCACATCACAGCTTGAACTCCCGGCGGACGAACGCGTCGAGCAACTTCGAATCGTCATGAAGCTGACTGTCGATATCGGTCAGCAAGTAGGCCTCAATGCTCACGTCGGTATCCGGGGGCAAGACAACGGCGGCCAGGCCGTCGCGATCGAGATCGATCCCACCGCGCGCGATCATCACGAGGAGGGTGCGCTTCTGGTCGGGTTCCATGCGCCACGACACGCGCGCTTTTCCGGCCGTGAGAAATGGCATCGGGATGCGGAAGTCCATGAGGGGAACGCACAGCCCATCCGAGTTCGCCCGGACGATTCGACGGACGCAGAAGCCGCTGCCCAGCGTGCTTCGGTACGCAGAAGCAGTCTCTCGGACGAGAGCTCGGCCGCCGTCACCGCCTGCCAGTGTGCTGACGGCGTACTCGATCCACGCTTCGCCGTTCCCCACGCCAGTCGCGATCAGTCGTGCGGATGAGGACGATCCCTCCATCGCACCATTTTTCGTCCAGCGCTTCAGACTCGCGATCAGCGGATTCTGGACGGCGTCGGCGATCCACACCGGCTTGCCGAGCATCTCGAGCCCCGTCCCGCCCCGCTCGCCCCAATCGGTCCGGTTCAGGAATCGTCCCGCCCGCACACCTACGAGCTGGACGTCGTCCGCGCGGTACTCGAACGTCAATCCGTCCGGCGTCCCGATCGCGATCCCGCGCGGCCATTCCGTGGCACCTTCGACGATCGCCGGCAACCTGCCGCGGACGATCACCGGTCGATCTTTCACGATGATCTCGCTCTCGCTCGGATCGACGACGATCTGATCCGGCCCGAAAGCGATGACGTACTGCGCGAGCTCGACGCGCTGCGACTCGTTCAGCGCCTTCTCGAACGCCGGCATCGGCGTCCCCGGGATCCCGTGCGTGATCGAGCGCAGGATCGCGTCCTTCGTGTTCCCGTAACTGAATCCGCCATCGAGGAAGCTACGCGCCTTTCGATCGAGCTGCGTCACGCCCAGGCCGTCGCCCTTTTCGCCGTGACACTGCGCGCAGTTGGCGAAAAAGAGCGCACGCGTCGGGCTCGACGCTTCCGCATGCGCTGGCGCAGCCGGCTCCGCGACCACGATCGCGTGGGGCGGCACCGTCTCTGCCGGCGGCGCAGGCAGGGCTTCGTCGCGCGGTGGCGTCCGGTCGCGCGCAGGAACGGAACAGGCAGCGAGGAGGACGAAGAGGGCCGGCAGCACGCAGTTCAGCACGCGCGAAAACTAACCGACCCGCGACGGCGGCGCACTCGCTCGTCCTGCACTTCGACCGCCCGGACGGGTTGCAACGCTTCAGCCCGAATGCCCGCTCAGCACCCATCCGGCCCAATCGCGGAGGGGGCGACCGCGCGCGCGCAGCGTCATCTTCGCGTTCCAGAGCGCACGTGCCTTCGGTTCCCCGTCGCGCCAGACGCGCTGGTAGAAGTCCTGGAAGAGCTCGCTCGTCGCCTCGTCACTGACGTTCCACAGCGACGTGATCGCCGTGTGGGCACCGGCCGCGTGAAGTGCGGCTTGTAGGGACTGGATGCCGCGACCACCACGGACCACGCCGAGGCTCGTTTCGCACGCGGATAGCACCGCCAGCTCGCAGCCCGACAGATCGAAACCGGCCAGTTCCTCGGCGGACAAGACGCCATCTACTCGACCATGCTCGTCCGGGGGAGCGTTGGCGCCGGCGAGCGCCAAGCCGCACAAACTCAATGGAGCGAGGCTCGAGACGGCGCTCCCCGAGTCAGGCCTCCCACTTGGGAGACCGGCATCCACGGGCTCTTCCTCCCCTTCGCGTGCGAACCAACCGTGGGTCGCGAGATGGACCCAGCGCGCGCGTTCGAGACCTGCGATCACGGCGCTGCGTGTCGCGCCGTCGCCGGTGAGCAGCGCCAGGCTTCCACCGACGGAATCCGTGAATTGGCGCGCCACGCCGCGCGCCTCGGCTTCGGCACCGGTCAACGGAGGCCACTTGGCGAATCCCCCGCGCGATGCATGTTCGAGGCCGAAGGAAACCAAGCGTGGTGTCTCGTCCGAGACGGAGCCCACGGATGCGCTTGGGATCGCGTCGTAGTCGATGCCGCCGACGACGAGCAGGCGCGAGTCCGCGTGTGCGGGCACGCGCGGCGCGACGAGGCGCGCCAGCGAGGTGGCCGATGTGACCTCGATGCGCTCGCCCACGAGGCGATCGCCGAGCGGCAGGGCGTCGAAAGCGACGAGGTGAAGGACGTCGTCCGCCGCGACGGCCAAGCGGCGAGTGGTCGGGAGAAGCGCGAGGATCGGATCGAGGACGAGGAGGCGAACGTCCAGGCCGGCGGCTTGCTCGGCGCCGGCGTGCAGCTCCGACTTCGCGAGTCCGCGCGCTGCAGCGTGGCCGCCGTCGAGTCCGACTGCGCGCCATTGCTCGACAGCGGCTTCGATCGGTGCGGCCGGTCCCAGCTCGACGCGGCGTAGACCTTTCTCGGGCGCGAGGACGAACGCGACGAAGGACGGCGTCACGCGCTTCACACGCCAGTCTCCTTGGCCCTCACCGGACCGACCGTAGCGACGGATCGTGACCACGGCTTCGTCCGGCGCGAGCACGCTCGAGAGCGCCGCCATCTCGAAGTCCACGGGGACGAGTCCGCGCTCGACGAGCTCGATCCGCAGCTCGGCTTCCAGTTCGTCGCGCTCGCGCACGCTCCGTTCGAACCGCGTCGGCTCCGAGTTTCGACCCCGATCCGACTTCAGGTCACGCCGCAAGGCGCGGATGCGCGCGACGGAGGCCTGCAACTCCACGGGGATCGGTCCGAAGCGCAGGTCAGCTCCGCTGTCGAGACCGCGCAAAACCTCCAGCGTCTCGAAAGCCGACACTTCGAGTTCGGAGCCGCGGACCACTGCATTCAATACGCCGTCGAGTAGACCGGCGGCAACGCGGCACCGTTCGCCGATCGCTCGCGGTGAGTCCAGCTTCAGACCGGCGAGCGAATCACGCAGGCTCGCGAGAAGTCGTGCCGCGCACTGCTCGAGCCGTTCGCGGTCGCCGGCTTCCGTGTGGACGATCATCAAATCGAACAGCGCACTCTCGATCTGACGACGCGTGTCGAGTCTCGGTAGGCGGGTCGCGGATTCGAGGACATCCTCGAGCAGATCACGCGCATTCTCGAAGTCCCCCTGAGCGTGCAGCGCGCCGGCCAACACCGTCCGTGCGTTCGTGATCTCGTTCGAGAGCGGCGGATTCGCCGAGAGGGCGATCTGGAGCGCGAGTTGCGCGGCTGCGCGAGCTCCATCCACGTCGTCCTGACCGAGCCTCACATTGGCTAGGACGATGTTGGCCGAACTGTGGAGCATCTCCTGACCCGGCGCGAGGACGGTCGGGCTGGAGAGGATCTTCTCGATCCATTCGCCCGCTGCCGCGTTCTCCCCTTCACGCTGCAAGGCCACGGCGTAGTGGAGTTGCGCGAGCAGGATCGAGGGATGGCCGGGGGCGAGCGTCGAGGCGCGCACCTGCAGCGCCTTCTCGAACAGGGCACGTCCTCCGGCGTGATCTCCGAGCTGGAACAAGATGACCGCGAGGTTCTGCCGCGAGCGTTGGAGTTCGGGGTCCTGATCTTGAAGGTATTGCTCTCCGCGAGAGAGCGCGCGTTGCATCAAATTACGTGCGCCGAGGATGTCTCCGTACTCGGCGCGTGCTCCCGCGACCGTGTTCCGCGCCATGAGCAGTCTCATGTCGGTCTCACGCAGCGTGCGTTCACGAATCTCCAGCACGTGCTCGAGGATGACCAAGCCCTCTTCGTCTCGTCCCAATGCGTTCCAGGCCGAACCCAATTCGAGTTCGATGCTCTGCCGGAGCGGGTCCTCGACGGGCAAGACGCCTGCGGCTCGGCCCAGTGCATCCTCGAGGACGCGCGCGCACGCGTCGTATTCACCGAGCTGACGCAGCACGCATCCTTGGTGATATTGCGCGTCGAGCAAGCGCGGGTCGGCCGCTTCGCAATCGCCTGAAAGGTTCGCAACCCAGGCATCAGCGATCGCACGCGCGCCGACGAAGTCACCGGCCCTCAGCAGGATTGCGGTCGTGTTCCGGCGAGCTACCTGCAGGCCGCTCGCGTCGCCCACGCCCGACTCGCGCACCGCGAGGGCGTTCACCAGACGCCGGACGGCTTCGCGCACCTCACCCATCGAGTACAGGGTGATGGCGTAATCCTCGTCGGCCTTGAGACGCAGCGGGTCGTGCGGCTCCAACGTCTTCTCGAGGACGGCCAGTGCCTCTTCCTGCAGCACTCGCGCGCGAGCACGATCCCCCCTGCGTCCAGTGAACACGGCGGTGCGCAGCCGTGCGGACTGGAGCTCCGTGGACGTCTCTGCGAAAGCTCGGAGCGCATCGACCAGAGCGAGTTCAGCCTCGGTGACGGCGCGGTCGGGCTCTCCGGATTCCTCGGCGACCGAGGCCAGATCGAGGCGGACTCGCGCACGTTCTCCGACTTGCGACTCGGCTGCGAACTCGATCGCGCCGCGGGCGTACTGCCAGCGTTCCTGAGCGAGCGCGCGTTCGCCCGCGCGCCACGCGACGAGGCCGCTCCGAATCCAGATACCGCAGACCTCTTCGTCGAACGCGGGTTCCGAGACCTGCCGGAGCAACGTCACCGCATCGGCCGCATGACGCAAAGCGAGCGCGTCGTCACCGCTGGACTGTGCGGCGCGGGCTTCCTCGAGCAGGACCAGCGCACGTTCGTGCGCGCTCGATCCAGATTCGGTCGAGGCTTCGGAGACAAAGCTCGGCGCAGGGACCGGCGCGATCGTCCGATCCGAAACTGCTCGATTGGCCGGCTCGAACGCGCTGGTCGTACAGGCCGAAGCCAGGAGCGAGACGACGAACGCTGAGCGAGAGTTCACGGGAGCCCACGGGGAGTGCGGGCGGTTCCAGAGTAGCGCGAATGCGGATGTCGCGTTGGAAACAGCATGCGAGTGCGCACATGAGGGGCGCTCGTCCTCCGATCACCACCCGTAATTCCGGCTGCACTTGGCGACCTGCCTGTGCCGCGGAACGGACAACTGCGACCCGGGCTTCAGTCTCCTTCCAAAATGAGACAAGCTCGGGAGCCGCGCAGTGAGCGCGACGGTCCCGAGCCTACCCAAGGCAACGACCACGCGCAGAAGTGCGCCCGGTCGATCGACCTCAGTTGCGCGAAGCTGCTTCGCTCGTCTTCGACTTCATTTTGCGATAGTCCGACGGAACGGCCTTCGCACAGGCGTCGAGAGCTTCGCGCTGGAGTTCCATCTTCTTCTCCGAAGCGTCGACGTCGACTTGGGCCATCTTCAGGCCGATTTCTTCCTCGGCGACGGAACGTTCGAACACGGCCACGTCGATCGGTTCGAGGTCCGGACGCTCGAGTTCGCTCACCGCGGCCGCCTTGGCCAGCTCGACCTTGGCGTTGGCGACGCGAACGCGTTGTTCGGCAAGCTTGACCCCGGCCTCGCGCAGTGCGACGCGACCATTGTCGAGGCGGACTTGCGAGCGCGTCCACTCCAGATGAGCACCAGAGCCATGCAAGCGCTGCTGCGCGTCCTCGATGCGGTCCTTGCGGTCCGAGGCGTCGCTCTTCAGCGCCATTTTCATACGGTCGTCTGCGGCTTCGAGTTCCGCGCTCGCGATCTTGACGGCCTGCTTGTCCAGAGTGACCTGCTCCTTCGCGATTTCGACTTCGCGCTGGGCCATGGCGACCCGGTCGGTTGCGGCGCTGTGCTCGGAACGTGCTTCCTGCAAGCCGTCGCGATCACCGACGGGAACGCTCATGAGCGTCGAATCGTCGATGGACGGACGAGCGCCTGTGGATCGGTACGAGCTGGACTGACACGCCGCAGCGAGAAGAATCGTCGGAAGAATGTAGAAGAGGGTTCTCATTGAGGATGCCTGGGCTTTGAAGGGTCCGTGATGGCACGAGAAGGCTTCGAAAGTGCCGTTTCGTCTCGTGCCGTGCGTCTGCGCTCCTGTGGGTGCAACCCCCATGCCGGGAGGACGACACGATCCCTCCGCGGGCGACCCATTCTGGCGCATGTCTTGACCGCCGCGGGGGGTCCGACGTTCGCCCCTGTGAATCGCCTGTCCCGGGTGCACGACGGTCGTCATGTCGCGGATCTTTCGGTGCCGACTCGCGACGGCAACCGGCGTGCTCGCAGCGCGCATCCGTTGTCGGCGATCCGCGAGTCGCTCGTGCGCAACGAACGGTCCCGCCTGCGACCGGCGAGTCGCAGGCGGGACCGTTCTTCATTCCCGAGGCGTCCGCGCACCCGCGACCGTCACGGGCCCCAGACCAGTCGGTACCCGTTCGAGAAGTTGAACAACGCCGGCACCGAGCAGAAGGTCGGGCTCGAGTCGCGATACTGCACTTGGTAGTGGACCGTGCCCGGGATCACGAGATTGCCCTGCACGCTGAGCGGTGCGTCGAACGGAACGCCGTTCCCGTACTCGCGATTGCCGCACAGCGCCGTGCGCTGGTAGAGGCGACGTGTGTTGCCGCTCACGCAGCGCAGTCCATCGCCGAACGGTACGCCGACGAGCGCGAGAGTCCCTTGGTAGAGCAGCGTTGTCGCGTTGGCTGTCATGCCCGACACGGCCATGTGCACCGTGTCGTTCGAGAGCGACGGGTTGCCGTTCGACCACAGGATCGCACCTTCGATGCGTTGGCTGTTCGCGCAGCCACGCCCCGCTGCGCCGGAGTTCGCGCACGGGCAAGCCGTACCCGTGCCGTCACCGAAACAGTAGCGCGTGCCGACTTCGGGAAGATGGAGCGTGTCGAGCGCATCCAGGTCGTCCGCGAGGAAGGCGGTGGCGATGCGCTGAGTGCGCAGGCCGAGATTCTCACCCGCGATCCAGATGCCGGGGACGGATCCGAGCGGACCCGTCGGCACGAGGATGTCGGCTTCGCTGATCGGCAGACCGAAGAACGCGTCGGGCACGCCGATGATCGCGCTGCCGCGGCGCACGGAGAAGAACAGCATGTCCGTCTGCCCGCTCGTCCAGTCGTAGGGCCCGAACGAACGCTGGTAGCCCGCGACGCCGTTCTCGCGCAGCGCGAGTGCATCGAGATCGTCCTGGTCGTTCGATCCGAGTCCGAGCTGGAGCGCGGTCGCATATACGGCCGGCGCGCAGCCGGGGCACGAGCGCAGCACATCGCCGCCGACGAAACCGTTCGCCACGGCACTGCCCGAGTTCGGAATCCCGGTCACCGGATCGACGAACGCGCTGTCGAGCGAGAAGTACGTGCACGTCGCCGACGCAAATGCGCGGTCGGGCACGTTGTCGTCGAGCGCGTCGAGGTTGTCGCCGTGGATCGCGCCCGGCGGATTCTCGATCAAGCCCGTGCCGGGGTAGACGGCTCCGGAACAGCTCGGCATTCCGTTGCCGTCGACGTAGCCCGTGCTGCCCGCGAACGGCGCAGTCGGCGCGAGAGGGCCGCAGTTGACGCCGAGGTCGACGAACACGTCGGCGCCGTCGTCCTGGCACGGACCTTCGGTCCACACGGTCGGGGCAGCGGGCGTGCCGACGATGCCGGCGCTGCGCGTCCTCACGGAGAACGCCCACTGTCGTGCGCCAGGCGCCGTGCCCGTCGCCGTGCAACGAATGAGCGCGTCGAGACCGTGGCTCAGTGCGTCGACTTCGACGCGGCACGGCGTGTAGGCCGGGTGACCGACGCAGGGCGCGTGCCAACCGAGGCCGAGGCCGACAGGGAAGACGAAGCCCGCCGTCTCGACGATGCCGGGCGTCGGCAGCGGACCGAAGGCGGGGACGAGCGGGTTGGCGGCGAGTAGGTCGCCTTCCGTGATCGGAGCGCCCGTGAACGAGTTCGGGAGGCTGATCGTCGGACCATTCCAATCGATCGAAAAGACCGGGAATTGCTGCGCGCTCGCGGGCGCGGCGACCAGCGCGGCGAAGGGGACCAGCGAAGCAATTTGGAGTCGTGACTGCGACATCGGGGGAGGTTCCAGGTGATGGGTTCGGGAGCCGGACACCGCCTCGTGACGTCTGAACGGCCGTCGTGGAGCGGAAACCTGCAGAAAGGGGGTCGAGGGGAACGTCCCCTGTCGGTCCGTAGACTTCCGCGCCATGTTCCTCCGCCTCCTGGCTCTCCAGGCCTGCGCGGCCTCATGCCGCGCAGCTCCGGTCGGTGCGTCCGCGATCCAGGCCGAATCGATGCGCGAGCGTGGCGAACGCTTCGCCGCGGACTGGGACAGCCTCGGACGGTTCCACGACGCACCGCTCTCCCCGACCCGCACCGCGCGACTGCGCGCGTTCCTCGACGGCGAGCAAGCGCAACTCGCGAGCCTGCCGATCGCCGGGCTCGGACTCGAAGACCGCATCGACCTCGCGCTGCTCTCCAACAGGATTGCAGGATTGCGAGCGCGGCTCGCGCGCGAAGACAGGCGTCGAGAAGACGTGGTGGCGCTCGTCCCCTACGCGCAAAGGATCGTCGACCTCGTCCAAGCGCGGCAACGCGCCGATCCGCTCGATGCACGCGCGGCGGCTGACACGCTCGCCGTGATCGCGATCGACGCGAAGAGCATTCGCGAAACGCTCGAGAAGGCGACGGAGTCACCCGTCTCGCGCACGATCGGCTTCCGTGCCGCGCGCAACGTCGAACGCCTACGCGAATCCCTGGAGGAATGGCGCGCGTTCCGTTCGGGCTACGACCCCCTGTTCGATTGGTGGGCGGCCGAGCCGGCGCGCGTGGCGCTCCAGCGGCTCGACGAGCACGCGGCGGCATTGAAGAAGCACGTGGCCAAGCTCGAGCCCGACGATCGCGACACGATCCTGGGTGACTCGATCGGTCGCGAAGCGCTGCTCGAGGAACTGCGCTTCGAGAGGATCGCGCACACGCCGGAGGAGCTGGTCGCCATGGCGCGCTCGGAACTCGCGTGGTGCCGAGTCGAGCTATAAAAAGGCGGCAGCGGAACTCGGACTCGGATCCGATTGGCGTGCCGCGCTCGAGGCCGTGAAGTCACGCCACGTCGAGCCCGGTGAGCAACCGGCGCTCGTGCGAGAACTCGCGCGCGAAGCGATCGACTTCGTCACGTCGCGCGAGCTCGTGACCGTGCCGCCACTCGCGGCCGAGACGTGGCGCATGACGATGCTCTCCGCGGAAGCGCAGCGCACGAGCCCGTTCTTCCTGGGCGGCGAAGTCGTGCAGGTCTCGTTCCCCACCGCAACGATGTCGCACGAGGACAAGGTCATGTCCCTGCGCGCGAACAACCGCGCGTTCTCGCGTGCCGTCGTGCACCACGAGCTGATCCCCGGCCACCATCTGCAAGGATTCATGAACGATCGTCACGCCACGCAACGGCGCTCGTTCCGCACCGCGTTCTGGACCGAGGGTTGGGCCTTGTGGTGGGAGATGCTCCTGTGGGACCAAGGTTTCGCGCGCACCCCGGACGAGCGGATCGGGATGCTCTTCTGGCGCTCGCACCGTTGCGCCCGAATCGTTTTCAGCTTGTCGTTCCATCTCGGAACGATGACCGAGGCGGAGTGCGTCGAGTTGCTCGTCACCGAAGTCGGTCACGAGCGACGCGCGGCCGAAGGTGAAGTGCGTCGCTCGTTCGGCGGCGACTACGGACCGCTGTACCAAGCCGCGTATCTCACGGGCGGTATGCAATTCCGCGCGCTGCATCGCGAACTCGTGGCGACCGGAAGCATGACGAACCGCGCGTTCCACGACGCGATCCTGCAGGGCGGGAACATGCCGATCGAGTTCGTGCGTGCGCTGCTGCTCGGCGTGGCACCCGAGCGCGAGGCCCTGCCGAGTTGGCGATTCCTCGACTAGAGCTCGAAGGTGCCGAGCGTGCGTCGCGCAAGAACGAATTGTCGGTGGCTTGCAGCGAGTCGGCCATGCCGATCATCACGACCTCGCCTGCGTGCCACGGTCGCGCGGGACGGAAGCGGATGCGCAGGCCGCCGTTCTCCAGCATCTTCGTGACGGAGGTGCCGCCGCCCATGGAACCGTGGACGCCGAACGAACCGAGGGACGCAGCGGAAACCGCGCGATCGAAGTCGACCTTTGTCTCGGCATTCGCCGCGCGATTGCCCGAGTTCAGCGGCGGATCGATCGCGACGACCGTGAGTTGCGCCGCGGCGGCGGGCGCCGGGGCCACGACGAGGGTGAAGACGAGTCGCATGGGATCTCCGAGTTCTCTGTGAGCCTCTGGAGCGCGGCAACCGGCACGGCCGGTTCCAACGATGTGAGCGTACCGAGGTCCGACGGATCACGGTGCGATCCATCGGACCGATTCCCCCTCACAGCGTCGGCAGAGACCCAGCCTTCGTGAAGACTTCACGGACTCTCGCCCCGTGGAGCAACACAACGAGCTCCCCGGAGCGCGCAGGCTCGATTCGATCGCCTCCTCTCAGACGTAGAGCCGCGCGAGCAACTTCGAGAACCGCGCGGGATCCGTGAGCGTCGATCCTTCGGCGAGCAGTGCTTGACCGTGCAGGAGTTCGACCAGATCCCCCACGCGCGCCGCCGAAGGATCCGCCGCGTGGAGTTCGAGCAGCCGCTTCACCAGCGCGTGATCCGGGTTCAGTTCGAGCACGCGCTTCTGCTCCGGCACGTCTTGCCGCGCGGCGCGCAGGATGCGCTCCATGTTCGGCGAGAGATCGCCGCCTTCGCTGACGAGCGCCGCCGGACTTTCGGTGAGACGCGTCGAAAAACGCGCCGACTTCACGGCACCCGCGAGCTTCGTCTCGATGAGTTCCAGCGTCGAGCGGTGATCGCGATCGAGTTTCTCCCGCGCTTCCTTCTCGGACGAGGTCTCGATGTCGAGATCCGCGCGATCGATGCGCTTCAGGGGTCGGCCTTCGAACGTGCCCAGGCGCTCGACGACCCATTCGTCGATCGGATCCGTGAGGAAGAGCACCTCTTCACCGCGCCGCTCGAACGTTTCGAGATGCGGCGCGTCCTCGAGCAAACGCCGTTCGGTGCCGGCGAGATACCAGATCGCCTTCTGATCCGACTTCGCGCGCGCGACGTACTCCCCGAGCGTCGTCGGCTCCGGCGCGTGCGTGGTCTCGAACAGCGCGATCTTCGAGATGCGTCCGTCCTCGTCGCCACCGGCGTGGATCCCCTCTTTCAGGACGGGACCGAAGTCGGCCCAAACCTTGGCGTAGCGCTCCCGGTCCGAAGCGAGCAGCGCAGCCAGCGACTCGATCACCTTCTTCACGAGTCGCTTTTGGATCTGCCGCACCTGCGCGTTGGTCTGCAGGAATTCGCGAGAAACGTTGAGCGGCAGATCAGGCGCGTCGACGACGCCGCGCACGAAGCGCAACCACGGCGGCAGGAGATCTTGACAGTCATCCAGGATCAGGACACGGCGCACGTACAACGAAAGCCGCGATCGTCCGGCGGATCCATCGAAGAGATCCATGGGCCGCGCTCCGGGCACGAAGAGCAGCGCGGTGAACTCGATCGTGCCCTCGGCCTTCAAGTGAACGACTTCGGCCGGCGGCGACCAGTCGTGCGCGAGCCGCGCGTAGAACGCGTCGTACTCCTCGCGCGTGATCTCTTCCTTCGAGCGCGACCACAGTGGTCGCTGCGAGTTCAGCGTCTCCACGCGACGTTCCGTCTTGCCTTCGATCGTGCGCTCGACCTCCATACGGATCGGATGCTCGACGAAGTCGGACCACCGGCGCACGATTCCGCGGATCGCGTGCTCCTCGAGGAACTCGGCCGGATCCTCGTCGTCTTCGTCCTTCTTCGCGGCGAGGTGCAAGCGCACGGTCGTGCCCGCGCTGCTCCGCGAACCTTCCTCGACCGTGTACGCGCCGCGCCCGTCCGAGCGCCAACGCCACGTTTCCTCCGATCCGGCACGACGCGAATCGACGACGACTTCGTCGGCGACGAGAAAGCTCGCATAGAACCCGACGCCGAACTGACCGATCAAGTTCGTGCTCGCGTCGCCCGCGCCGCGCAGCTTCTCGAGAAACGCGCGCGTCCCCGATCGTGCGATGGTCCCGAGGTTCGACACGAGCTCGTCCCGCGTCATGCCGATCCCGTCGTCGTGGATCGAGATCGTGCGCTGGGCGGCATCGACCTCGATGCGAATCTCCCCTTCGCCCGTGTGTGCGATCGTCGGGTCCCGCAGCGCCTCGATGCGCCGCTTGTCGAGCGCGTCGCTGGCATTGCTGACGAGCTCGCGCAGGAAAACCTCGCGGTTCTTGTAGAGCGAATGAACGACGAGCGAGAGGAGCTCGGCCGCCTCGGCCTGGAAGGGATGCGTCTCGGGGGTCGCGGTGCTCATGGGGCGCAGATTCTGGGGCTTTCTCCGCCCTCGGCAAGCCACGAGCTGCTACCCGGGGTAGCCTTTCACGCGGGGATCGGCTTGCGCTCCCGCCCGTTCGGCACTTTTTTTCCAAGGCTTCGGAACGCGCGGACCCGCCCGACGCGTCCTAGGAGGGGAACGGCCGAACCTAGAAATCGCCTGTACGCATGCACGAACTCGCCCGCCGCACGACTCTCTCCGCGATCGGCCTCGCTGCCGCGCTGTTCGTCGTCCTGCCCACCAGCCCGCGCGCTTGGTCCGCACTCGGCGGCACGCTGGACCTGACCCAGCGCGATGTGCGTTTCTTCCCGAACTTCACCGGTCCCGAGGCGAACGACAACCTGCAGGCCGACCCGAACTTCCCCGGGGCCCTGGGCGCGGCACTGGCGATCTGGAAGGGCGTGGCCGAGTGGGGCAGCGAGCTGCGTCACGACGGTCAAGGGGACTCCGCCCAAGTCGGCGGCCTCGGATCCGGCGGTGCGAATTTCGACTCGACGTGGCAGGGGTACGCGACGGGCATCGGCGGGACGAACGACAACATCGTGTCGGAGATCTCGGGCTCGTCGATCGGAACGCTGGCCTTCTGCGAAATCCCGATCCAGGACGGTTGGCGCATCCGCTTCTATGCCGACTCGGCGCTGTGGCAGGACGGGCCCGGTCCGTTCCAGAGCGGCGCGGATCGCAAGGACATCCAGGGCGTCATGGCCCACGAGTACGGACACGCATTGGGGCTCGATCATTCCGGGTCCAGCAGCGCGTGGACGATGTTCCCCTCCGCCAGCGGCACGAACATCGAGAAACGCTCGATCGAGTCCGACGACATCGCCGGCGTGCGCGGTCTGTATGGCGTGAAGTCGGCCACCAAACCGAGCATCGCGACGTACACGTTGAACGGTTCGTCGATGATGTTGAGCGGCTCGAACTTCGATTCTTCGGCCAATTTCGTGTGGTTCACTGACGGCTCGCCGGGGGCGGACGGCACGCCGCTCATCTCGGGGCCGCACGCTTCGAACGCCGCGCGGGACACAATCGTCCTCGCGATACCAGCTGCGGCCGCGCGCGGCGATGTGCTCGTGCGCGTGCCCGGCACGGACGGCGCGGCGCTCTCGAACGCGTTCCCGTTCGATCCCGTGCGCGAGCCGTGCCCACCGTTCCTGCTCTACGGGACCGCGAAGACGAACTCGCTCGGAGCCCCCGCGGATCTCTACGCGCAGGGCCGGGCAATCCTGGGCATCGACGACCTCGTCCTCGGCACGGACGGCGGCATCCCCGGCGCGAGCGGCATCCTGTTCTCGGGCGGCACGTCGACCGCTACGCCGTTCTTCGGTGGGACACTGCTCGTCCAACGTCCACTGCGGCGCGAACGCATGTTCACGTTCGATTTCTTGGGCGGCGTCGTGTTCCCGATGCCTGTCACACCGCAACTCCTCGGCACCACGCGTCACTACCAGATCTGGTTCCAGGACGCGGGCGATCCGCTCGGCGTCGGGATCACGAACGCGGTGCGCGTCACCTACTGCCCGTAACGCCGAACAGAGTTCGCGAGCGCGAGCCAGACCCACGAGCGCTCAACGCGGCGTACTGGTCGTTTCCGATACGACGGTATCGAGTGACAGTTTGAGCCCGCCCGCGAGTTCGAAGTCGCTGCCGGAGATCCCCGTCGGACCGCCGAGCGCGAATGTGAGCCGCACGGTCTCGGCGCCCGAGACGGTCAACCGTTCCGCACACCCCTGCGCGACGCTCCAGCGCAGTTCGCCCTCACCTCGAAAGGTCCATGTCGAGCTAGCGCTCTGCACGACGACGCCGTCGTATTGCTCCGTCGGCGTCAGCCGTTCGGCGTTGCGGGCCGTTTGATCGGCCTCGCAGCGCAACTCGAACTGAAGTGCGATGCGCGCGATGCCGCCTGCGACGCCGACGAGTTCGGCTCCGATGCGTCCGCCCGCTGCCGCGCCCAAGGCGGCATCGAGCGGGCCGGCGACGCCGAACGAGGTCGTGCGCGCCAAGAGCGGGTCCGAGCCCTTGGCGAATCGGACCGGGACGGAACCGCCGAACGCGAAGAGTTCGCGTGCCCGCACGGGATCGACGTCCCAACGGTCGCCGACCGCTACGGACTTTCGCGGCAAGAAACCGCCGAGGCCAAGATCGGCTTCGAGTCGCGGCAAGAACTCCTCGCTCGTCTCGTGGCCGTCGTAGAGGCGGCCGTACTCCGCGCGCGACTCGATCCAGCGAAAGAGAACACCGGCCGCCGCGAGAGGCGAATTGCCGTCGAGAGTGACCGGCCGCGAAGCGACTCCGCCGATCGACCGACGCATGTCCACGTGCACCGCGGCTTCGTCCAGGACGCGCCGGAACAACGTGGCGCGCGCGCCGACGACCTCGCGGATCTCGTCGGTGAACTTCAAGGTCGTGCGACCACCGACCTCGATCTCGTCCTGACTGCGCTGCTCTTCACCACCGGTTCGCGTGACGAGCTTCTGTGCCACGAGTGAGCGATCCAGCACGAAGGCGTGCACGACGCGCGTTCCGGCCTTCGCTGAGAGACGCAGCTCGACGGATTCCGCACCGGTGATCGCCCGAGCGGAACTCGCGAGGAGTGCAACTCCGAGCACGGCGCGCGCAAAAGTCTTCATGGTTTCTTCCTCCCGTCGGCGTACTCGCCCGAGAGTTCGATGCTCAGATCGCCCTCGTCGGTCCACACTCGCCACGGACCCAACCGTTTGCCGCCGGCGAAGGAGCCCTCCGACTTCTTGTGGCCGTTGGCCCACCAATACGTCCAGAACCCGCTCTCCAGGTCCCTCGTGAACGAGCCACGGTAGTCGCGTTGACCATTCGAATGGAAGCCGACCCAGTCGCCTTCCATCTTGCCCGCGACGTAGGCGCCGAGCGCTTGCACCTCGCCATTTGGATGCCAACGCGTCCACGCGCCCTCTTCGTTGTCGTACGCGAATCGCCCGACCCACTCGCGCGTTCCGTCGTCACGGAAGCGCGTCCAAGTTCCGTTGCGTTGTCCGCGTTGGAACGTGCCCTCGGACAATTTGCGACCGTTCTCGGGCGAGTGGATCGCCCATTCCCCATGCTGCAAATCGAAGCGGAACGATCCCGCCTTCTCGATGACGCCGCGCTCGTTCCACAAGGTCCACGGACCCGTGCGCATGCCGGACGCGTAATCGCCCTCGGAGGCTTTCGTGCCGTTCGGATGCCAAAAGATCCACGTCCCGGAGCGCTCACCGCTCGACCAAGAACCTTCGGAGTGCTTCGCACCCGTGGGCGACCAGTACGTGAAGCGTCCCACGCGCTCGTACTCGCGGTACTCGCCCTCGTAGAACTTGGCGCCGTTGTCGTGCCACGCGGTCCACACTCCGGCGCGACGACCGTCCACGACTGGCCCCGAGCGCGCGGTGAGCCCGTTCTCGTGGAGGATCGTCGCGATCTCCGGAGTCGGAGTCGGCGCCGAGACTTGCGCCAGGAAGAACGTCGCGAGGCGGATCATGAGCGCGCGAGAGTAGCGCCTGGAGGCCGGGATCGGACAGGTGGAATGGACTTGGGACGCATCCGGCTTTCGTGTGGGTCAGCGCCCCCATTCGTCTCGAGCGAGCGACCGAGGACTCCGCAACCGAGGTCGCTGGGTCCGGTGCGCACGCACAGTTCAGGCGCGCCGATGATTCCGCGCACATTCGCTCCACGTGTAGCCTCGCGGCCGAACGTGGGCCGGAAGGATGCGCGGAACAGCCGGATCCAGGCTCACGGAGACCTCGAGCCGCCCACGTGAGCTTCGAGCCGCTCACCGAGACTTCGCCGCCGCTTCGAACGCTCGAGGGCGTAGGCGGCCCGATGCCGGCCCCTCCTCCGTCCAGCCCGGTTCTCGACTCGAGCATCGGTTCGCAGTGCAGCCCACTACGCCGGACGGACTTCCGAGATCGCAGACGCTGCCCGCGACGTGAGATCGACCGAGGGCCGACGCTTCCCGCGGGGCCGAACATCTGTGGCCAGTACCCCGCGCCGCTGCTGACCTCCCACACGACTTCCAAAAGCCCCGGACTTGGAGGCTTTCTCACTCACGCGGGCTCGCGCCCGCCGAGCGATTCGACGCGCACGTCCTCGATGTAGACACCGGTGCGACGACCGTCGAGCGATCCGTCGGCGTGCCAGCACCGCCACGGTCCGTGCTGCATCCCGGCGCGGAACTCGCCCTCGGACGCGCGGGCGCCGTGCTCGTGCCAAGCGCTCCACCAGCCTTCGAGGACATCGTCCACGAACGTACCCTCCGCCCGCCGCTCACCGTTCTCGTGCCACAGACGCCACACCAGGTTCCTGCGTCCGGCTTGGTAGTCGCCCTCGGCGGCACGCACACCGTTCACGTGCCAAGTCGTCCACACGCCTTCGCGAGCGCCGTCTCGATATTCGCCGCGTGCGAGCACGCCGCCGCCCGGGTGCCACGCGCTGAACGCGCCATGCATCCGGCCGGAGATCCAGGCACTCTCCGATTTCGGCTTCCCGTTCCGGTGCGACGCGATCCATGGGCCGGCGCGAAGCCCGTCCTCGTAGTCACCGCGTTGCGCGACGACACCATTGTCGTGCCAGAACGTCCAGGTCGCGCTCGCGCGGCCATCACGGTAGGTTCCGCTCGCGCGTTCGCCGCCGCCCGCTCGCCAGAAGGTCCATGGACCATCTCGCTCACCGCCGCGGTACTCGCCTTGTGCACGACGCGCGCCGCCGGCGGAATAGCGCGTGGACCAACCCTGGCGAAGGTCGTGTGCATACTCGCACTCGACGAGTTTGCGGCCCGAGATCGCGAACGTCGTCCACGTGCCGCTGCGCTCGTCAGCGACCCACGGACCTTGGGCTCTACGCGAACCGTCGGCGCGACGCACGACGTGAATCATCGGTAGACCGAGAGTTCCCGGGACGAGGATGACCACTCGGACCCCAACCACCCGCAGATCGATCCCGTCACGGAAGATCACTCCGCAATGCGTTTGTCGTCGCGGTACGTGCCGCTCCACTCGGGATCGCGCGAACCGTCGGACTTCCAGTAGGTCCACGTGCCTTCGCGCTTGCCCGCTTTCATCGTGCCCTCGATCTGAAGCCCGCCGGTCTCGAACCAATAGCGCACTGGCCCATCCTGCACGCCGTCGACGAAAGTCTGCTCGCTCTTCTTCGCGCCCGCCGCGAACCACTCGCGCGCGGCGCCGTGCGCCTTGCCAGCGCGGTACGCGCCTTCGCCGAGGACCGTCCCATCGACCGCCGTCACGCGCCGCACGCCTTGGAGCTGGCCGCCTTCGTACTCCTCGTCGACGCGCGCGCCGGATTCGTCGTGACGGATCCAGGGGCCGTGCTCCTTGCCCTTCTGGTAGAGACCCAGCACGAGCACGCGACCCGCGGCGTCGAACTCCTCCCAAGCCCCGTCGCGTTGGCCGTCGCTGTAGTTTCCTTGCGAAGCCACGCGACCGCTCCGAACTTGGACCGATTCGCCGTGAAAACGTCCGTTGCGCCAACCCGTGGACGACTTCAACGAGCCATCGGCCCACCACTCGAGCGTCGCGCCCGACTGCAGGCCGCCCGCGTACACGCGCGTCATGCGCGGCGCACCGTCCTCGTACCACATCGTGAAGAGCCCCTCGCGCAGATCGGCGACCCACGTCACGGAGCTCTTCTTGAAGCCCGATTCGAACCACTCCTCGGTCAATCCGTCCTGCCGACCTTCGCGCCAGGTCCGGGTGATCGCGACGACACCGTTCGAGTGCCAGCGCACGTCGGGACCGTGGTCGATCTGGGTTCCGGAGCGCACGTAGTTCGCGCGCAGCGGATCTTTGGCGGCGCTCGTGCGCACGATGCGTTCGACCTGCGCGCCTTCGAAGGACGTGATCAACGAGTCGAGCGCGCGCGGCGGAGCCATGGTCGACCTCGCCGGCGGTACAACGACCGGGACGGGCGGAGCGACGACGGGACCGCTGCCGACCGACGACCCCGCGGCGCCCGGGGGAAGCGTCTGTTGACCGAAGACGGCGAGGAGCAGCGCGGCGAGGATCATGCTTCGTGTGCGAGATCGCGCGCGAGGGTCGCGCAGCGGGCATTCGAGCGGGCGGTTTCAGCGACGGCAAGCGTCGAGTCGGGCATGGACTCCACCGCCGCCGATCGAATTCGGTTCAACGCTCGATCGCCGAGAGAGCGGCGGCGGCCGCGTTGCACAGATCGCCGTCGTCGTGGTGGATGAGCTCCATGAGCGCCGGCACGGCCGCCTGCGCTCTCGGTCCGAGTTGGGCCAGCGTCCGACACGCGGTGGTCATCCGACGGACGTCTAGGGAAGCGAGCTCGGCGACGAGCGCGCTGACCTCGCCGCCCTGCGTGGACTCCGCGGGCTTCTTCTTGAACAGGTCGAACAATCCCATAGGCGCGATCTTACCGGCTCGAGGTCTCGCGCGTCACCCACCGTCGAGTCGGCTCGCGATGCGGCGCGCCAAGTCCCGCACGGTCGCGGGGCCGTGGCCCGCGTAATGGTTGTTCGCGTAGGCGAACGTCTCGCGCGTCCGCGCGACGATCGAGGCCAGGAGTTCCGCCCAACGATCCAGGCGCGGGCCTTGGTCGAGCACGATCTCGGAGAACGTCGTCGTGCGTTCTTCGACGGCCTGACGATCGCCGATGAGGCGCGCGTAGCTGAAATCCGCCGTCACGAGGTCGAACTCACGCGCGAGATCCGCAGGATGTGGCATGTAGACGAGATCGACGAGGACGAGCGCCACGCCGTGCGCGCGCAAGACCGCCAGCAACTCCGCGCCGATCCAGGCCTTGTTGCGCACTTCGACGGCGTAGCGGAACTCGCGCGGCAGACGCGCGAGGAACGGCTCGAGCCGCGCGAGGAACGGAGCGAGTCCGGCGAACGCCGTCTGGTTGAAGTACGGGAACTGGAGGACGAGCGGCCCGGCTCGATCGCCGAGTTCACGCATCGCCGCGAAGAATGCCTCGACTTCCAGGTCGACGTGCTCGGGCGCGAGCACCTTCGCGCCGTCCGGGTGCTGACCATCGCCCGCGTGCACGATCGATCGCGGGAACTTCGCGGACAGGGTGAACCCTGCGGGTGTCTTCACGCGCCAACCGCGCACGAGAGAGGCGTTCGGAACTCGGTAGTACGTCGTGTCGGCTTCGACGGTTTCGAACTGAGTCGCGTAGAACCCGAGCATATCGGCCGGTTTCGTGCCCGGCGGATAGAAGGAGCCGATCCAGCCCTTCTCCGACCAACTCGACGTGCCGAGTCGGAGGGCGCCGCTCACGTCGCGGCCTCCGCGCGCAACGGCCGGTCGGGTCCCACGCCGAACGTCTCGCCCGGATTCACGAAGCGCTCCGATTCGAGACCGTGCTGACGATCGTGCAGCTCCTTGTAGCGACCGTCGAGCCTCAGCAGTTCCGCGTGCGTGCCGCGCTCGACGATGCGGCCCTTCTCGAGCACGAGGATCTGGTCCGCGGTGCGGATCGTCGAGAGCCGGTGCGCGATCACGAACGTCGTGCGGCTCCGTCGGAGCGTCTGCAGAGCATCCTGGATCAGGGCCTCGCTCTCGCTGTCGAGCGACGACGTCGCCTCGTCGAGGATGAGGATCCGCGGCCGCGCGAGCAGCGCGCGTGCGATCGCGACGCGCTGACGCTGGCCGCCGGAGAGCTTCACGCCACGCTCGCCGACGATGGTGTCGAGGCCGTTCGCGAAGCTGGCCACGAACTCCGTGCAATGCGCGAGCTGACAAGCTTCCTCGATCTCCGCGCGCGTCGCGTCCGGTCGCGCGAACGCCACGTTCTCCGCGATCGTCCCGTCGAAGAGAAAGTTGTCTTGCAACACGATTCCGAGGTGACGCCGCCAATCGCGCAGTCGGATCTTCTCGAGGTCGCGGCCGTCGACGAGGATCCGGCCGCTGTCGGGCCGATTGAAGGCCATGACGAGGCTCACGAGCGTGCTCTTTCCCGAACCGCTCGAACCGACGAGCGCCGTCGTCGAGCCCGCGGCCGCGCGGAACGTGATGTCTTGCAGCACGGGTTTCCCTGCGTCGTACGCGAACGCGACGGCTTCGAACTCGACTTCACCCCGTACTTCGAGAACCCCCTCGCGCGTCCCGTCCCCGGCGTCCTCGGGAACGACATCGAGGACTTCACGAATGCGATCGAGCCCCGCGAAAGCGTCGGTGATCTGCGTGCCGACCGACGCGATCGAGACGACTGGCGCGACGACGAGACCGATGAAGACGAGGTAGGTGACGAACTCACCGAGCGTCATCTCGCCGGCGAGGATCGAATTGCCCCCGACGATCGCCACGACCACGCCGATGACGCCGACGAGAGCCGCTGCGATGGACGTCGTGGCCGAGACGCCCGTCATCGACTTGCGTACGTTGTCGAACAAGCGGCCGGCATTCCGGCGGAAGACCGCTTCTTCCGCGGGCTCGGCCGTGTACGCCTTCACGACCCGGATCCCGCCGAGCGTCTGCGCGAGTCGCCCGGTGAGTTCGGCCGTGATCTTCCCGCGCTCGCGGAAGAGCGGCCGCAGCGCCTTGAACGCCCAGGCCATTCCCCCGCCGAACAACGCCAGCACCACGAGGATGACGAGCGTCAGCTTCCAGTGGAACCAGAACAGCACGACCAGGGCGAGGATCGCGGTCACGATCCCGCCCACGAGCTGCACGATGCCCGTGCCCACGAGATTTCGGATGCCCTCGGCGTCGTTCATGATCCGCGAGATCAGGACGCCCGTCTGCGTCGAATCGAAGTAGCGCACCGGCAGTCGCGCGACGTGCGCTTGCACGACTTGACGCATGTCGTTGATCGCGCGCTGCGCTGCAACGCCGAGGATCTGGGACAAGGCGTAACCGGTGCCGGCCTGCACGAGCGTCGCGGCGCCTCCCGCCAGCGCGAGAGGCCAGAGGAGATCGACGCGTTGTTTCGCGATCACTTCGTCGATCAGGAACTTGGGCGCGAGCGGCAGTACGAGGCCCGCCACGCGGCTCACGAGCATGAGTGCGAAACCCAGCGCAAGTCGGCCCCTGTGTGCGGCGAGCAGCGCCCGCATCTGGATCCAGCTCGCTGACCAGTCGACCTTCTTCTTCGGCGCCGGCGTGGCGCCTTCGAGACTCGGTGAAGCCATCAGGCGCGCAACCAATCTGCTCGCCAGGACTTCACGGCGAGCTTGATGTCCGCCGCCCGCGCGAAGTCTCCGCGTCGGACGCGTTCGACGAGCACGGGCAGCTCGGAGTCGCTCGCGAATCGCAAGGCTATGAGTTCGGAAAGCAGCAGCGACTCGATCTCCGTGCGTCGCTCGGATCCGAGCAACCGCTCCAAGCGCAACTGCATCTCGAGGCGGATCAAGCGGTCTTGCACGATCTGCGCGGAACGCCGCGCGTAGAACCAGGCGACGAGGAGCGCGGCGGCCACGGCCAGTGCCCAAGCACTCTGCGCCGAGAACTCAGTGCCCGCGATCCACGCGCGTCGCCCGGCCTCGACCAGGAGAACGAGTCCGGCCACGAGGTAAGCCGGATGCGGATAGGAGCGATGGTTCGCGTGAGTCTGAAGTCGGTCAGCAGGTCTCGGCATGTTTCTTCGGTCCTCCCGGAGCGAGCCTGCCGAGAATAGACGCTCGTGATGCCGAGTTCGCCGGCCTAAACCAACGGTCCTACGCGTTCTCCCACCTCTTCTCGCGAAGTCAGGTCAGCGGTCACCGAATCCGCAGTCGGTGCTAGAGTCGAAGGTCGGCGTCCCCAGCGCCTCACCCGCTCGCGACTCGGATCTCCTGAACGGATTCCCCATCTGATGAAGCGTGTCCTCCTCTCCATGGCAGGCCTCGGGTGCGTCGCGACCGCGACCGCGACAGCGCAGATCCCCCATCTCACGAACCATCTAGAGCCGACCGTGCTCGCACCGATCGGCGGCGAGCCGGGCCTCGATGCCCTGCGGGTCGAGCTCGACCGATCGCGGCTCGCGCGCCTCGCGCAGCTCGACGCGCTGACGCTCGTCGGAGTACCGATGCCCGACGGAACGGTCGTCGACCTCGACCTCGTGCGCATACGCCACGAGCGCATGAAGTTCGAGTTCACCGTGAACGACGCGCCGCGACCGGAACTCTTGCGCGGCCTCGATCTCTCGCTGTGGAAAGGCGTCGTGCGCGGCGCGCAGGACACCGAAGTGCAGCTGTCCTTCGCGCGCACGGGAGCATCCGGTTGGATCCGTCGCGAAGGGTCCCTCGTCCACGTCCTGCCGCGTCGCGATGAGCGCGGCGACTGGACGCGCGGAGACTCGCTGCTCGTCGACGAGAGCGTGTTGAACGGGATCGGACTCCAATTCGAGGGATCCTGTGCGACGACCGAGCTCCCGGGCCTCGGCACGGAACGCAATGCACCGCTCACGCGCATTCCGCGGACGTCGGAGCCCATCGGGGGCTCGATCGGCCTCTCCGGACCCGGTTGCGGTCTGCGCGAGTGCCGCATCGCGATCACGAGCGACTTCCAGTGGTACACGAAGTTCAACGACCTCGCGGCGCAGACGGCCTACACGACGACGCTGCTCGGTTTCGTCAGCGATCGTTACGAAGCGCAGGCCAGCACGCTGCTCACTTTCCCTTCGGTCGCGTTCTACACGACGGCCGCGGATCCGTGGGCGGCGCAGGACGTGGTCGGCAACAACTGCCAGGACGTGTTGTTCGAGTTGCAATCCACGTGGGTCGGCAACCTTCCCGCGAACGCGGACCTCGGGCACCTTCTGTCCGGCGCGAACTTGGGCTGCGGCGTCGCGTGGCTCGATGCGCTGTGCGACCCGAACTACAACTTCTCGGTCTCGGGCAATCTGAACGGGACGATCGCGTTCCCGATCCAGCAGCAACCGAACAATTGGGACTTCATCGTCGTCGCGCACGAGATCGGGCACAACTTCGACGCGCTGCACTCACACGACTACTGCCCGCCGCTCGACGAGTGCCCTCCGGCGCAGTACTTCGGCGCGTGCCAAACGCAACAGGTGTGCTCGAACCAGGGCTCGATCATGAGCTACTGCCACTTGTGCTCGGGCGGGACGGCGAACATCACCACGTACTTCCATCCGACGTCCGCGATCGACATGACCGCGGCCGCGGCGTCGTGCCTGCCGCTCCTCGCGGGGATCAGCGCGAATCCGCCGACGCTCGTCTCGCCGAACATCGCCATCCCGGTCTCGACGACGATCGCGGGCACGCCGGTCGGCGCAGTGCAACTCCTGTGGCGTCCGAACGCGTCTACGCCCTTCGCGGCGATCGATCTCGCGAACTCCGGCGGCGGGATCTGGACGGGTGCGCTGCCGCCGCTCTCGTGTGGTGACGCGCCGAACTTCTACTTCGCGTTCACCGAGGCCAACTGCGGCCTGCTCACGGCGCCCAACGGTGCACCCGCGACGACTTACTCGGTCGAAGTCCTCGTGCTGGCGACCACGTTCCTCGACAACTTCCAGACGAACCAGGGTTGGACACCGTCGAACTTGGGCGCGACGAGCGGCGACTGGGAACGCGGTGTGCCGGTGAACGACGCCGGTTGGGCCTACGATCCGGCAGCGGACGGCGACGGCAGCGGGAGCTGCTGGCTCACACAGAATGCGACCGGCAACACGGACGTCGACGCGGGTTCGGTCGCGCTCGTCTCGCCGCCGATCGATCTTTCCGCGACGACGGCAACGCTCGAGTACTTCTACTTCCTGCGTCTCACGTCGAGCGGTTCGACGGACGAGTTGCGCGTCGAAGCCAGCGCGAGCGGCACTGCCGGTCCGTGGGTCACCGTCGCGATCCACAACACGGACGGAGGGCTTGCCTGGCGACTGCACCGGATCGATCGCGCGGACTTCATCGCAGCCGGCGTGACACCCAGCTCCGCGTCGAGGCTGCGCTTCACGGCCACGGATTCGAATCCTGGCCACATCGTCGAGGCTGGACTCGACGGACTGCGCGTCTCCCAGGCGACGTGCACGACGGTCGGTGCCAACTACTGCCTCGCCACCGCGAACTCGTCGGGAGGATCCGCCAGCATCATCGCGACCGGCACGGCGAGCATCGCGGCGAACAACTTGGTGCTCCAAGCCGTACCGGTGCCGGCGAGTTCGACCGGTCTCTTCTACTTCGGCCCGACCACCACACAAGTCGTGTTCGGAAACGGCTATCGCTGCGTGAACGGCACGATCCGGCGTCTCGGCATCGTGCCCGCGTCCGGCGGAGCCCTCACGCGCGTCGTGAACAACGCCGTGCCGCCGTCCGCGGGCGTGATCGTCGCGGGCTCGACGTGGAACTTCCAAGCGTGGTTCCGCGACGTCGCCGCCGGTGGCTCGAACTTCAACTTGTCGAATGGACTGCGCATTCCGTTCGGGCCCTGATCGAGCTCTTTTCGTGCTCGAAATCGGGGGCTTCGGGAAGTCGTGTGGGCCGTCAGCCGCGGCGCGGGGTACTCGCCACCGAAGTTCGGCCCCGTCGCTGGCGGCGTCTGCGATCTCCGAAGTCCGTCCGGCGTAGTGGGCTGCACTGCGAATCGACGCTCGAGTCGAGAACCGGGCTGGACGGAGGAGGGACGGCATCGGGCCGCCTACGCCCTCGAGCGCTCGAAGCCGCGGCGAAGTCCGGGTGAGCGGCTCGAAGCTCACGTGGGCGGCTCGAGGTCTCCGTGAGCCTGGATCCGGGTGTTCCGCACACCCGTCCTGCCCGCGTTCGGCCGCGAGGCAACACGTGCAGCGGATGTGCGCGGAATCATCGGCGCGAGTGAACTGTGCGTGCGCACCGGACCTAGCGACCTCGGTTGCGGAGTACTCGGTCGCTCGGTCGAGACGAACGGGTATCGGCATGTTTCCGTCGGTCTGACGGTGCGACGGTGCGACCGTGCGACGGTGCGACGGCCGAGGTTGAGGGCCGAAGCCGAGGGCCGAAGCTGAGGGCTGCGTGCTGACGGCTGCGTGCCGAGGGCTGCGTGCTGAGGGCTGCTTGCTGAGTGCTGCTTGCTGAGTGCTGCTTGCTGAGTGCTGCTTGCGGAGTGCTGCGTGCTGAGTGCTGCTTGCGGAGTGCTGCGTGCGGAGTGCTGCTTGCGGAGTGCTGCGTGCGGAGTGCTGCGTGTGGAGTGCCGCGTGTGGAGTGCCGCGTGTGGAATGCCGCGTGTGGAGTGCCGCGTGCGGAGTGCCGCGTGCGGCGTGCCGAGCGCTGAGGGCTGCGTGCTGAGGGCTGCGTGCTGAATACTGCGTGCTGAATACTGCGTGCGGAGTGCTGCGTGCGGAGTGCTGCGTGCGGAGTGCTGCGTGTGGAGTGCTGCGTGTGGAGTGCCGCGTGTGGAGTGCCGCGTGGGGGGTGCCGGGCGCTGAGGGCTGCGTGCTGAGGGCTGCGTGCTGAGTACTGCGTGCGGAGTACTGCGTGCGGAGTGCCGAGCGCGGAGTGCGGCGTGCCGACGGCCGAGTGCCGCGCGCGGCGCGCCGAGGTCTGAGTGGGGAGTGCCGAGTGCCGAGTGCGGAAGCGAAGGGTGCGGCACCAGACCCAGCTCGTCCTCGCGAAAGCTCTCGATCCACGTCCGGTCGACGCGGGCAGCGATCGAACCGATGCCGAACTCGCCGGGCTCTCTCGCCGAATGTCCGCGGAATCATCGCGCGGTCTCGGCGGGTGCTCGAGCCGAGCTGTCCGAGTTCTACTCCTTGGACTCGAGCGCCTCGGTCGAACCGCGACGTGTGGCGCACTGCGCTTCGAATGTTCGCGGAATCCAATCGCGTGCAAGGTTCGTTATTCGATCGACGCTTTTTTTCTAGTACTTTTCGACGACCCGAGCGTCCGCCGCGCGTTCTATCGGAAGGAGGGTCCGATGGAGCACACGCAGTCGCAATCAGTTCGACAACTCGACCTGTTCCGTCGCGGCGGCAAGCGATCCGGCGCGGGCCGCAAGCCGAAGGGCGACCGCGCCCTCGTGCCGCACGACACGCGAGCGCGCGTGACGCGGCACACGCCGGTCCTCGTGACGACGAGGCTCCTCGCTTTACTGCCCAACCTGCGGCGCGAACGCACGCTCGCGCTCTTGCGCGAGACGCTCGCCGCGGGCGCGGACCGATTCGGGTTCCGGCTCATCGAGTCTTCGATTCAGTCGAACCATCTGCACTTCGTCGCCGAGGCACAGGACGAGATCGCGCTGGCGCGCGGCATGAAGGGGCTCCTCGTGCGCGTCGCGAAGGCGCTGAATCGCTCGTGGGAACGGACGGGTCGCGTCGTCGGCGATCGCTACAACGCGCGTGTGCCTTGAAGACGCCGCGCGAGGTGCGCAACGCGCTCGTCTACGTGCTGCAGAACGCGCAGAAGCACGGCGCGCGCATTTTCGGCATCGATTAGGCATTCGTCGGGTCCGTGGTTCAGCGGGTGGATGGATCGGACGCCGCGGAAGGATCGTGTGTTGCCCGAAGCGAGTTCGTGGCTGCTCCTGTTCGGATGGCTGAAGGGCGGATGCATCGCGTCGAGCGAGGCACCGCGACCGGATCCAGGTGCCGGGGCCCGAGCAGGATGGAGGGTGTGATCGACGGCGGCGCTCGCCGACCCGCATGGTGTTGGTTCATGCGCTGCGCAGGTCGCGGATCCGGGGCCGCGCGCGCGGAAACACTGGAGCCCACTGGAACCCACTGGAGCCCACGGGGCTCACCGGCGCTCGAGCTGAGGCGCTCGAGCTGAGGCGTTCGAGTCCTGGCGTTCGAGTCCTGGCGTTCGAGTCCTGACGCTCGAGTCCTGACGCTCGAGTCCTGGCGTTCGAGTCCTGGCGTTCGAGTCGAGGCGCTCGAGTCCTGGCGCTCGAGTCCTGGCGTTCGAGTCGAGTCACCACCGTCGAGTCACCACCGTCGAGTCGCCACCGTCGAGTCGCAGGCACGATGAGGCTCCGAAACGCTGGGCCCAGGCCCGGCACGGGCGCGCTCACCCCCCCTCGAAAGCCGGGTGCGCGCTCGAAATCGCGGCCTGCGCGCGCTCCTCACCGGGCGCGCGCGCGCGCAGGCCGCGAACTTCTATTCCACGATGCGCGTGAGCCGCGCCACGGTCTCGACGTGGAGCGTCTGCGGAAAGAGATCGATGACGACGAGGCTCTCCAAGACGTAGCCGGAGGCCACGAGCGTCTTCAAATCGCGCGCCAGCATCGCCGGATCGCACGACACGATGCTGATCTCGCGCGGGCCGATCGCGGCGACCGCGTCGACGACGCCGGGTTCCGTGCCGGAACGCGGCGGATCCATGAGGACGAAATCCGGTCCGAGCTTCTTCGCGCGCACGAGCCAGCGTCCGACATCCGACGCTTCCGCGAGCACCCCGGTGCGACCGTTGCGCTTCGCGTTCGCGCGCAGACGCTCGACGGCGGCGGCGTCCTCTTCGACCGCCATGACGATGTCGAACGCGCGCGCGAGTTGGACGCTGAAGAGCCCCGAGCCGGCGTACAAGTCGAATGCGACGTCACCGCGCGCACCACCGGTCGCGCGCTCGACGAGCGATTCCAAAAGCACGCGATTCGCTTGGAAGAAGCCGCTCGCGCCGAACGCGAGTTCGAGACCGAGCACCTTCTGCACGACCTCGCGCTCCTTGCCGATCACCTGTCCCTTCGCATTCGTCGGGACGACGGCGACGGCGGCATCACCGGCGGCGAGATGGAGATGCCGCGAGCCCGTCGGAATCGCTCGCGAACCGTCGGCGAGCGATTTCAGCTCCGCTTCCAGCGTGGGCAGGAGGACGGGGCACTCGTGGACGGGCTCGAGGTCCTTCGAGCGCGCACGGATCGCCGCGGGTCGCGCGGCGCCTTCGTCCCCGAGCACTTGGAACTCGGCGCGCGAGCGCCAGCCGTACTCGGGCGAACCCAGGACGACGATCTCGAACTCGGGTCGGATCCCGGCGATCGAACGCAGCGCGTCGAGCAAGAGTTCGCGTTTCGCAACCAGTTGCGCCGGATACGCGAGATCCTGGAGTGCACAGCCGCCGCAAGCGCCGAAGTGCGCGCAGCGCGGGGTGCGACGGTCGGGAGAGGCCTCGAGGAGTTCCTCGACCAGGGCCTCGTCATGTCGCTTGGCCGACCGCACGACGCGCGCGCGCACGCGATCGCCCGGCAGACCGCCGCGCACGAAGAGGACGCGGCCGTCGACGCGCGCCAATCCGGCACCGTTGGCCATCAGGCGTTCGATGCGAGCTTCGAGGATCGTGCCGGTGTCCGCCATCCGCACAGAGTAGCCGCTCGCGACCGGGACCGTGGTGCGAGCTGCGATCCGACGGTTGGATTCGGGGATCGCGATCCGAGGAGCGTCCTTCTGCTCGTCGAAGCGTTCGCATGAGAATTCGGCTCGCGTGGCTACGGAGACCTCGACGGCGGTTCGCAATCGTTCGTCGACGCACGCCCCGTACGGACGCGAGGCGCGCTACCCGTGGGCAGCACGCCTCGCAAGGAATCGGCGATGTCCGCGTCGACCGCAGTCGACGCGGACTCTCGGACTCACAACGTCCAGGTCACCTGATACCCGTTCGTCAGGTTGAACGTGTCCACGGTGCAGAACGCAGCCGCGTTCCGGTACCAGCACTGATACGTGCGCACGTTACCGGCCGCGTTCGAGCCGCGGATCGAGATGACCTGATCCGCGCCGACCGGGTACGAGGACGCGCCGCCCGCGTTCGTCTTCGTGCCGAGACGGATCGTCGTGCCGCCCGCGCAGCGCTTGCCGTCACCGAACGCAGTG
>Ga0163148_10000572_pt1 | contig 50137 bp, 32 predicted proteins | sample OliLakLV19MP7P2_FD_148606 | JGI IMG/M metagenome (GOLD analysis project Ga0163148, IMG submission 148606) | Freshwater microbial mat bacterial communities from Lake Vanda, McMurdo Dry Valleys, Antarctica- Oligotrophic Lake LV.19.MP7.P2 | ecosystem: Environmental > Aquatic > Freshwater > Lake >... | reverse complement strand
CCACTGACCACTGACCACTCACCACTCACAACTCACATCTCACATCTCACAACTCACATCTCACATCTCACAACTCACCACTCACAACTTACAACTCACCTCAACGAAGCCATCACCTCCTCCTTCCTCCTCCTGCTCACTTCTACCTTCGAATTATCTTTCAACACCGCAAATCCATCATGATCAATAAAGGAAATAAATTTTTTATTGACCAGATGACTCTTGTGTGTGCGGATAAAGCTTTGTGGAGTCAGTAACGTGTCATATTCTCCGAGTGTCCGGGAGATGAGATAGGTCTTTCCAGAGGTGATAAAAAACTTGGTGTAATTCCCCTCCGCTTCACAACGGATGATGTCGTGAGGAAGCAGAAAATGTACACCTTCCTTGGTCGGGAGTGCCAGTCTGAAATCTTCGGCAGAAGAGGCAGACATGTTGTGCATGATGTTTTTCAACAGATCATATTGCTGTTTGTAGTCCTCATGCCCTTCGATAAACCGCTGGACGGCCGCTTGTAATTCGTCCATATCAACCGGTTTGAGCAGATAGTCAAAGGCACTGTAGCGAATGGCCTGAATAGCATATTCATTATACGCAGTCGTAAAGATGATTTTGAAATTTTTATTCGGTATTTTTTCAAGCACCTCAAATCCATTCATATGGGGCATCTGAATATCCAGAAATACTAACCCCGGCTGGTGGTGATGTATTTTCTCCGCAGCCAGACGCGAGTCATTACACACGATCACCTCATCGATCTCCGGAATAGTCTTGACGATCATCAGGCGCAAGGCGTCTGTGGCCCGCTGTTCATCATCAATCAGTAATACTTTTAACATGTGCTTTAGTTTTGAATTGGTAGGTTGATTTCCACCCTCGTGCCCAGGGCCACTCCGTCAGCATCGGTCATATCAATGATTTCCAGGGAACCGGTAGCCCCACCACTTTTGTGCATTGCTTTTAATCGTTCGAGGGATACGGCGATGCCCTTGCTGGTATGTTTTTTATCCTGACCCGACGTGATTTTCATTTCACGCGCAGCCTGGCGACCGATTCCATTGTCTTCAATGATGCATTGCACATGATCATCTTTGTCGGTAAAGCTGATCTTCAGTTGACGCATACCTTCTTTGTGCATCAACCCATGCCAGATCGCATTTTCGACAAACGGTTGGATGAGCAGGGTAGGGATCTTGACTTCATCCGTATCGATGTCTTCATCACACTCGATAGTATAGCTGAAAGCTTCTTTGAAACGAACCGATTCAAGTTCTACATATAATTTGAGGATGTCCAGTTCTTCCCGCAGTGAAATACTTTCCTTGTCACTATGAATAAGGATCGAACGTAACAGTTTCGAAAACCTCGATAAATATTTGGTAGCGACCATTTCCTCATTGGCCAGAATCATCTGCTGGATCGAATTGAGGGCATTGAAGAGGAAGTGTGGATTCATCTGCAGACGAAGGCTCTGTAGCCTGGACTCTGTGGCTTTTTGTTTGTTCTGCAGTACTTCGATCTGGGCTTTTTGCTTTTCCTCTTCTGCCCGTATGCGCTGAAGCTGATTGGCCGAGAGTAGTGCTATGGTCGTGAGGAGGTTCATATGCTTCTGCGTGAAAAAGTTCTTTTCAGAATGTTCGCTATCGATCACACCAAATACTTGTCCGTCCATGACGATCGGCACAGCAATCTCCGAAAAACGCCTGTGGTCATCGACGATGTAACGGGAATCACGTTCTGTATTGCCGATGTTTTCAGCTTTCTGTGTTTGCGCTACGGCACCTGTGATCCCCTGACCTAGAGGGATTTCAATGGGTTGCAGGATGGTTTGTTCTTTCGGGTTCTTAGGGCCATATGCTGCTTTCTGAATAAGTACGTTGCGCGAAGTATCAAGCATGTAGATGACACATTCTTCGAGATTGAGTTTGCTAATGCAGTTTTTAGCTACATCCCATAGCATCTCGTTTTCATTTTTATGACGGTTGATCTGGGAAGCGAAATAGTGAATCACTACTTCCGTCTCCAGTTGCTCCCGCTGCTCTTGTTGTTTGTTCCTGTTACGATTGATCACGGCCCAGGTCAATAAACTCACCAGACCAAGCATGGTAAACCTGAACCACCACGCATTGTAGAAAGGTGCGGCAATATAGATGACCACCTTATTTTCTGCATCCTGCCAGTGTTGTTTATCATTGCTCACCATGACCTGGAAGACATATCTCCCAGACGGAAGTGAATTGTATCTCACGGCATTTTGATCGACAAGACTGATCCAGTCAGGATCTATACCGGAAAGTCTGTATTTGTAATACGTCCTCACCTGTGGCGAAAAATCAATGGTGCTGAAATGAAACGTGACCTGCCGATCAGAAGAAGAGAGATGAAAAGTATCCGTCTTTGAAATATTGCTGACAATATTCGTTGTTTCAATTTTATGTATCAGCGTGGTAAAGGAAATCTTTTTATTAAAAAGAGAATCCGGGTCGAAGTATTGGATACCGCGCGGTGTACCAAATACAAATTCTCCAGTCGGTGTTTTAAAGTAAGAGCCGACACGAAATCCGTATATACTCAAGCCATGCCGCGTATCAAAGGTGATCAGGCTTGAGTCCTCCGGAGTGTAACATGCCAAACCGATATCATTCCCGATCCACATGCGGTTATGCTTGTCAAGGATGAGGCCTTCTGCTCGGTTCATCAATAATCCATCCTGCTGCGTCAGGGATTTTATTTTGCCATTAGCAAAAAGTATCGTCAAGCCTGCACGCGTGCCGACATACATGTTTTTGTTGTAGTCAGATCCAAGTGAGAAGATTCCATTGTGGATTAACCCTTCTTTTGTAGTGAAACGATGAATTTCATTGGTGGCCAGGTTACAATGCGTCACACCTCCTGCCGAAGTGGCAATCCATAGGTTATCCTTGTCTGTAAATTCCAGCAAGGTGCAATACATGGAATCGAAACTGGATAGTATGTTTTGTTCGAAATAGTCAATTTCAAAAGTAGCCGGATTAATTCTACACAGACCGTTTTTGCCACAAGCCCAGACGTAATCATCAGGACCTACCACCAGTCTGTTGGCGCGTTCCATTTTGAGGGCATATTTTTTATTTCCGCTATTGGTTATATGTCTTACGAGTTTTCGTTGTTTGTCGAATACAATGATTCCCTGCGTCATCGTGGTCGCCCAGATATGTTCTCGCTTGTCAATGACGATCGAGATGATCTCCTGCTCAGTGGGGAGTAGTAGGCCGGCTTTGTCTTTGAAATGCAGAAATTGGGTAATGTTAGTATTCCTGTTCCACTCCAACAGCCCTTCGCCCGTGCCGATATAATAGGTTTGATTGTCGGTGGTGGCTATACCTGCCACATAGCCATCATAGCCTGCGCCATGTTGATCCAGAAAAACATCCTGATTGCTGACGATCTCGCGGCTATTGAAGTAACTGATGCCCGCAGGATTGCAGGTGATGAAAACCCAGCCGGAAGGGTTTATTTCGAGCGTGGTAGTAGCATTGGCACTGATGGAAGAGGGATCAGCAAAATGGTGACTATGATTGTAAATTTTGCGGGCAAGGTGATCATAGATGTAAATCCCGTTTTGTCGTGAGGTCAGGATGTATTGATTTTCTTTTAGTTTTTCAGCAAATGTAAAGGTGGCATTGATCGGAAAATGGAATTGATCCTTCAGCAACCTGAAGGGGTATGTGACAGTGGAGGTGACCAGGTCAATGATTTTAACTTCACCGGCTTCCCGATCGAAGACGAGGAGGGAATCTCCATTCATTTTTGTCAGGAGTGTACAATGTGGAATCTCATATTTGTTTTCAAATTGCCTTGTTGTATAGTTCACTTTGTAAAAAGCATCCTCCGTCACAAACAGGTAATGATCATCATCATAGAAAAAGACCTGTTTGTAAAACATTTGATGTAGCGAATCAAAACCCTGAATAGGGAGATAGGTGAATTGGTCAAGGGTTAAGGAATCAAGTTCAGTCAAAATCGTTTCTGCTGTGAGCAGGTAGTGTCCTTTTGAAGTAAGTAGTAAAAGTTGACCTTGCTGTGATTCTAGTATCCATCTTGTTTTCACAAAATCGCCCTGGTCATACAAGCCGGCTCGGTGAAATTTCCTTTTTTCATCGATGATGGTCAGGTTGCCATTGGCGGTCAGTACCCATATCCGGTTATTGCTATCACAGGCAACATGGACGATGTTACTATTTTGCAATGCCGGATACTCGGACGCAAAGTATTTTTCTACGGTTCGGCCATTGTACATGTTCAATCCATTGCCGGTTCCAATCCACAGGTTTCCTTTTTGATCCGTACACATATCCACTACCCCCAGGTAGGATAGTCCATTTGCAGTATTAAGGTATCTAAAGGAGATATTGCTTTGCCCATAGAAAGGCAGCCAGAATAAGAGGAAGGATACATGTAAGATCAATATTTTAACCATGGCTCTCGAGCTGGAATAGTTTTTCCACACCTTGCATTTTGTCAATAGTTATCCATCCAACCCGAAGGCTAGAATGGATGTAAGCTATTGGTATTGAGTGTAATGCAAAGTACGTAATTATTCTGCGGCATTTGTGAATGAGCTAACGGCAGCTTCTTTACTCAGCCCCTACGACGATAAGCTTATACGAAGTTGCTGGATAGGTCCAATCATGACCTGTATAATTCCATAAGACAATGGTGCAACCCGTAGTGGTAACATCCTCTATGGTCAAAGTCAAGAGACCAATGCCGCCAGAAACTAAGTTTCCGAGACTTACAGCCGGAGCGGAAGCAAAGGGAGTTCCAAAGTCAATGTCGATATAATCCGGGACGTTGAATTCACCATACTGTGACACACTTCCGTTAGGAATATTTGCCGTTACAATTTCCATCCGTAACTGGGTAGAACTTGAATTCCGAACGAGGCCTTTATTACCCATAACGGTGATGGTGCCTTCGGTGGTGATATCCCCGTCATTGTCGATTTTAGTTTGTGTATTTCCACCACCATCCAACAGTCGAAGAAAATTTCCAGATCCATTATTTTTTGCATAGATCAGATCTGCACTATTTGCAGCATTTGTATTTTCTATATGGAGTGCTTTGCCAGTGCCATTGCCCTGAATTTGTACAATATTTTTAGGGTTTGTAGAATTGTTATTTCTAAAATAGGCAGCTAAAGAATTGGCGTTGGCATTACCTGCCTCACCATAAACACCAATACCATCTGTCCCGGTGGCGGAGCCTCGTATGGCCTGACCTGCTGTCGCATCATTGACGCCATATACAGCGGCACCATTTGGTCTGGTTGTTTTTCCATAGACACCAATACCTCCGGCGGTGGATTCACCAAACACGGCGACGCCATTGGCATTACTAACGCCAGTCACAGCACCACTGGTAAAATTGGTACTGGAAGAGATCCCTTTGACACCTATGCCATTCGGATTTCCTATGCTCACTTGTCCCAAAACACCCACCCCATTTGTAAGGCTGGTAGCATGGCCGAAAATGGCAGTAGTTGTTCCATAGCCTGCGATACCTGTTTGCCCAAGACTCACTGCATAAACAGCAGCAGACGTGCTCTCCGGGCTGGATATAATGGATTCTAAACCATGGCCGCTACCATTCGTTGTTATATGGACTGCAGGATTATTGTTGGATGGATTGTTTGTTTCAAATTTCGCTGCATGATTTGTTCCGATGGTCAAAACTTCGAGTACGGTATTGGCATTCGTATTATCTGTATTGTAGAGTGTCGCGCCTTTTCCTTTTGCTGAAGCTACACTCAGGCCAATGCCAAGGCCATTGTTGAGGATATCTACCACATTTCCGGTCAACCCAGTATTGGATGAGCTTACATAAAACGATGATCCAGTGCCAGAATTGGTGGTCATCAACACCGGATATGAATTGCTTTCATTAGCGATTTCAAATTTTCCTGGGATGCCCTTTTCACTTTTGCTGAAGATCCCAATTCCACTGCCTTGGTTGACTACATCGATACCATTGCCAGCACCAGTTACTTTATTCAGACGCACTTTGAGACCCATGCCTCCTCCCGCATGTACGATGTCAATAGCGGATTTATTATTGATTGAATTTGAAATATTGAACAAACCTAAAACCCCAAGGCCTTCAGTAGAAGCAATAAAAGTAGTATCCGCATGTGCAGATGATGTAGACATAAAAACACCTGCCTGACCTGAAGAACCAATAGATCGACCTGACAAGGCTATCCCATCTTCCTCCATTTCTCCAAGAACGCCGATGCCATTTGTTTCTGCATGAGAGCCATATATGCCTGCATAGCCTGAGTTACCGCTATAGCCAACAATCCCATGCTGATAGATGGAGGATCCAAAGATTCCGTTTCCTTCGCTGCTGGTACCTGCTACCCCCTGACCAGTGGCATTGTCACCCCATACCCCCATCGTAAAGCCCGGGTTGATTCCACTTTGTAATGTACCACTGCGTCCAAACACTGCCGCAGAACCCGCTGTTGTATTTGCATTGGTTACACCAAACAATTTCGTCGGACTGCCATAGGTGACATTGTAGGGGAGAAAAAGAGAATCATTTCTTCCTTTCCAGTTATTACTAAGTGCATCCCATTTCAATACCGTTTTGTCAAATGGAAAATCCGGCGAGATATCAAGATTTTGAATTTTGACAACAGAAGGTGTTGGATAGCTACCTGATAAATCGCCACCTGCCGGTCCAATTGGTAAGATGGGAGCACCTTCTTTCAATATTTCTTTCCAGGCGCCCAATGTAAAGAACCAAAAGCTATACGTATTGATGTCATATACCAGAAGACCTTCAGCAGGTCCACTGATCGATACCCTTTCGTTAGTCCTGAGCCTGGGGATCAGAACACCTTTGGTATAACTTGATATATCCAATATAGCTGAGGAATCAGGTATCGCATTACTTGTATTGATAGCGATGCCTTGTGAAAAACCGCAAACAGCTATCAATAGCATGACGGAAAGGAAGAGGATCTTTTTCATTCGGATTTATTTTGTACTACGAATGTATCCTGGAGAAATAGGCACTTTGAGGAATTCTTATTAAACGGAAAATCAAAATGAGCAATCGGTAGAATCCTTACGAACAGTTTTAGGCGCACTACCGATGACTCAATCAAACCTGCCGACTGGTAGGGCTGAAGAAATTGTAAGAGAATCCTGATCTTTGAGCCACACTCATATAGTGATGTCGGGTAAATGGCATTTTGAAACCCAACCTTTGCACCCCGATTACCATACTATGGTAGTATAAGCAGTCATTGTAAATGCAATCTCAAAATCTATTTACCAATTCTAATTCACCATGTTGAACTTACGTCTATCACTTTTAGCTATTATTGGATTTCTTGCATTTTGGATCAAAACACCTGCTATAGCACAGACAAAGATTGAATGGCAGAAAAGTATAGGCACACCATTTACAGATAATGGCCTGTATGTGTTTCCTGATGAAAAGGAAAATATCATCGTGATCGGAAAGGAAACGCATGCAGATTTCGCCGTCAATAGTAGAGCGTATTTGATGGTCGTCAAATTCAATGCTGACGGACAGGAAATTTGGAAGACCTACCATGATGTGGCCTTCAATACGTTTAATGCCCCTGGGGATTATAGTAATGCTGATCATTTCTATACCGAGGAGTTCGGGGATACCCTGTTAAATCTTCTCATCAAAATCCAGGACCGTGTCCTGCAATACAAAATCCTTGATCATTCCGGTCAATATTATTTTTGTGAAGAGACCTTATCAGAGATCATCGACGTCAATCGAATAAATGAAAAGGTGTATGCTAAGGTGTTATGATCACGTCAGCAATCCTGTTATGGTCCGGATTCCCTCGTCGTACAACGGTTTGATCCGTCCCCAGACTCCTTGATTTTTGACCCGGTAGTCTGGACGTTTGAAATGAAGCAGAATTTCAGGACTGCACCTATCCAGGGACACTATGATTTTGATATCCAGGCTATGCACGAAGATGGGCAGGGAAACACGTATCTCCTGGTTCAGATTGAAAAATGGGAGTTACAGTTTTGTACTGATTGTGCAGATGAATTTGTAGATGCCTGGTGTGAGGTTTTCAAATTTGATCCTCAGGGACAGTTTGTAGATCACACCAACCTCAAGACCACCAGGGCCGTGGTGAGCTCGATGAATTTTGAACAGCTGGGTGATGAAAGTATCACCGTGCAGATCAATGATATCAATGCAGTGGACACCAAGTTGCTCACCACTATTTGCCGGATAAGCCCTGATCTGACCATCCAGGATAAGTTTGACATGGATGAAGTGTATTACCTTATCTGTGAAGATGTCGATGGCAACTTGGTCACCAGTAGAAATATATTTGATGCAGAGGACCCTGAGATCAAAGGGCTCTCTGATGTCCTGGTGTCAAAGTTTGATTCGGATGGAAATCTACTTGAGCAGACCTATTTTGGTGGATCCAGTTGGGATTTTCCACGTGCACTTTCGTTGACGAATAATGGGGCTGTTTATTTTCTAACCAATTCGGAATCAACAGATTTTGATGTCACCGAAAATTTTGAAGGACAGGATATCTGGCTAGTGAAACTTACGGAGGAAGGTTCTACGAGAGTGGAGGGTGGTTTACCTGGTCTTTCCCTTTCAGTCTTTCCGAACCCGACGACTGATTTTGTAAGGTTTAACCTGAACGAACCCTTGGATATTTCCATCTACAATATGCAAGGTGGTTTGGTGCTCCGGAAGCAAAAAAATACATCCCAACTGATGAACATTTCCAAGCTTTCCGTAGGTGAATATGTACTCAGGGCCATCACTGAAGACGGGATTGGATATATGACCCGTATTGTAAAGATTTAATTTTAAAAGAGCCCATCTTTATAATCCCTTTGCTTTTGAAAGAACTTAAGGAGAAGATATAACCTGGTCCCTTCGCTTTTGAAAGAACTTAAGGAGAAGATATAACCTGGTCCCTGAGCTTGTCGAAGGGTAAAGAGTGAAGCTCTCTTCGCGCCGCCTTCTTCGCATAGCGAAGAGGGCGGCGCATAAGAAGTTTTTCTTTTTCTTCCCTTCGACAAGCTCAGGGACCAGAAATAAATCTATAAACCCATAATTCACTAACTTCCTATTCTCCCAATCCCAAAGAAGCAATCTCCTTTTCCGACAGATACATCTTCTTGATCTTGACCATGGGTCCCGGACAGATTTGTTGGTGGCAGTTCATGCATGCATTTACCATACTGGTATAAGACTCCACTTGTGTATTCCCGCTGCGTTCAAGAAAATTTTTCACAGCAGTTTCATAGATGGTTGCATAGGCAGCATATTCCGGAGAGGCAGCTTTTTCTGGTTCTGTAGCTGCGGCAGTGGTTAGTTTTTCATACTTGACATTGATCGTAGGGGTCTTCCCTTCCAGTAATTGTTTTTTGGTGCGCATGCCATCGTCATGCATTTCACGCATGAGAAGGGCCAACTCGCTATCGCCGTTTGGATTTAAAGGTTTTGCCCCACTGTTTGAGCAGGAAATACAGCCCAGTTGTAACAATATGACCGCTGAAAGAAGAAGGAATCGTGCACTTTTCATCTGGTAAAATTACACTGTTAATCTGTAATCGCCATTGCCTCTCACTTTCTTACCCTCCCGCATTGCTTCGCAGTGCGCAAAAAAGTCGGGCGCAACACGACCCTACCAATAACCACCAAATGGTATCTTACGCTCTCACTGTCTTACCCTCCCGCATTGCTTCGCAGTACGCAAAAAGGTCGGGTGCAACACGACCCTACCAATAACCACCAAATGGTATCTTACGCTCTCACTGTCTCACTCTCTTACACCTCTCACAACTTCTGAAACCGCGCCTGAAAAAACCGCAGATACTTTGGTTCATAGACCATCTTGAGCCCTTTTATTTTGTCCCTGTTGACGTAGACATTTTCCACGGATTCTGCGATGACGTCCATGTGGGCCTGGGTGTAAACGCGTCGGGGTATCGTGAGTCGCACGAGCTCAAGTTTGGGGTAATAGTTCTTTCCTGTTTTCGCATTTCGTCCTGCGGAGACCACACCTCTTTCCATGGAGCGTACACCACTGTCGATGTATAATTCAGCCGCCAGGGCTTGCGCAGGAAATTTGTCCTGATCCAGATGTGGAAGAAAACGTTTGGCATCAAGGAATATACCATGGCCTCCAATTGGTTCTGTTATAGGTACACCAAACGATTTAAGTTGTTCTCCCAGGTAGATGACCTGTCCGATCCTGGCTTTCATATGTGCATCAGAGACGGATTCATGGATGCCGATAGCCATCGCTTCCATATCTCTTCCGGCGAGTCCGCCATACGTATGAAGGCCTTCATACACCACGACCAGGTTACTGGCTTCTTCATAATCGTTTTTATCGTTGAGGGCGAGGAATCCACCAATATTGACCAGGGCATCTTTTTTGGCACTCATCGTGGCTCCATCTGTATAGTCACAGATTTCTTTCACTATAGACTTGATTGATTTTTTAGCATAGCCTTCTTCCTTTTGCTGAATAAAGTAAGCATTCTCGGCTATGCGTGTCATGTCAAGGATCATTTTGATGCCATGTTTCTTTGTATAACTCCGGAGTTCCTTCAGGTTTTTCATTGCAATAGGTTGTCCGCCCGCCATATTGACGGTGACCGCCACACATACATAAGGAATTTTATCGGCGCCATATTTTTTCACCAGTGCATCCAGTTTGGTGAGGTCAACATTGCCTTTGAACGGATGCTGATTAGCCGCATCATGCGCTTCATCGATGATGATGTCATGGAATTGTCCACCCGCCAGTTCCTGATGAAGCCTGGTGGTGGTGAAATACATGTTGCCGGGAATGATATCCCCTTTTTTGATCAGTGTCTTGGATAGAATATTTTCTGCGCCTCGTCCCTGGTGCGTTGGGATGACATACTTGTATCCGTAAATCTCCCTTACGGTTTCTTCAAGATGATAAAAATTGACACTTCCGGCATACGCTTCATCGCCCAGCATCATACCTGACCACTGGCGGTCGCTCATCGCACTAGTGCCACTATCCGTAAGCAAATCGATATACACATCCTCAGACTTGAGTAAAAAGGTGTTATACCCTGCAGCCGCAATCGCTTTTTTGCGTTGGGCTGGAGTCGTCATTTTCAACAACTCCACCATTTTGATCTTGTAGGGTTCCGCCCAGGAATGCTTTATTTTTTGCTTTTCCATGATTTTGAATCTGTTGTGTTATCACCACCAACCGATAGGGATATTCCAATCGGCAATAGTCAGCCATTCCCGTCATAAAGCAGATGATCAAGGTCATTGATAGCACTGAGATAGGTCAAACTGTATGACACTAGTTGTCAGCTACATTTGTCTTCTCTTGTTCATAGTCGACAGTCAACAGTCAACCGTGACGTATATGTCAACTGCTTGCTGTTAACAGCAAACTACTTACCCCTCAAAAATCCTCCCTTTAGGAGGGTCGCACCTATAGCGCGAGGGGGTAAACACACAATCCTCATGCTCCCATATCCAATAAGCTGTTGATTGTTGACAGCCGACTGCTGACCTTTTATCACTCACCACTCACAACTACATAGGATTCACTTTTCATTTTTCACTTTTCACTTTTCATTTTTCACTTAATATGTCCACCATCATCGAACCCTTCCGGATCAAATCCGTCGAACCGATTTTCTTTACCACAAAAGACCAACGCATTGCGATACTGAAAGAGGCTTTCTATAATCCTTTCCTGATCAAAGCAGATGATGTCATCATTGATCTACTCACAGATAGTGGCACGAGTGCTATGAGCAGTGCTCAATGGGCAGGAATTATGATCGGGGATGAATCCTATGCGGGAAGCAACAGTTTTTTCAGGTTCGAAAGTGCAGTGCAGAAGTTGACCGGCATGCCTATAGTGATCCCTACTCATCAGGGAAGGGCTTCTGAAAAAATCCTCTTTTCGATCATTGGTGGAACGGGAAAATATATCGTAAGCAATACATTGTTTGATACCACAAGGGCTAATATCGAAGCCAGTGGGGCAGAAGGTGTTGACCTGCTTTGTCCTGAAGGTAAGTTACCCCAGGTGCCGGCGCCGTTTAAGGGTAACATGGATGTAGAGGCACTTGAGAAATTTATTATTGAAAAGGGTGCAGCCAATATCCCTTTGTGTATGATTACTGTGACCAATAATTCAGGCGGAGGCCAGCCGGTGAGTATGCAGAATATCAGGGATGTGAAAAAAATCTGCGTCAGGTTTGGGATACCTTTATTTATCGATGCCTGCCGTTTTGCTGAAAACAGTTATTTCATCAAGTTAAGGGAAAAGGAATTCGCCAATACAACTGTCCCTGAGATTGCACGCGAATTGTTTTCCTATGCGGACGGATGTACCATGAGCGCCAAGAAAGATGCCTTTGCCAATATCGGCGGATTTATTGCCTTGCGTGATGAGGCCTTAGCGCTCAAGTGCAGAAACCTCCTCATCATCACCGAAGGTTTTCCTACGTATGGTGGATTGGCCGGGCGGGATCTTGAAGCCATTGCCATTGGATTACAGGAAGTGATGGATGAACACTACTTGCAATACCGCATCCGCAGTATCGAATATCTGACAGAGAAACTTATAGCGGAGGGTGTTCCCGTCATGCAACCAGCAGGAGGGCATGCCGTCTATATCGATGCTAAAGCATTTCTGCCTCATTTACCTCCGCATCAGTATCCAGGGCAGGCACTTGTCGGAGCGTTATACCTGGAAGGTGGAATCCGTGGAGTAGAAATCGGCTCACTCATGTTTGGTAAGTATGATGAAGCGGGTAAACTCATCCCTGCCATGATGGAACTAGTCAGACTGGCGATCCCACGCAGAGTCTATACGCAGAGTCACATCGATTATGTGGCGGAAATCATCATTAAAGTCTTTAGAGATAAGCAGAACATCAAAGGACTGGCTATTACCTACGAAGCTCCTGCATTAAGGCATTTCACGGCAAGGCTAAGCGAAATTATGCTATAAGGAATTTCAGGGCTAAGCGCCATCCGGATAGTACTATCCGGCAAAAATATGATTCCTGCCTATCAGCTCTTTCTGGTTGCAGCTTTATTCCTGTTGGACACAACGATGTCTATTCCTTTGATATATACCATTGTTCTCGGTGTCCTAGAGATCAGGGATATTTCTCCGCGTATTCTTTGTTTTGTTCAGAGTGCATTTTAGCACGTTCAGCGATTTAAGTTTGCATCGTCTTCCGTTCCGCTGTTGTTTTACCACTGCATTGAAAAACACAGTCCATGATTCTGCGCTGTCTTATTTCAATGATATGGAAAAACAATTTTTATCAGAAGCGTAAAGCATATGAATATAAATTCCGGAGTTGGGCTGTATCTCCTGCTGCTGTTGATGGTTGTCACTAGTGTAGTAACAGCCCAGACTCAGCTCGGAGATAATCCAAATGGTGTAAACTGGAAACTTTGGACCGGCCCTGCAGTGGATTTTACATTTACTAAAAAGCTTGAATTTTCTCTTAACTATCAACGTTCGTATGATCTTAAACCGGAATTTCGGTTGGTATTCACCCAATCCGCAGCTTCGTTTCAATATGATTTTACCCGATACTTTAGTCTAAAAGCAGGTGTTATCGGTACGGAATATCTCTCTACAGGCAATAGAACACATCGCTATTTTATCAGGACGACTATCAATGCAAACCTGGGAAAAAAGATAAGCTGGTCTAATGGAATACAGGTTGAAAAGCACTCTTGCGAAGAGTACAGGTATGATTTCAGGTTTATCTATATCACGCGACTGGGACTGAAGAAACGTATTCCATTTATGAAGCTTGCGCCGTCCGTTTCATACTGGATATATTACAATCTGGGTGGCAACCGCATTCAGTATTATAATTCTTTGGGTGAGGCCAGTGTCAAACAGACACCGGATGGGTTGCATAGGGGGCGACTAATCATCAATATCAATAGTAAAATCACTAAGTGGCTTTCTATTTCTACCTATTATCTCCATCAGAATGAATTCAATCTAGTCGGTACGGAGAGAGGCCTGAATGTTGTCAATCCCTCCAACGGCAAGATCACCCGGCCCTTCAATGAATATAATGTCATCGGGCTTTCACTGAAGTTCAATACACAGTTATAAATAATTCATTTAATAACACATAAAACACACAACCATGGAATTGAGAATAAAAAAAACGTATGTATGCCGGAATGTAACCGACATAAACCTGATGACGGAGATCCCCCAACACTACATGTTGCAGGATGGTGATGTTGGCATTTTTCAGGTGTTGGAGATCGGTAAGCATTCTAAGGTGCAGGCCGATACGAAGAGAAATATTTCTATTGTCACCGGAGATTGCATCATGGCCGCCTTTGGCACACGATATGCCACAGCGCAGATTGAAGGCTATCTCCCGGACCATCTCAACCAGGAATTACACATTCTTGGAGCGGGTGGTACAGTTGGGGTGGTAAGGACGATGCACAGTAATTATGAGACAACGGGTCCTACAACGCTCAAATTGATGGGTTTGATAATAGACCAGAATGGAAAGGTTGTCAATACCAAAAAACTGGAACAGCACCGCATAGTAAGGTTCAGTGCTGTAAAACTTCCTGCTACCAAGGTGGTACTCTCCCTTGGCTCATCGATGGACAGCGGCAAAACGACCTCAGCTGCCTATCTCGTCCATGGATTGAAAAGAGCGGGACAAAATGTAGCCTACATCAAACTGACCGGAACGATATATACCAAGGACGCAGACCTGGCCTATGATCTGGGCGCAGATTTGTCGACGGATTTCGGAGAGTTTGGGTATCCCTCCACGTATATGTGCAACGAGAGGGAATTGCTGGATCTATATTCATCGCTGATCGCTGTTGCTATGCCGGTCCGGCCTGATTATATTGTCATAGAGATCGCCGATGGATTGTATGAGCGGGAAACAAAAATGTTGCTGACCAATTCAAATTTTATGTCCACTATCGAGGGCGTTATGTTCTCCGCCGGTGACAGCCTTGCTGCTATTCAAGGTGTTGAAGTACTACGCAGATGGGGAATCTATGCTGATTGTATTTGCGGTTTGCTGACGGCCAGCCCCCTTTTGACGCAGGAAGTAAAGGAGAATACACTGGTGCCCGTGCATACGATACATGAATTAGCCTACAGTGGCTTCGCGGCGAGCTTATTTCAGCACGATATGGCGATGCTGACTACGGGCGCTTGACCTAACAGCGTCTTAGGCAGAAAGCGGTTATTTTTTAAGTTTTTAGCAACGTCAAGTATGCAAAAGCAAAACAGACATATTGCAGATCATATCAAACAGCACAAGATGGTATTCTGGGGGGTGGTGTTGATTGGTTTCCTGAATAATATAGTTACGTTTCTATTGCCAGTTTCTATCGGTGAGTTCTTTGTCCTTTACTTCAACACCGGAAGTAGCAAGGAAAAGCTTTTCCAATGGCTGGGGATTTCATTTCATTCCGTGGATCAGTTCTTTATTTTTTTTGTGGCACTTCTGGTTCTGAAAGCACTGCTCACTTTTGTAGAAAATTATATGACCTCCACACAGGGTGAGTTATTTGTCAAGGGAATCAGGGAATCCGTCTTTACCGCACAGATGCAATGGAGTCAGGCGTCCTGGCTCAATCAGTCTTATGGTAAATATTTATTGAGGTACAGTAATGATATGAATAGTATCCAGGCCGGACTGACCAAAGGCTATATGGAAGGACTTAAGAGCTCTCTCTTTTTGATCATCGGTCTGTTGGTATTGGCCAGGATCAACTGGCAAGTTACGCTTGTTCTATTTGTCATTCTGATAACAGGCTTGCAAGTTATGTTTAGGATTACCCGTTGGCAGAGTGAATTTATCATGAGCAGCCGATCAGCCAGAAGCAGTCTGCTTGCATATGTATCTCGCCAGTTTTCGAGGATTACAAAAGTGAAGGATCGTGGTACGGAGAATTTGGCTATCGCTGGTTTTACGGAGAAATCGGAACTTCTGTATATCGGCAACAGGAAGTACAATATATCGGAGAGTTACTTCCTTATGCTGGTGCCAGCTTTGGTATATAGTATGATCGGGGTGATGCTGAGTTGTATGATCCTGTTTGAAGGAGAGATCAACGCAGCCGAGGGTGTTATGATGGTCCTCATCTTGATCATGATGGAGGGAGGTATTCGAAGGTTGTTGAAAGCACCTTCCTACATCAATAAGGGGAACATCTCCCTACGTAAAGTGGACAAATTGTATGAAGGTCCCCCTGTCCAGCCCGTATTGGAAAAAATGGAGTTGTAGCTCCAGGTAAGACTACTTTTCATAGACCGAATATAGGGTATTCAATTCATCTAAAGCCTTTTCACTGCTTTCGAGCATTTCACCAAACAAATCATGATGCATGATGGTTTCTGGTGCTATTTGCCGGTAATGGGCCATTCCATTCCGGATATTCGTGCAGAATGCAATTAAGTATTTTTTTCGTTTTGCATCAGGCGCTGAGCGCGCATCCTGTTCCAGCTGTTCTTTAAAATACTGGATATATAATTTCAGTTCGGCTATAAACATATGCGGCCTTTGCTGGTCTTCAATAATATTAGTCCGGCCATAAATGTGATCCGTCATGGTCTGTAAGCTAACGACTTTATTAAAATAGGCGATATTGGGCCCGGGACAAATCGTAACTGCATCCAGTTTTTTAATGAAGTGCATGTTATATACGCGCGCGGCTGCATTGCTTAATCCAAGGCAAAGGCATTCTTTATCCAGGACATGTGTAAGTTGCTTTTTGTATTCCTCGTCAGGCAAAGAAAGCGACTGCAATTGTGCAATTTTTAGTTTTTGATATTTGTGAGAAGCAGTACAAATCGGTTGTTCAGTAAATTCCGTATTCATCACCAATAATTTTTCCGTACAGGGGCTGCCTGGTTTGCCTTGATGGATACGGTCATGTTTTTCTTTGTCGGCTGTGGTCCCTTTGAGATAGTGAAATCTTACGCCTAATGGAGAATTGTGACCCAAAACCACATCTTCTTTTTTTGCGCTGCACAATAATTTTAAAGTCGCTTCATCTACGGTGGTCGCTTCAGGCACTAGCAAAAAAGGAGTTCCCCATCCCGTGCTATCGATACCATACTGCGTATGTAAAAAATGATCTTCTTCAAAGGTTCCGATCCCGCCCTGAGCTGTGATTTTAAGCGGAGGAGGTACACTGAAACACTTGCCGCCTTCTAACAGGATGGCTTGTTGATACAGTGTAAATACAGTCGAGATTAGTTCTTCTTTTTTGGCTTTAAACTCTTCCAGTATGGGACCCATCAGATACCCGTCCGTAGCAAAAGCATGGCCACCGCAATTCAATCCTGATTCAATTCTGAATTCGCTTACCCAAATCCCTTTCTTGGCCAAATATTTACCCTGGATGAGCGCAGACCGGTAGTCACTGACCTTAATTATAACTTTCTTTTTGAATTGGCCATTTTCGTCGGCCTTAAAATCGATACATTTTTCTAAGTAATTGTATAGCCTCGGATTCATCCCGGCCGAGAAAATGATTGACGAATTGGATAGATCACTCTGTGCATACCCTCGTAAAGCGGCCACTGCATCGGAACCGTCTTCCAGCATCCGGCCATCTTTGGAAAACCGGCTATTGTCGATTTTAGTCATGATATTCACATCAATACTCCCCGGGACAATCTGTGTGCGCAGAAATGATTTCGCTTTTTCCTTTTCGGCATAGACCTTTGTGTGTGTCATCTGCCTGAATACTTGCTTTATCTTTGAATCTTCAGGTAACATCTCAAAATATTTTACAATTTCAGACCCTGATTCAAATGCTGAGTTTCTTAATTTTTCAACCTGGGTCTGTACGATCAGTTGGACCAGGTTGAGATAATCCGTAATCCGCTTGGCTCGGTAATCCTCCTCATGTGTGGAAATAGGTTTGTATTCTCTACCCAGGGTAGGATAATAATAACTTCGCATCATTTCCACTAAGCGGTCCTCCATAATCGAAATCACTGAGGATATGCCAAAGCGAGCCACCTTGATCGGGGAGTCAATAGTAAAGGCCAGGCCCATGACCGGGATATGAAAGGAATGATACGAAGAAGTGTGCATGAAGAATGATTTAATCTTCCTTCCAGGGAAGGGAATGTTTTGTTTTTGACCGCCAACGCTTTCCTGCTGAGTGTAGCGTTTTTCGTTAGATTGAATTTTTCATGGTAATGACCCATGCCGAGCCCTGCATCCTCTAGCTGGAAAACATAAAGATATAATAAAGGACAATAATGTCCATAAATATACTAACGGTGATTTCAACTGATGGTAAAACCAATGCGTTTAAGAATGATGAAAATCAGTTTCACTCCTGATTGATATTTTCCAATAGGTGGCCGTTTTTACTTACCTATGTGGATAGAAAATATATCAAAATGGCAAAGACAATCAAAGCCGGTAAATACATTTACTTCTTCGGCGGAGGTAAGGCGGATGGTAATGAATCCATGAAAAATTTATTGGGAGGGAAAGGTGCGAACCTGGCCGAAATGGCGGGACATACTGGTCTCAAACTGCCCGTTCCTCCGGGCTTTACGGTGACCACAGAAGTGTGTAGCTATTATTACGACCACAAGAAGTCTTATCCGAAAACGGTGAAGCCACAATTGGAAGAAGCCATGGCCAGGATGGAAAAACTCACACACAAAAAGTTCGGTGATGCTAAAAATCCATTGCTGGTGTCTATTCGTTCAGGTGCACGCCGGAGTATGCCGGGTATGATGGAAACCGTATTGAATGTTGGGTTGAATGAAGAGACGATCAAAGGGATCATCTCCCAAAGCGGGGATGAACGGTTTGCCTATGATGCCTACCGGAGACTGATCATGATGTATGCCGATGTCGTCATGGAAAAAGGTGGAGGCATCGAAGTGAAAAATGGAAAGGGGATTCGTAAAATGATGGACGAGAAGCTCGAGCATATCAAGCACCAGAAAGGATATGCCAGCGATACCGATCTGACAGTGCCGGACCTGAAAGCATTGGTGAAAGAATACAAGCGGATGATTAAGAATGTGCTTGGCGCAGAATTCCCTGAAGATCCCTGGAAACAACTCTGGGGTGGAATAGGGGCCGTGTTTGGCAGCTGGAACGGAAAGCGGGCTATCGAGTACCGTCGTATTGAGAAAATACCCGATGAGTGGGGTACCGCTGTCAATGTACAGGCCATGGTGTTTGGCAACATGGGAAATGACAGCTGCACCGGTGTCGCATTCACCAGGAATCCCGGTTCGGGTGAGAATAAATTCTATGGTGAATATCTGGTCAACGCGCAGGGCGAGGATGTAGTGGCTGGAACACGCACGCCGGCACCAGTCAATGAGTATTCTATGAATGATCAGAGCAGGCAATACACCTCCCTGGAAAAGCTTATGCCTGATTTATACCAGGAGTTGTTCAACTATCAGAAACGATTGGAGAACCACTACAAGGACATGCAGGATATCGAATTTACCATCGAAAAAGGTAAACTGTACATGCTGCAGTGCCGTGTGGGTAAGCGAAATGGGATCGCAGCTGTCCGCATGGCCATAGAGATGTACAGGCAGAAGTTGATTGATCTCAAAACGGCCGTGATGCGCGTAGGTCCAAATCAGCTTGTAGAATTGTTGCTGCCGATGCTTGATCCAAAAGTAGAGTTGGTGACGAAGCCAATTGCTAAAGGGCTACCTGCAGGACCGGGTGGCGCTAAGGGACGGGTCGTATTTACCTCCGATGATGCTGTGGAATGGGCACACAAGGGCGAAAAGGTGATATTGGTCAGGGAAGAAACATCTCCGGAAGATGTTGATGGCATGCACAAATCACAAGCAATCCTGACGACGAAAGGTGGAATGACATCACATGCTGCACTGGTGGCCAGAGGATGGGGCAAATGTTGCATCGTAGGTTGTGGAGATATCGAGGTACACAGCGAGTCAAAATCTTTCCGCTCTAAGGACGGCACGGTCATCAAAGAAGGCGATTGGGTCAGTCTGAATGGTACCAAAGGACTGGTCTACGAAGGAAGTCTCCCTTTAACAGACATTGACCTCGATCAGAACCAATCCTACAAGGACCTGATGAAACTGGTGGATAAAACAAAAGTAATGGGTGTCAGGACAAATGCGGATACACCTAAGGACGCAGCCCAGGCTTTGAAATTTGGTGCGGAGGGCATCGGTCTCTTTCGCACCGAACACATGTTTTATGGAGAGGGTAGTGAACGACCTTTATTTCTGTTACGTAAAATGATCATGAGTAAAACGGAGCTGGAACGTCGTACAGCACTCAACGAACTCTATACATTTGTGAAGAAGGATTTCAAGGATACACTCGCAGTGATGAATGGACAGCCTGTAACCTTCCGTTTGCTCGATCCGCCCTTACACGAGTTTGTACCGCACGATACTGAAAAGTTGCATCAGCTGGCTAAAGAACTTGGTATCAGTATGGGCATATTGCGTCGACGGGTGCTGGCCTTGCATGAAAACAATCCGATGCTGGGACATCGAGGTGTCCGGCTTGGGATTAGTTATCCTGAGATTACAGAAATGCAAGTAAAAGCTATCCTTGAAGCAGCTGCAGAATTGTTGAAAGCCGGAAAGAAGGCATATCCTGAAATTATGATTCCGGTTACCTGCACTGCCAACGAGTTAATTCATCAGAAGGCCATCGTAGACCGTGTGTACAAAGAAGTGCTTGCGAAGAGTAAATTGAAAAAGATACCTTATCTCTACGGCACCATGATCGAAATACCACGAGCCGCGTTGAAAGCAAGTCAGATGGCGGAAGTAGCAGATTTTTTTAGTTTCGGTACCAATGATCTGACGCAGATGAGTTTTGGATTCAGTCGCGATGATATCGGTGGATTTCTGCCGATCTATCTCGACCAGAAATTACTCAAGGATGATCCGTTTGTGACGATCGATCAGGAAGGAGTAGGCGAGTTGATCAGGATGGGAACGGAACGTGGACGAAAGACAAAACCAAAACTGAAAGTAGGAATTTGCGGTGAACATGGCGGCGATGCCGAGAGTGTGAAATTCTGTCATCGCATCGGCATGAATTATGTCAGCTGTTCACCTTTCAGGGTGCCAATCGCCAGGTTGGCCGCCGCGCAGGCTGCCCTGGAGAATCCGGGGAAATAACCATCCACGGGAATGAAATACCCGGGGCATCTGCTGCTCCGGGTATTTATTTTTCCAGATGTTTACGAAACCCAATCCTTTTTCTGGATTCTTGGTCACTGCTTAATTTATCCTTTTGTAAGAGGAAATGTATCGCTTCATACACATCTTTGAATTGCGTATCGTATCGACTTTCAAGTTCCCTGAGTTTCTCAGTGAGATCTTTATGAGAAAGGGCATATTGTCTGAGAAATACAAATGCCCTCATGATAGCGATATTGACCATTATAGCTTTTTCACTTCGCAGTGCAGAAGAAAGCATAGATACGCCTTGCTCGGTAAACACATATGGGGGAGATCCTTTGGGTCTGAATTTTTGAGAGGCTGTCACAAATTGTGACCACCTCTCATCACGCAAATGAATTTCCTTTTGGACATTTTCCTATTCTGGTTCTGTCAATTGAAACATAAAATCAATGGGGAACCGGGCCAGGTTTCTCTCTACAGCCTGGTTCAGGACTTTTGTGCCTACTTCATATAGGCCAGAGAGGTCAAAATCAAACATGACCTTCTGCCCCCGGATCTCATAAATCCTCGATTGGATAGTTTGTACTTCCATATTGTCAACTGGTTAGAAGTGAAAATTAGGGTATGGAAGTTTAAATTTCAATTTTCTTTGATCTCATCCAACTCACTTTGCCCTCTATTCCCTGTTCCCTGCCCTCCCGCAACAAATGCCGTGCATTTGGCGGGATCTCCGCTGCGCTTCGACCTGCCCCCCTGCTCCCTGCTCCCTGTTCCCTGCCCTCGCCCAAGTTTGCATACACCAATAAAAAGTCCTAATATTCGCAGGAAAGAAGTGCGGCTGCAAGCAGGAGGTTTTTCTAATGCATTGGTTTAGAAAAATTTGTATCATTAATATATAAAAAATGTTTAATGTTTTTGCGTGTAGTCATCCCTGTCGTTCAGCAGTTTTCAAACAAACAAAACGTAATTCATGAATAAAGCGCTACAGACTCAGGATTATATTGTTTTCCTCATTTATTTTATTGCTGTGGCCAGTTATGGCTTTTGGGTGTACTACAATAAGAAGAAGACCAGGACGACCTCGACTGAGTTTTTCCTGGCCGAAGGGCAGCTCACCTGGTGGGCGATTGGCGCATCACTGATTGCCTCTAATATCTCCGCAGAGCAGTTTATAGGTATGAGTGGTAATGGCTTCCGGCTCGGGTTGGCGATAGCAAGTTATGAATGGCTGGCAGCGGTATCCCTGATCATCGTGGCTGTATTTTTTATGCCGGTCTATCTGAAGAATCACATTTTCACAATGCCTCAGTTTCTCAAGACACGTTACAACGAAACAGTGGCTATGATTATGGCGATCTTCTGGCTATTCCTTTACATTTTCGTCAACCTGACTTCCATCCTTTATCTGGGTACGTTGGCCATCAACAATCTGACAGGCGGACAAGGATTCCACCTGATCATGATCGGCCTTGCATTATTTGCCTTGATTATCACCCTTGGAGGTATGAAAGTTATCGGGTATACGGATGTGATCCAGGTGCTTGTATTGCTCATTGGTGGATTGATCACCTCCTACATTGCCTTGACGGTGGTGAGCGAAAAATTCGGTTTAGGGTCGGACGCCTTAGCTGGTTTCAACCAGCTGTTGATTGTCGCACCTGAACATTTTGATATGATCTTCGATAAGCCCGATGCCAATTCGACACCAGAGCAGATCAATCATTATTCAAGTCTACCGGGTCTCGCCATGCTGGTCGCAGGGATGTGGATAGCTAATCTCAACTATTGGGGTTGCAACCAATACATCACCCAGCGCGCACTCGGTGCTGATCTCAAGACAGCTCGAACAGGTATCTTATTTGCATCCTTCCTGAAGTTGTTGATGCCTTTATTAGTTGTGGTGCCTGGGATCGCTGCCTACGTTCTGTATCAGAATGGCGAACTCCAGGAGCAGATGATGACCAATGGTGAATTTAGAGAAGACAACGCTTACTCTGCCGTATTGGGTTTCCTTCCGACCGGACTCCGGGGTTTGTCAATGGCTGCGCTGACGGCGGCAATTGTAGCCTCCCTGGCCGGTAAAGCAAATAGTATCTCCACCATCTATACATTGGATATCTACAAGAAGTATTTCAATAAGGAAGCTTCGGAAAATAAAATGGTGTGGACCGGCAGGTTGATGGTGATTGTATCCCTTGTGATCGCCATTATTGTTAATTGGAATGATACTCTTGGCATCGGTGGTAAAGGTGGCTTTGAATTTATTCAGAAATACACCGGCTATATATCACCTGCGATTTTCCCTGTGTTCCTGTTTGGATTTTTCTGGAAGAAAACCACCTCTAATGCAGCCATCTCAGGGATTATCGGCGGAGTTGTATTAGCCATCTTGTTTGATAAATTCTTACCGGGTATCGCTGGAAATGAAACATGGTTGTATACCGCTTACCTCAATGGGGATGGAGCGTACGAAATACCGTTTCTGATTCAGATGGGTTGGGTATTCTTCTTTACAACCCTATTGATTATCGTAGTGAGCCTCTTGGATGTCAAAGGCAGAGCAAATGTGAAAGCACTGGAAGTGGACACCACGATGTACAATATATCGAAGGGTCACTGGGCGATGATCATTATCATCCTGTTATTGGTAGCTGTGATTTACGCCAGGTTCTGGTAGAATACTAAACAGATTTTGTTACTGCTCCCAACCTTTATCAAGGTATGGTTGGGAGCAGTATCATTTACAGTTTAGCAATTACTGATTACTGTTTACCCTTTCCCTTCCGTGGTCTTGCCATCAAACTCTTCATCCGATGCTTCGGCTTCTTCTTTCGTGCGATGAACAGTGCCGTCTTTATGATGTGGTGGGCTATACAAGGTGTATACCTGCAATAGTTCGGTTTCGCTGGTATTGATGATGTTATGTTTGGCACCTGCTGGAATGACGACCGCATCACCATCCTTGATCAGATAGACATGCTCATCAATGAGGCATTTGCCATGGCCTCCATCTATTCTGAAAAACTGATCTATGCCACGATGTGTTTCAAGCCCGATATCCTCCCCGGGCTGGAGTGTCATGACGACCAGTTGAGTATGCTTGCCGGTATAGAGGACCTTGCGAAAATGAGGGTTTTCCAGCGTGTCCTTTTCAATATTACTTTTAAAACCTTCCATATCACTGATTTTAAGGAAAATGAAGTCAAAGCATTGTGTTGTCTCTTGTATAAGAACTATCAGAGTGGAAAGGTTCAAAAGTTCAGTGTTTACACGGAGAGCAACAACAAAGGTTCAAATGTTACAATGGCTAACATCAACCATTCCATGATTCAGCGTTTCTGGTGAAGAATTCATAACTTACATAAGGGCTTTTGAGAACGTATGATGACAAAATGTATATAAAAAAAGTTTATGCTCTCAATAATAATGGGTAATTTACACATCCATTTCTAACGTATAGATAGCTTGCCAGGTGCTGGAGAAATTTCCGTCCATGTCTTGCTTGTCACCTTTAATTGAGCGCTTTACGCCCTATTGGAATGTAATCTAATAATCCTCCTAAACTCATTTTATGAAAAACCTCCAACGCTTCAGTCCCCTTTTTATCGCTCTTTTTGGCTTGTTTCTCAGTAATCTTTCGTTTGCCGGAAACAATCGTTTAGAAAGCGCTGCGACAACGGAAAATATATCTATCGAAGCGGGAATATCCGTCACCCTTGCCTGCAGTACGCCTACCTGGCCAACTACTTCGAATATCACCAACACCTCCGCCACTTTCAGCTGGGATGCCGTATCCGGCGCCCTAAGCTATGCGGTGCAGACCCGTGTACCTAACGGAACATGGTACACCGTGCCCGGAAGTCCGTTTAACAATACCTCCGCCACCGTAGACTGGTTTCTGCCCAATACGACCTATGAATGGCGTGTCAGAGCCAATTGCTACAACGGAGAGTATAGCTACTGGACCTATCCTGTCACCTTTACGACTACAGGATGGGGCTATTGTGATACACCAGGATGGTTGTATACAAACAATATCACCCAGACTTCTGCAACATTTGATTGGGATCCTGTCAGTGGGGCCCAAAGTTATTCACTGCAATACCGTCTTGCCGGTGGTTCTTGGTGGGACGTTCCCGGTGGTCCATGGTCAGCGACCTGGCATACAATCACCGGCCTGCAACCTGGTACCGCCTATGAGTGGCGCGTCAGAAGCAATTGCGCCAACTGGATGTATAGCTCTTGGTCCTATCCTGCAAGTTTTACCACACTTGGCTATTCCTGCAGCACACCTACCTGGCCAGTCACCTCAAATATTACGCAGAACTCCGCCACCTTCAGCTGGGACGAATCATGGGGTGCCCAAAGCTATAGCGTCCAAATACGTCTCCTGAACGGAAACTGGTATGATCTGCCCGGTAACCCATATTACAACACATGGGCAACAGCCACCGGTCTAAATCCAAATACGACCTACCAATGGCGTGTCAGAGCCAATTGCGGATATTACCAATATAGTAACTGGACCTATCCGGTCACCTTTACCACCCTGGGAGGGTACTCCTGCGACCGTCCATATTGGCTTTATACGTCTAACATCACACAGACATCAGCTACCCTCAATTGGGAAGGCGTCTATGGCGCTTACAATTATACAATCGAGTTCAGAACCGCTAATGGTAATTGGTATATACTGCCAGGAGGACCTTTCTCCGGAACGTGGACTAATGTCAATGGCCTGCAACCCGGAACCAACTATGAGTGGCGTGTCAGGACGAATTGCTCTAGCTGGCAATACAGTCAATGGTCCTATATTGAAACATTCTCCACTTTAGGCTATTCCTGTCATACACCTACCTGGCCTACGACCTCCAATGTCACTCAATCCTCTGCTACTTTCAGCTGGGATGAAGTATGGGGCGCTCAAAGTTACACAGTTCAAACCCGCTTGCCGAATGGCTATTGGTATGATGTTCCAGGTACCCCAACATACGGAACATGGATAACGATGACAGGCTTAAACCCTTGCACAACTTATCAATGGCGTGTAAGAGCTAATTGTGGTTGGGGTCAATACAGCTATTGGACGCAACCGGTCTCATTTACGACGGTTTGCTACTATTCCTGCGAAGCCCCAAGCTGGTTATACACTTCAAACATCACACAGACCTCTGCATCCTTTGGTTGGGACGCTGTGCCCGGTGCTGTAAGTTATTCAGTGCAATGGCGTCTGGCCGGTAGCACATGGTACGACCTGCAAGGCGGACCTTGGTATAACAACTGGATCAATGTTGGAAATCTACAACCGGGCACTGCCTATGAGTGGCGTGTGCGTAGCAACTGCTCTAACTGGTCCTATAGCTCGTGGTCATGGCCAGCAAGTTTTACGACTTTAGGCTATTCATGTCATACCCCAAACTGGTTGTCAACCACAGGCATTACGCAGACCTCTGCTACCTTTAACTGGTCATCAGTCTGGGGAGCATGGAGTTATACCGTTCAGTTCCGCCAACCAAACGGAACCTGGATGGATGTGCCCGGTAGTCCGACATCATACACCTCTATCACCCTCAATGGATTATATCCAGGCACCACATACCAATGGCGCGTGAAGACAAATTGCGAAGATGGAGGCCACAGCTATTGGTCACAGTCCATCACCTTTACCACAAGCGGCGTTTCCTCTTGTAATGCTCCATATTGGCTTTACACTACCTATATCACAGAGTCTTCAGCTAATCTGGACTGGGCTCCGGTCAATGGCGCCCTGAGTTATGATCTCCAATGGCGACTCGCCGGTAGTAACACTTGGATTGATATCTCCGGTGGTCCATGGACAGAAACATGGTACACGCTCACCGGGTTGATACCAGGTGCAACTTATCAATGGCGCGTGCGGTCTAACTGCTATGCAGGATCTTATAGCGAGTGGTCAAGCCCGGCGACCTTTACGACCCTGGGCTATTCATGCTATGCTCCTGAATATACATCTACAACCAATGTCACTGAAACTTCTGCCACATTCAATTGGTCAGGAGTTCCGGGTGCTCAGACCTATTCTGTGCAGACACGGGTTCCAAACGGAACATGGTATACTGCTCCAGGTAGTCCTCTGGCTGATACAACCATTACAGTTGGTGGATTTATCCCGGGTACGACCTATCAATGGCGTGTCAGAGCCAATTGCGGCGGTGGTAATTACAGCCAATGGACACTTCCATTGACCTTTACCACAAGTGGTGGTACAGGTCCGGGTAGTGATGAATGTGATGGTGCCACACCGCTGACGGTAAATAGTAATTGTGTCAACTCCGCATCTTCAAATGTAGGTGCTACACAAAGCTCACCTCCACCACAAGGATGGTGTCCGGAAAATAACCACAAGGATGTCTGGTTCAAATTTAATATGCCGGATGTCAGCAACCCCGTCGTTACGATCCGCACCACCGCTGGTAGTTTGTCCGATGCGGTGATGGAAGTATACAGAGGCGGCGGATGTGCTGATCTCGAATATATCTTCTGTGAGGATGACAACTCCACTGGAAATGGTTCGACGATGCCGGTTATATCTGTGACAGGTAGTCCAAACGAAACCATCTGGGTTCGTGTATGGGGCTATGCGGGCCTCACAGGCACCTTCAACATCTGTGTATTCGATTACCAGTCCAACAATACGGTATCCCCTGATGATGCAGATGAATCAGTCATCGAAGGTGAGCTATTTGATGTTGTGGAGAAATCAGTTGATGCCATCAATAACAACACCGTAGCTGCATCGCTGCAGGTGTCACCAAATCCGACAAGAGATATCCTACAGATCCGCTACACGCAGACAGTTGAATCTACAGTCACACGTATCGTCATGATGGATATGTCCGGCAAGATTGTTGACAACAGGGAATATCAATCCGATGGTTCGACTTCATTTGCGGATCAGTTGGATCTTTCCGCACTGGCACCAGGCATGTATGTCCTCAGAGTGATTACGACTGCAGGTATCCTGACAGAGAAGGTGATGGTCATTGACTAATGTGACTGTATAGGTGATGATCAAAGAATTTATTAAGGAGAGACGTGATTTATCGCGTCTCTCCTTTTTTTAGACCATCGCGAATTTTGTACCATTGCGGTCAAGGCGAATCGCTGCATAACTCCCATTTTCGTCGCCATCCATTCGTCCATCACATTTACACGATAGCTGCACCAGGATGATGCGGGCTAAGAGGACATTGGTGAGTTGAGTTTCATGCTTAGACCGACATATTGAAAGTAAATACGTTATCGAAAAATATTCTCATGGTTTCAAAATCAAGTAATCGAACCTTGATTTTAACATCTGGACCTCGATGCTTTCCCGATGACTTGTGCCTTATGACTGCCCATTTTTTAACGACGCCATATCAATCACAAAACGATACCGGACATCACTTTTCAGCATCCGTTCATATGCTTCGTTGATGTCCTGGATTGGAATGATTTCGATGTCGGAAGTAATATTGTGCTCACCACAGAAGTTAAGCATTTCCTGTGTCTCTGCAATGCCACCAATCAATGATCCGGAAATGGCTATTCTTTTGATCACCATCTGTTTGGTGTTCAAAGCCGGATCAAGTTCTCCCAGGTAGCCAACTAATACCAATGTTCCACTGGCAGCTAGGGTCGGGATGTACATATTCAGGTCATGCACGTAAGGCACTGTGTCAATGATCAGGTCAAACTCACCTGCAACTTTTTTCATTTGTGAGAGATCCGTGGAAATAACAACTTTATCTGCCCCCAGATCCAGGCCATCCTGTTCCTTTTCGGGGGATCTTGAAAACAACGTAACATTAGCACCCAGACCTTTAGCCAACTTTATAGCCATGTGGCCTAAACCTCCTAACCCGACCACTGCAACATTGCTGTGCTTGCCTACTTTCCAGTGTCTGAGTGGTGACCAGGTAGTAATGCCTGCACATAGCAAAGGCGCTGTACCAGCGAGATCGAGATTGGCGGGTACCTGTAAAACAAAATGTTGATCAACTACTATTTTTTCGGAATACCCTCCAAATGTTTTACCTACCTGATGTTTGTCATTCCCATTGTATGTGCCGATAAATCCTGTGGTACAATATTGCTCCAGATCCTCCTTGCAGTTTTTACATGTTCTGCACGAATCCACCATACAGCCGACTGCAGCAATATCACCTGCCTTAAATTTAGTTACCGCATTTCCTGTTTTGATGACACGGCCTACTATTTCATGTCCAGGCACTGCCGGGTATATGGTTCCGCCCCAATCATTTCTTGCTGTATGCAGATCGGAGTGGCATACCCCACAGAAAAGGATTTCGATTTCAACATCATTTGATGTCAGGTCTCTGCGTTCTATTTGCATGGCCTCCAATGGGGCATCGTGAGCGGCTGTGCCAAAGGCCTTTGTTTTAGATGTGTTCATAAAATGCTGGTTGATAAATGTTAAGGAAATGATCAGGATAAGACAATCTATGGCAGGAATAGGTTGTAGGTCAGGACAATTCCAGGCCATATCCAGAACATCTTTCTATAAATTCCGTTATACTTGGTCTATGATTTCACCTGCAATCGATATTTGAAAATGAATAATTTAAAGCGTTTTTTTATAATTGTATCGGTAGGCGTTGTGCTGTTCTTCAAGCCCACAAGCGTTTCTGGCCAGGACCTTCCTCTTCGGTATGCAACACTTGAATTGTTTACGAACACCCCTTGTCCGAGTTGTGGATCACAAAACCCCGGGCTATTTAGCCGGTTGGGTAACTATGAAGGCGAATATCATCTGATCAGCTTTTACCCAGGCAAACCCTACAGCAGTTGTATATACTATCAGGCAAATATTCCGGAGAATACAACCCGCTTCCAGCACTATACAGGTGAAATTTTTGGAACACCGACTGTTGCTTTAAATGGCATAGATTTCAAATCTTCCTCAGGGGTGACAAACACGGTGCTGGACAATCTGACAGGAGGAACGTCATGGTTGTATGTGGATGTTGATGAAACCTCGGGCACAAATCGGACTGTAACGATCAATCTTCAGGACATAGTCGGAGGATCCCTCAATTCCGGACGCTTGTTTGCTGCCATTGTGGAAAAAGAGATTCAATATAATGCGCCTAATGGCGAAACGCTTCATCACAATGTATTCCGTCGTTTTGTGACAGCTGCAATCGGTGATGAGGTAGATATGAGCAGTGGGAATGTCACAAAGACCTTTCAGTATGATGTAAACGCTGCATGGGATCCAGTCGAAACGTATGTCATTGCATGGTTGATGGATTCAAGTACCGAGGAGATATTCAACAGTGGTACCAGGTTTGATGCTGATATTACATCTGCCATTGATCCGGTTCGACCATTGCCTGCATTGTCCGTATACCCTAATCCGGCCACATCTGAAGTGAATGTGACACTCCCTTCCGAAGTTGCGTCAGCAGATGTGGAGGTTTTTGATCAACAGGGAAGGTTGGTGCGTTCGTTGCGGATAGAGGGAGGATATCAAATGCAAATCACAACTGCGGACTTGCCACAGGGAAATTATTTCATCAGGTTAAAGTCTGATAAGGTTATTTACTCCGGGTCTTTTGAGATAGTGCGATAAAGTTGTGAGTGCAAATCCTAAATTAAATGTCAGCAAGGCAAGCATGGTGATTTTTAAATCATATTATATTGATTTTTAACATAATATATATTTAATTATTATTTAATTTAAGGAGGCAAAGTCAATTTTCCCTTTTTGAGCCTTTATTGGTATCTCATCAGATGATCGTTGAAATAAGGTCCATCTACTGCAGGGTATCATTTATCCCAAACATCGCATTCGTTGCTTTTACTTAAAGTCCTGTTAACAGCACCTACGCTATTTAGTAAAGTGATAGTTTTGCACCATATTTCATTCTTTTCAAATTATATATTCAGCATGATCAAGCACTTTTTGTTCTTACTTCTCAGTATCAGCGCGGTACAGTCCTGTTCTCAGGCACCAACCCCCACCACCGCACCTGCTACGGAAAAACCAAAACCAGCGGCATACGCTTCTGCTAAGGAAGGTTGGCTGGTGGACCTGGATGAAGCTTATGCAATCTCCCAAAAGGAAGGCAAGCCTATTCTGGCCAACTTTACCGGTAGCGATTGGTGTGGCTGGTGCAAACGATTGGATGCTGATGTTTTTACAAAGCCGGAATTCAAAACCTGGGCTCAAAAGAATGTTGTCCTGCTGGAATTGGATTTTCCGAGGGGTAAACAAATACCTCAAAAAAACAAGGAACAAAATGCTGCTATGCAACAAGCATTGGGCATCACCGGCTATCCAACCATCTGGTTACTCAATATGACCAAGGATGCGACCACCGGAAAATATCAGTTGAATAAATTAGGAAAAACAGGGTATACGCCCACGACCGACCAGTTTATCGCAACGGTGGATCAGTTTATTCATCCATAGTCAGGTTTTTCAATAGCGTCAGGATATTGCACTTTTTCTGCGGGATGCTCCAGTTACATTGCTAGCCTTTGTATGCTTTGTGGCAATCAATTCACCTGCCTGATGCATTGTCCAATCGTTTCGTTTTATAGCCGTATCGAATTGTTTGATCTGCGGAATCCACGTCCCATTTATATAGTCGTTATTGCTATTTAGTAGATAGATCATCATGCTATCTCGAGTAGGATTGATGACATTAAGTGTAGCTTGCACTAAGCGTGGAATCAGGAGCCTTTGGTAGGTCTGATCCATTTTCCGATCTTCACCTCAATAACTTGTATTGTCACCATGAATTCGACAGACGTCATCAGTGAAATATCCAGGGCAATTCAGCTTGCGCTGGGTCCTGTGTTCTTATTGACCGGTATAGCGGGAATGCTCAATGTCATGTCTGGCCGATTATCGCGCATCATCGATCGGGGCAGGTCATTGACCGAAAAACCGGATGTCATAGCGACCTATGACCCAAATGATATTCATAGTGAACTACTCATGCTGGAGCGAAGAAGGCATATTACCAGCAGAGCCATCACGATGTTTACCATTGCCGCCTTATTGGTGTGCCTTGTCATCGTAACCCTCTTCCTGGAGGCTATGTTTTTCGTGCATTTAAACTGGATCATTGGTGTGCTTTTTATCCTATCCACCCTCGGTTTGGTGGTTGGATTGGGATATTTTCTGCGAGAAGTGCACCTGGCATCGCATACAGTGCGGATAAGGGGGATACGGTGATGATAATCAAGAAATGAAAAAAGCCCGGATAACCGGGCTTTTAATTCTTGTAAAGGCAAAGCGTTCGTTCATGATTTTGCTTCGATTCCAGTCGTGACAAGGTGGATCTGCCCATCAGGTTATTTTACCCTTGTTCAATAAGGCACAATATTTCCGGTAGCTATATCGACGGCAAAACTTTGATTGATTGTCCAGTTTTTATATCCCATAATAGCGGGGAAGACCGAAATGAACTCTCCTAAAATCATATCATTATTACTTATACCTAACGAAAAACTTGAAACATAGCCTCCAGTCAATTTAATAGAATAATAGGGAGTGCTTTCTCCCGGATCATATACTTTGAATTCAATGGCCATCGTATTCAAATCTGCGGATTGAGCCAGTGCTCTGTGAAAGGCTATTGAATTAGCGTCCATTGTTTTTGAGACCGACATGTCCTGGAAGAAAGCATCCCCCCCGTTGTTTGAAGCGCCGTTGCTAAACGACTGGATAGGAAACGTGCCCGCAACAAATCCAAGCATGGTGTCTGGATTGGAAATCGTATAGGTGATGGAATCATTAGTCATCATCTGTGAACTTCTGGAAGCCACATTGCTCCATTTGACGCCATCATGGAAGGCAGGGGCAGCAGCCTCCATATCATAGATCATCAGTCCGGCGCTGGGATTAGCTATTATGGTCGTATCTGCTAAACGGGGTAACATGATCCCTTTATTGGGACTCGTGACATCCAGGGCGGAGTTCGCGCTTGGGGTAGTCGTGCCAATGCCCACTTGGGCCTGAGTGACTAGGCTATACAATACAAGCGTAAAAAGACAAACGATTTTCATCTTTGTTTTTAGTTTACAGATTATAGAAAAAGTATGAAATTGAAGCGTATTGGCCCGGGATGCCTGCTTCGTAGAATAATAGGCAAATATACGGAAAGTGTTTGAACTCCAAAGGATGATCCAAAGGCTATTTTGAAGGACATTTATCAACCTTTAAAAGAAAGGCTTGGTTTTTTAGTAGTATGCCTTCACCGCTTCAATCCCTTTTCCTATGATTAGTTATATCAAAACCAAATCCTGCTATGGAATTTCTCACCACACGCTGGCTGCCGATCGTGCTTTCTCTCCCCTGTGTTTCTGTATCTCGTTTTTCTGTGAAAAACATTATTCCGAAAACCCCGGAGTAAAAAGATTCTTTTCTTGCCAAGGTGTACATGATCACATTATCCCCAGGATTGCGCAGGACACAGGTATGGGCGAAGGGGCGAAATAAGGATGTTTTTTCAAATAAAATTGGTTTTAAAACTCCCTTTCATATAATTATTTATATTATTACTTGAATATCAATAAAATACACATTGTATATTATTGTAATGCGAAATATACCATATTTACGGTATTAAAACATATTATAGATAAGTTACATTTGTTAGGCATAATGGTTTCTTATAATCTGTTATGTGCTGATAATTAATGATATAATCGTAGCATCAGTTCTAAAAATGGAATTGAATAGCCCCAACGATTGACCTGACCTTCCCGAACGATAATAGCCTGAATAAGCCCGGAATCTCACCATCCTGGTTCGCATGATCACACATGCTATTGGATAAAGCTGTACCGCTTTCAAAGTGGCTCCCTTTCCCGATAGGCTTAAATATTTTAATCTAAAACTAAGATCCGCCATGAAGAAAATGGACTATGCCGTTATAATCAGTGATAATGTACTGAAAGGTCTCAAACACTCCAGCAGACTGATATCACCCTCTTGGTTTTCAGCTATAATACTCTTAATGCTCTTGTGGCAAAATCCCCTCTACAGTCAAAGCGATTGCATACTTGCCTGCCATGGAGCTCAAATTTCCCTTGGTGCTGACTGTACTGCAGAAGTAACAATTCCCATGATCGGGGATACCAGCCAATGTCTTGATGGTGGATTTATAATCTATGTGATCACGCTGGCAGGCGATACGTTACCTGGTGCAATAGTGACTGAAGCAGAAATAGGAATGACTTTAATTGTGAGCCTGGTCGACACGATCTCAGGAAATAGTTGCTGGTCATATATAACCGTTGCTGATAAAATGAGTCCAACGCTTATTTGTGTTGATGATACGATTTCTTGTCTTGAAATGCTTGTATTTCCGGAGGGAAATTTCGTTCAGACTGAAATGCAGACAGAAATTTTATCCAGTCTTGGATCGACTGCTGATTTTGCCTTATTTACAGCTGCGGGAGCCTTCAATAATATTGGAGCAGGAACGATTGTCACAGGTGATGTAGGTACACATGTAGGTGCATTCAACGCATTTCCTCTTGGAATATTAATAGGGAATCAACATGTTGCGAATGGTGTCTCCGCGCAAGCCGCTGCAGATGTCCTGGTGGCCTATAGTTATTTGGCCAGCCTTACGTGTGGTCAGGTCATCGGTACTACGTTAGGCAATAACCAGGTCCTGACGCCAGACATTTATTGTACCGGCGCAGCATCAACCCTCAATGGAAATTTGATTTTGGATGCGGAGAATGATCCGAATGCCATCTTTATTTTCCAGATTGGAGGCGCATTCTCTACGAGCACTTTTTCAAATGTCAGCCTGATCAATGGCGCATCATTATGCAATGTATTTTGGCAAATAAACGGAGCCTTTGCTTTGGGAGATGGTTCTGTTTTCAACGGGACGATCATCGCTAATGGAGCACTGAGCTTTTTGCAGGGGGCAACTTTACTAGGCAGAGGACTTTCTACAGCAGGTGCCATCTCCCTGATGGATAATATAGTGACGATTCCATCATTATGTAATACAGGTCCAAATGCCTTTGACAATTGCTCCGAAGTGGAAATTATACTGCTGGATGAGACGAGTGAACTGCTATGCGATTCATTTCTTGTCAAAAGGGTTACCAGGACTTATGTGGCAAGAGATGAGAGCGGAAACTTATCAGATCCGTGCATCGTAAATTTTTATCTTGAAAGGATTGATTTTTCCCTAATCCAGTTTCCTGATTCATTAACGATTGCTGATGGTGATGCACTTCAATGTGATATGCCATTTGCAGACACTGACCAGGATGGAATCCCTGATCCGCAGGATGACTTACCCTTACTTGGAACAGGTGTTCCAACGATTAACGGTGTTCCTATTTACCCTGATTTCATAGGTTTTTGTAATGCCCTGGTCACCTTTGAAGATGTTGTATTACCTCCTAACGGCTGCGTCCAGAAGATCATGCGTATGTGGACCGTTCGTGAATGGCATTGCATGGGTGAAACGGATACATTATACATTCAGTTAATTGAAATTGTGGATGATGAAGGACCAGCAATCACCTGTCCGGCCAGTTTCACAAATACAACGACAGGACATTTCTGTACGGCGACCATTCTTTTGCCACCGGCACTGGTCGATGATGTATGCAGTGATATGGTAACGGTGACCGTAGCCTATCCGGGTGGGTTTAGCTCAACAAATGGCGGTGTTTATGTTTCACTACCAGTGGGTGTCAACATCATTACGTACACTGCCTATGATGCGTGCTATAATTCTTCCTCATGTACCATGACCATTACGATCGCCGATCTCACACCTCCCATTCCGGTTTGCGATGAGCATACAATTGTGTCATTGACACTGGGTGGTCAGGACGGATTGACAAAGGTGGATGCTTCTGTTTTTGATGATGGAAGCTACGATGCTTGCAGTCCTGTAACATTCCGGGCCAGAAGGATGGATTCTTGCATTGATTTTGACTGGACTACAGAAGGAGCTGGCGTGGATGAAATCCCCAACGGAGAAATCAATAGCCAGGACTGGGGTACTGTCCTGCGGTCTAAGGTTCCATTCTCTTGTTGCGATGCAGGTGCCGGACCTATCATGATCTTACTGGAAGTAACAGATGCATCAGGCAATACAAATTCCTGCATGGTCGAAGTAGAAGTACAGGATAAGATCCCACCGATCATCACTTGTCCTGAGGACATTACGATCAGTTGTGAATTCCCTCTTGATCTTGACAATCTCGATATTTTCGGTGGTGTAGTACAAAATGGACAGCAACAGGAGTTTTGTGTATATGATCCGGAAAATCCGGACGCCGATCTCCAGGGATTCGTATGTGGACTTGGAGGATTGGTTATTGACAACTGCGGTGTTGAAATCACTGTTAAGGTCTTTCCCGATATTAATCAATGCGGTGTAGGTGTAGTGACGCGCAAGTTTATCGCATCTGATGCGAACGGACAGCGATCATGTCAGCAGCGAATCTATATTGAGGACTTCAATCCAATGGATGGGAATTCAATTGATTGGCCGGATGATTATATCGGAGCAGAATGTAGCGAAGGTACAGATCCAGATGATCTGCTTTACCCTTATGACAGGCCAAGACTAGAAGATGATGCATGCAGCCTGGTCGCCATGACCTCTGAAGATGTGATCTTTGAATTTGCTGATGGAGCCTGCTTTAAGATTCTTCGTACCTGGACAGTGATTGACTGGTGCCTGTATGAAGAATTGGGAGGCATAGTGATTGGCGAGAATTATTGGGAGTATACCCAGGTCATTAAGGTCATGAACCAATTCGGCCCTGAGTTTACCACTACACAACCAACCATTGAATTGTGCAACAACTTTGATTGTGGTGGATTACCTGTAGCATTAATTCAGCGAGCTGAAGATGACTGTACTGCGGATGAATTGCTACAGTGGTCATATGCCGTTGACCTGAATGACAATGGGACTATTGATATTGGACCTATTGGCGGATTTGGCCCGGAAATCAATGCCAGTGGTATTTATCCGCTGGGGACACACCGGATCATATATTCTTTTGAAGACCGCTGCGGTAACCGCACTGTCGCTGAACAATTGCTCAACTTGCTTTCATGCAAAGCCCCTGTTCCAGTGTGCATCAACGGTCTTTCCACGGATCTGATGGCCGTGGACACGGACGGTGATGGTTTAGAGGATACGGGTATGGTCACGATCTGGGCTTCAGATTTCGATGCCAGCAGCTATCATCCATGCGGGTCTTACTTCACGTTTTCGCTCGCAGCGGATACCATGGTCAAGAGCCTGACCTTTGATTGTAGTCATGTAGGTGTTGGACAGGTTCCAGTCTCCTTATATGTCACAGATTTATTGGGCAACCAGGCATGGTGTGAGACGTATATCATTATCCAGGATAACTTGGGTGTTTGTCCTGACACATCTGGCCTGACAGGTACCATCACGGGAAAAGTCAGCACGGAGACAACTGACAATGTTTTAGGTGTAACAGTTGAATTGGGAGGAACTACAATGATACCCATCAATACAAATCAATCCGGAACCTATACATTCCCTGCCATGCCGATTGGCGGAAATTATGAAGTGAAGCCAGGTAAGAACAACGACTATAGAAATGGCGTGTCTACACTTGACCTGGTCAACATTCAGAAACACTTGTTAGGCATCAAAGCATTGGAATCACCCTATAAGATGATTGCTGCCGATGCAAACGATTCTAAATCCATTACGGCCATTGACCTGATTGAACTTCGTAAACTGATTCTGGGTATTTACAGCGAACTGCCCAATAACAGCAGCTGGAGATTTGTAGATAAGGACTATCTATTCCCGGATCCATTCAATCCATGGATGCAGGTTTGGCCGGAAAGCCAGACACTGAATCCATTATCGTCCGGAATGACACGTGCCGACTTCTTTGGAATCAAGATTGGTGATGTTAACAACACCGTGAAAGCAAACGCTCAAAGTATTACGCCTCGCGGTTCAGGTGAGAAACTCATTCTGATCATCGATGACGTGAAAGTGGAAGCCGGAACCAGTATCGAAATTCCGGTTTTCGCTGGCAGTGCATATTTTATCGAGGGTATGCAGTTCAGTCTTGACGTTGATCATTCGCTGACATTGAAAAATGTAATTGCCGGTCAGATGGATGTGACCAATGAAAACTTTGCATTCCTGAATAAAATGACATTGACAGCGAGCTGGAACACGGCTGAAGGCGTTCAGATTAATGATGCTCAACCATTGTTCACGATGGTGATGGACGTATCGAAGCGTGTTAGATTAAGTGAGGTGGTGAGCATAGCCAATGCTCCGACCCACCCCGAAGCGTATACGTTGAATAATGAAATTCTAGGATTGAATCTTTCATTCCGTGGTGCAGCGCATGTAGTTTCTTTCGAATTACTGCAGAACGAACCAAATCCATTTTCAAATAGAACAACCATTGGATTTATACTGCCGACTAACGGTCAGGCTACGTTGACGGTCTTTGATCTGGCTGGGAGGAAGCTTATAGATCAACCGGTGGCAGGATTGAAGGGATTGAATAAGGTGGAAATTTCCAGGAGCCAGTTAGGTGCTCAGGGTATGGTTTACTACCAGGTTCAGTTCGAGGGATATACTGCTACTAAAAAGATGTTGATGCTGTAAGACGCTGATATTACCAGCGAATTATTATTCAACTCAAAAATGAGCCACAAGTACATTGCAGCTCAAAATTGACTGGATAAAGCACCTATTCAGCATATTTTGAGCTCAAAATAACTAGAGTTTGAGCTGCAATTAACCCCGGGGTAATAGGAATTTTCCACCCTGGGAGGGAAAGGGGAATCCATTAACCCCGGGGTTGCGCAGCACACAGGGGAGAGCCGTTACGGGCGAAGGGGCCTAAGGTGAGCCATTTCGATGAGGTCTAAATTCCTCCTTATTTTACACCCAGTTGGACCTAGGTATCAAACGAAGCCTGCTCCTTATTTCAAAATCAAGACAAATGAAGGCAGTGCTAAAATACAAATATGTATATTTTTTCCTCCTGGGGATATGGAGTCTCCAGGCTTGCAATAAGCAGCCTGCATATGGTAAAGAATCTGCAACCAATAATCCATCATCATCAACCTATGCTTCTGACAAGGAAGGGTGGCTTGTCAATCTGAATGATGCATACGCCCTGTCAGAGAAAGAGAAAAAACCAGTCCTGATCTATTTCACTTCAAGTGATACCTGTGGAATGTGTCAGCAGCTTGAAGCAAACGTCTTTTCAACACCTGTTTTTAAATCATGGGCTGAAAAAAAGATCGTGATGTTTAAGGTTGATTTCGCAACACACCATCAATTCCCGGAAGGAAAACAGGAGCAAAATGCCGCTATGGCCCAGTCACTAAAGATCACCACTTGTCCGGCCTTATGGATGCTCAGCGTAACGCATGAAGTCGAAAACGGAAGGTTCAAGGTAAAACCAATCGGCAAAGTAGGATATGCTAAGACGCCTGAGGAGTTTATAGGCATGGTGCAGAATTTCCTTCGACGCTAATATGTCACCAGGATACTTCCGGCGATAAGTATGTCCCTTGGAAGCACTATCCATTTACGGCAATTGGAAGTCGGAAGTCGGAAGTCGGCAGGATCTCCCTTCCTTCGATTTGGCATCCAGCCTACGACATCTAAAGTCCGATGTCTGGTATCTGGCGTCTCACGTCTCACGTCTCACGTCTCACGTCTCACGTCTCACGTCTCACGTCTCACATCTCACATCTCACATCTCACGTCTGATACTACTCAACTCCCAAGTCGGGCGCAAATAGCAAATCCACTGAATGCAACAGGGACGAATGCCGAGTTATAAAGATTAAACCACCACTGGGTATCCGTTGTTGCATAGCTTCCAAAAACATGAATCGCTTGAGTAGCTGAGCTGTAGCCTCCGGAAATCACTTTCGTCCCGGGTGGACAATTGCACTGCATGGTGACAGTGCCACCACTCCCAGGCACCATAATGGTGTCTGACCACACTTGTTCATATCCTATGTTTAACGCGCTGGTCACGGTAGCCAGGCTCATCACCACCTCTCCATCTGTCTCCATGCGTAAAGCCTCCTGTCCGCCTGATTTGAATATCAAATTTCCTGATGCCGTCATTTTTAGATCCTGCTGTGCATTTGATCCGGTGGCATAAATCGTGTTATACCCAAAACCGATGCCCTGTAATCCACTAGAATGCCGAAATTCAATTCCTCCCGATGATTCACCCATTTCTCCTCCTGTTACATAGAGGGCCAACCCGGTGGGATGACTGCTGCCTGTCCGGCCAAAGCCTGTATGAATATCCATTCGATTGGTCGGGGTGATTCCTACACCAACATTTCCATTACCCTGTATCCTCATGAGTTCACTACTGGTCGTCGGAGAGGTTCCGGCATAAAAGATATGACTCGATCCACTAGAATGTACCTGGTATCGTAATACATCCGAAAGCGAACCAAATCCCGAAAACTGATTGCCATTATCAGCGGCTTCATATAACACCAGTTTTTTGGCCGTTTGCGTATTTGGAAAATGAAGCAGCGCTCGCGGCGTTGTGGTGCCTATACCCACAAATCCATTCGATCCGATGCGCATACGTTCTACAAAACCTGCGGTAAAGATGAGACTACCTGAACCTTTAGCCGCCAGGCCGAGATCCTGATCAAAAGATGAGCCTGTCGCATACATGGTATTGAAACCAAAACCAATGCCCTGCGTCCCGTTTGAATGCCGGAATTCTATACCGTTGGAGGCTGCACCAAAGTTTCCGCTGACATACATAGCCCGGTCATCGGGATGCGTTCCGCTCCTCGGAAGGCCATGTATGATATCCAGTCGGTTATTTGGGAGACCGCTGATCACAATATTTCCATTGAAATACGAATTGCCAACAACATGCAATTTTCCAAATGGGTTTATTAGTCCCAAACCTATGTTTCCATTAGGGAGCATGGTAAATTGATTATATCCATCCCCGGCAAACAGGTTTAAAGGATGATCACTCCTCGTACCGATCCATCCCCCAAGAAGACTGTTGGTACTACTGACGAACGTCGCGATATCTACATCTCCATTGGTGTGGGATATTCCATATTGATCGTTGGATGTCTTAACCTGTAGTTTGACCTTGGGGTCCAGCGTGCCGATACCGACACTGTCCGTAAGACCTAAATAGATTTGATCAGGGTTGGTGCGATGCACTTCTGTATTGACCTTATCCACCAGTTCTACCCATTCATTGGTGTTGTGAAACCAAAATGTTTCTGTCGTGATGTCAAAAACCAATAATCCCTGAGCAGGGGATATAATTAGTTCACGTTGATCACTTGTGAGTCTCGGCACCAGCATGCCTTTCGTGGTACTTGAAATATCCAGCGCGGCACTGGCATCGGGTGCAGTTGTGCCTACCCCAATTCCTTGTCCGATCACAGACCCACAAAGGGACAGAACAAAGTACAATCCAATAGCTTTTTTCATTTCGATGGTCGTTTCAAATTAAATTACATGCATTTGCTGATCCATTTGCTGGATGAGGCGATCTGCGATAAAGCAGGCTATTGCGATCTATAACAACATCAGGAGGATAAACAGGATGATCAAGTGATACCGCTTTAGCGTTTGCATATTGATTCAATAAGGACATATCAAATCTATACCCAGCACATAGATCCAGGCTAAGAAACAAGAGGACAATACTGCGACAGGGTGGCGACAAAAAGAGGACAATAGCTAACGAAATGGAAATTAGGACTTTATGACATGAGAAGTATGTCATGCAGACGTTTAAAGTTTAGTAATGAAGAAAGTTTTGCGTTAAAGGAGTTATGAACTTTTGCATCAATTGCGGTTTTTTCTTAGCCGCCATAGCTTTGTAGTCATGCTGTGGCTTTCTAAGTAAAAAGCCTTCCAAAGTAATTCCCAGGCTATCCGCTGTTGATAGTATCCAGGCGATCGCTCAGAGATGATACAAGATTGCCGGAAGTACTGGTCAATTCAGATCAGTTTGAAACAGATTTTATAATCGCAGTGATGCCTGTGCTAACATCACTAAAGGTGTGGCAAGTTAGCAGCCCCTCTGCCTCTGCCTCAGCCTCAAACTCAACCTTCGCCTCCGCCTCCGCCTTTTTCCTCACTCAGCATTCTTCTCCATAATCCATGATCGATTGGTGAGATTGAACGCCACTAGATAGCCACACCCTTCGCGGTGCTTGTGAACGCAACCTGCATCAATATTGTACACACATTGGCGTGCCGGATTGACAACTTCATCGGTGGTGATGGGGGTATGACCATGTAGAATTTTCCGATCGCCGAGTTTCTTTTTTCAACCTTAAAATTTCTGATCCATAGTAACGAATCCCTGTCTTCGAAGAGATTATCAGGTGCAAAATTGATGCCTGCGTGCACAAAGATGTAAGGTCCGTTTTCAAAATAAAGCGGGTTCGCGGAAAAAATTGCTTGTACACAGGGTTTAATTCGTTGTATGAATTGACTCCAAAACTTTTGAGTATTGCCTCCCCACCATTATCGAACCATTGATTAAATGCATGCTTGCTTTTAGCTGAATCCATCATCATTTGTTCGTGGTTTCCACGCAAGGTGCGGATGGAATAGTCCTTTTGCCTCAACTCCAAAATCAAATCGATGACGCCTTTACTGTCCGGACCACGGTCGATATAATCGCCGATAAGATAGATCGTGTCTGATTTCTGAATCTGGATTTTATCCATCAGGTTGTAGAATGTCCGGACACAGCCGTGTATATCTCCAATAGCAAAAATGCGGCTCATGATTTTAAAGCGAATTTGGGTTATAAGTCAATTGTCCTAAGTTACTACTTTCGGTACAGGCAGTTGATTAATCGATAATCAATAAGCTATAGACAATAAGGTACAAAAACAGCTTTTGTAGCAACTTATTTCGTTTATTTCAAACATTTCGTTTGTTTTTGAATGACAAACTATTCACCATGAAAGATATTTTTCCTCAAGCTTAAATGGCATCTATGGAGGAAAAGCGGCTTGCCGTGGAATCCTATGATGCGCTTGCCTCTATCATTGAACAAGGGAGATCATAAAATCCGAAGATTGAGATTGATGAAACGAAAGAAAAGATAAGTCCCCTTTGGCAGATAGAGCAGCCTCTTCTTCCGATTGCAGCAGCAATTTAATTCTTTTGATTCTCTAATATCCTGGTTGGGAAATCCGCTGATATGGACTCTCAGAAATTCAGATAGGATTGCTCATTCGTCCTAGGTTTTATGCCTTAATTGGTCAGAAGAATTATAAGTCTTATTTTGTGTGGAGACAGGAACTCCTATTCTGAGAATACCAACGCAATTTGTAAACATGAAAATTCAATTACCGCGTAAAAGAAATCTGCGCAGATTAGTTCCCTTGCCTGCCCAATATTCTTTAAGTATCTCCATTTTTTTCCTGCTGGCACTGGCCGGATCCTTTTTGGAATCGACTTTGGGTTATCAAGGTGTGGCCCTGATCATGTTGGTGGTAATGTCCATATTGGCTATGGTTTTTGATATTGTTCCAGTGCTATTGGCTGGGATATTAAGTGCGTTAACCTGGAACTACTTCTTTAGTCCACCAAAATATGAGTTCAATTTTGAGAATAAAGAAGATTTATTCCTCTTTACGATGTATTTTATCATTGCGATTGTAAATGTAGGTTTGAGTTTCAGGCAGAAGGCCCGTTACCGGAGGATACGGGACAAGGAGGAAAAGGAGAAGTTAATTGTGTTTTATAACACGGTCCTGAATTCTCTTTCCCATGAATTGAGAACGCCCATTTCCACTATTATCGGTTGCATGGATGCAATGCATGGACAAAACGGGAACCTTACGGCTGCACATAAAAATGAATTGATGGAGGAAGTCAGCACGGCCGCTCTCAGGCTTAACCAACAAGTTGAAAATCTGCTCGGGGTTAGTCGTTTGGAATCGGGGATCGTAAAATTGCACCTGGATTGGACGGATATAAATGAGTTGATTCACCGGGTGATCCACAATCGACATCAGATAGATTCAGTTCAATCGATCATCTTTCAACCCGGTGAGAACCTACCTTTGTTTAAACTTGATGCTATATTGATCGAGCAGGTGATATTAAATCTACTCCAAAATGCCATCAGGTATACACCCGATACTGCTGAAATTTCCATCAATACTATGTTTGAAAACGGGAATTGTGTGATCATCTTTCGAGATAATGGACCAGGCTTTCCGGAAACATCTATTCAAGCCGCCTTTGATAAATTTTACAGAGTAGGACATTCGAATTCAGGAGGTACCGGTCTTGGATTATCAATAGTCAAAGGATTTGTAGAAGCGCATAATGGTTCTGTCGTTTTAAGTAATAGTATCAGTGGAGGTGCTTACTTTTCCATTGAGATACCTGCTGAAACTTCTTTTATCCAAAATATAAAAAATGAATAAGCCTTCAATCCTTGTGATAGATGATGAGCCCCAGATTCGCAAATTACTCAACATAGTCCTGGAGAGTAATGGTTTCAAGGTTTCGAATGCGGCTGAAGGTAGGGAAGGCGTTTCGTTGGCTGCCTCCTTACAACCGGATTTAATATTGCTTGATATTGGTTTGCCTGACAGAAATGGATTAGATATATTACAAGATTTGAGACAATGGTATACTAAGCCCATATTGATACTCTCCGTTCAAAATCGGGAGGAAGATATTGTTGGAGCACTGGATCACGGAGCTGATGATTACATCACCAAACCTTTTAGGACGGGTGAGTTACTTGCGAGAATCCGAACCTCTTTAAGACGACAAATCACCACCAACAATAGTAGTAAGTTGGTTTCTGGAATTATTTCTATAGATTTTGAAGCCAGAACTGTCTTATGCAATGGCACGAACCTGAAACTTACTACTACGGAGTATAATTTGCTGGCATTATTTGTAAAAAATGATGGTAAGGTCCTAACACACGGATACCTGCTGAAGGAGATTTGGGGAACTGGTTATCAATCTGAAACGCAATATTTACGTGTCTTTGTAGCCCAGCTTCGTAAAAAAATTGAGGCGGATTCCAACCAGCCCAAACTTATCCTAACGGAGAGCGGGGTTGGCTATAGATTTACTTCCGGATCCCTTTCATAGCCAATACCGTGAATGACAATCTCTATGGATAACATTTGTCCTTGAATCGCGTATCAATACAGATCTTTCCAACCCGGAGAATTTATTCGTAAAACGACATTAAAATCAGCATCGTTTAAAGCATCAGCTTCGAAGTCACCGGTATCTGCATTAAAATAAAATAGAGAGCCTCCAATGTGCTCTCCGCCCGAACTCCCATTACTTGTCCATATTGAAGCTTGATCAGATGAAACCTCGGCTGCGCTGAGTATAAAATAATAGGTCGAGCCCGAATGAAGTTCAATGCCTGTAGAAAAATTTACAACATTCCAATCTGATTGCTCAACTGTTAATGATGCCGCTGCAAGAAAAACGCCATTTCCGGGTAGCGGTCCGTTGTAAAGACTAAGAGATAGTTTAATACCAGGGTCAAAACTGCCGATCTTAATTTGAAGTTGTTGAAGTTGGCCGCTGCTTGATGGATTGAAACTTTGAGCTATGGCAGTCATTTCGGCACCATAATTTGTTAACGCGTATTCTAATGAAGTTACTTCACTTTGAGCCTCGGGTGTAGAACTAAATTCATTGCTATAGCCCTGAAATTTATCTACTTCATTATTATAGATCATCATGCCAGGTGAAGCTGTCAGTTGATTGCGTTGCGCTGTGGACATACGCGGCAGCATAAAGGCACCTGATACAGATAGGATTTCAAAAGCTACATTTGGATTGATAATAGTTGAGCCGAGAACTAAACTATTTGTGCTTTTATCGAATAGAAACTCCGGATCTCCTGCAGCAGCATTGCCATCATTAAAAACAATTTGTTGATTTGATCCACCTGTTGGTCCAGGAAGACCCTGAAGGCCCTGTAGTCCTTGCAAGCCCTGATGACCTTGTACACCTTGGAAACCCTGATCTCCTTTATCCCCTTTGTCTCCTTTGTCCCCTTTATCCCCTTTATCTCCTTTGATGCCCTTAGGGCCTATAGCCCCCATGTCTCCTTTATCCCCCTTATCTCCTTTTGGCCCATTATCACCAAGATCCCCCATGTCTCCTTTATCTCCTTTATCCCCTTTAGGACCAAAAGGCCCCTGAGGTCCCGGATCACCTTTGCTTCCCTTCTCTCCATCTACACCATTTATTCCATTAAGCCCATTCAAGCCCTTGTCTCCTTTATCACCTTTGGAACCCGTTGGTCCCGTTGGACCTGGAGTGCCACCATTCGCGGCAAATAGAGCGAAAGGCACACTAAGAAGCTCGCTTGTCCCTGAAATGGAAAATGTGGTTCCACCTGTGGGATCAGTTTCTGTTTTAATAAAATATGGCCCCTGCTCCCAGTCAATAAGGGCAATATCACCACTGACAGCGTTTCCATTGCCGATCACAAAACTGGCAAGTCCGTTACTATTGGTAGTGCTTAGATGAATTTCTGAATACACTTTTGAACCATTAGGAGAACCTTTTAATAAGCTGACTTTTGTGCGCACATCGTGATTTGTGATGAGTTCTCCATTACCATTCCGTATAACAGCCTGGTAGCTCATTTTGAGTGGAGATTGCGAAAATAATTGTATGCTATGTGCTAATAGTATTAGCAATAGGATTGGAAAGGAGAGCGAGCTTTTCATGGCTTAGTTAGTTTTAGAAAATGAAATGGACTGAATGAATGTGTTTGCCTGCCAAACCTGTACGAAATACATAGCCTCCGGCAACTCACTGATCATAATAGTATTGGCGGCATTACTCAACCGCTGAAGTTTGAGAAGATTTCCTTTCAGATCGTAGACTCTTGCAAAGAAATCTTGCGCCTGGATTAGACTTTCATCCGTTGATAACTCCAGGAATACAAACTGATTTGCAGGATTCGGATAGAGGCGTAAAGAATGATCTCCGGGAATGTCATGTATACGCACAAGGTCAAACTGAAATGGTTGTTGAACACCTGGGTTCACATGTCCAGTTTCGCCCGAGACGGATGCAAACACAACCTGTCCTATAGAATAAGCAACCGAACCATTTGAGGATAGAATATCGCCTCCGGAGGAGACTACTCCTTGCTGTGCGATGAGGGGTTGAACCAGGCAAAAGGCCAACCAGAGAAAGTTTGTCACTTTCATTTTCTTATGCATGGGATGAGCATTTACTTTTTGACAACAGGAAACACAAACGAAGTTGTAGAATCAAGTTGTCATGAAATCAATGGATATGTTCAAAAAAAATAAAATCAAAATGCACAAAAGCAAAATTCCATATAGAGGATAGGAATAGGATGCTGCTGCAAATATATTCTCTTTTTAATGTGCGCCATGCGCTGCGTATCTGCACATGCTTTCGTTTCTGCAGTACATGTTATTTGCAAAACGCTTTATTTAAGAAGTAATTATTAGTGCTGGTTTCTAATATAGACAGACCTTTCAGGGTGTTTTGCTAAAGATTCATTGCAGATGAACAGTGATATGATTGGCCCTATTCGCCCTCAAATCTTTATAAAATCTTTATACCGGACCTTACAAATAGTATATTATCCTAATATTATTTTTGGGACATTTGCCGTCAGCAGAATCTGGATGGTGCCTAATGCACCGTTGATCGGCTTTCCCATTAATGGTTGCGTTATGAAGTATACTATAGAGTAAGCTTAATCCTATTGACAAGCATTTTATGAATACACATTAATTGTTGGAAGCGGAGTAAAAGTTGAGGGTGCCCAAACCCTCCAACGTATTACTCTTCTTTTTGCTCTTTTTGGGGATTCACTTTAAGAGGGCGGCCGAGGGATGATCTGGCCGGGGATGGGGGGCCAAAGGGTCTCCCTCTTTTTATTTTTTTTATAACCACCGTATGGATTCTAGATATTAGTAGCCCATTGAAGTCAATGGAGTTTCAAAGAAAGAGACATCCACATTTATGACCTGCATCCTTTAGAGGTCATTAAGTTAAAAATGACTGAAAGTGGAATGAAAGCTAATGATCTGGAGCCGATGGTTGGGAGCAAGGGCCATGTATCCTCTGTGTTGTCTGGTTAAAGGGAATTGACACATCAACTAGCCAGAAGACTCCAGGATTATTTTCAACTTCCGCGGATTGTTTTTACGCGATGTTTCGAAATAATTGTATATGAGGGTACCCTCTTTCAGTTTTCAAATTGTGTTTTGAAAGTGTTTGTGTTGTCAACTTATATTTTTGGCAGCATAAATACTCTTCCTTATATTGAAGAAGTAGGATTTCAATTCGACAATGAACTTTGATTGTGTAACTAACTAATTGAAATGAAATCACTTTACGTAAAAAAATCTGTCTTCACTTTCTTCCTTGCATTTACTGCATTCCTTTTCATACAAGCCCAATCTTCATCAGTCCATTTTGATCTGGATGCCTGTAATGCGATCTTGAATACGGGAGATCATATGGACTACAGCGAGTTTACACCCCAGATCGATAATAGCACATGCGCTGATCTTGAAGTACTGGGAGGGTACCTCTATCGAAATAATCCGGCAGTCAACAAGCATTCCTGCACACCGGGAATGAATGGAGCGCCGGCGATGTGCATTGGCAGCCATCCTGCATGCACCTTTACTCCGGAAGCAGATGAAGCTCTGCGCATCGACCTTATGTTATCTCCGGACATCAATGGGCGCGCAACGCTCAGCGAGCTATCCTTTTATGAAAAAGCACCCACACAATATTTCTGGATAGGTGGATCTTCCGGCCCAAATGATTATCCAACACTTTTTGGCGTCCGGATTCTGAAAAACGGAGAGGAAGTTTTCTTGTCCACTTCTATTGCCACTGAACTCAACTGGAATCTAAATACATTCAATTTCTCCGGTTCGGAATTCACCGTTTCCGAACCCACTATATTTAATATTGAGTTATTACCCTATTGTCCCATTGGAAATGGGGCACCTGTCTCAGCGTGGGATATAGATGAAATAACAATTGTCGCTAATTGTTGTGAGGCTCCTGATGGTGGTACACTTACAGGAGGACCATTTGATTTCTGCGTAGGTTATAGTATACCTGATTATGTTTCAGGTGTAGTACTGTCCGGCAATTCTGGACCGAACTCGCAATGGGTCATCACGAATGATTCGAATATGATCCTGAGCCTTCCAGTATCACTTGACTCTGTCAACTTTGATAGCGGCGGCCAGGGTGTATGCCTTATCTGGAACATCAGTTATTTCGACACACTCGAAGGACTCATACCAGGAAATAACCTTCATACAGACGTAATTGGATGTTTTGATCTTTCCAACGCACTCACTGTCATTCGCAATCAACCGGAAGGTGGCACACTTACAGGAGGACCATTTGATTTCTGCGTAGGTGATAGTATACCTGATTATGTTTCAGGTGTTGTACTGTCCGGCAATTCTGGACCGAACTCGCAATGGGTCATCACGAATGATTCGAATATGATCCTGAGCCTTCCTGTATCACTTGACTCTGTCAACTTTGATGGCGGCGGCCAGGGTGTATGCCTTATCTGGAACATCAGTTATTTCGACACACTCGAAGGACTCATACCAGGAAATAACCTTCTTACAGACGTAATTGGATGTTTTGATCTTTCCAACGCACTCACTGTCATTCGCAATCAACCGGAAGGTGGCACACTGACAGGAGGACCATTTGATTTCTGCGTAGGTGATAGTATACCTGATTATGTTTCAGGTGTAGTATTATCCGGCAATGTGGGATCGTCTTCGCAATGGGTTATTACGGATGATGCCAATATGATCCT
>Ga0163148_10000571_pt1 | contig 50194 bp, 47 predicted proteins | sample OliLakLV19MP7P2_FD_148606 | JGI IMG/M metagenome (GOLD analysis project Ga0163148, IMG submission 148606) | Freshwater microbial mat bacterial communities from Lake Vanda, McMurdo Dry Valleys, Antarctica- Oligotrophic Lake LV.19.MP7.P2 | ecosystem: Environmental > Aquatic > Freshwater > Lake >... | reverse complement strand
GATGGGCCCGCTGAGCGCGTGGGCGGCGATGACCGGGCGCATCGACTGGGCCCCGTTCGGCATGTTCGCCATCATCTTCCTGTGGACACCGCCCCACGTGTGGGCCCTGGCGATCAAGCTGAAGGAGGACTACGCGCGCGCCGGCATCCCCATGCTGCCGGTGGTGAAGGGTGTCGACGAGACCACCCGCCAGATCTTCATCTACACCGTGATCATGGTGGCGGGGACGCTGGCGCTGCCGTGGATATCGTCCTCGTTCACCCATAATCCATTCTACACCTCCATCGCCAGCGCGCTCGGCGCGGTCTTCCTGATTTGGGCCCTACTGCTGTGGAAGCGTCGCCCGGTGATGCCGACCATGCCGCTGTTCCGCTTCTCCATCATCTACATCGGCGCGTTGTTCCTCGCGCTGGTGCTGGATGCCATCTCGTACCCGGTGGTGAAATCATGAGCCCCGAATCCACCTCTGTCGCCGAACCCGCCCCGGCACCCGCCGCCACCGCGGCCGGGAACACCAAGCTGCTGCTGGTCCTGGCGGGGATCGCCGCGGTGATGGTCGCCTTCGCCTTTGTGGTGCTGCCGCCACTCTATTCGCTGATCTGTCGCGAAGGTGGCAGCTCGATGAACCCCAACAACCCCACGGTCGCCAATGCGCCGGCGGTGGCTACTGGCCGTTTCGTCGAGGTCTTCTTCGAGAGCAAGATCTTCGACCAGCTTCCGTTGCGTTTCGTGCCCGAGCACGAGCGCCAGCGCGTCGAGGTCGGCACCGACACCGGCAACCTCTACCGCCTGCAGAACCTCTCTGACCGGGTGGTGCGCTTCCGACCGATCCATCAGGTCGACCCCGGCATCATCCAAGAACACTTCGGCATGAAGGTCTGCTTCTGCTTCAACGACCAGGAGATCGGCCCGGGTGAGGAGCGCGAATTGCCGGTCGTCTACCGCTTCGATCCGGCGATGGATGCGCGCGTGCAGGACGTGACTATCTGCTACAGCCTGCTCGCCCTGGTCGAGGGCGAGGATGAGGCGGGGTCGCTCAAGCGCCTCGAACAAGCGGGCGGCAGCAAGGGCGCCGTGGTGTCGCCGCGCTTCAAGGCCACGCCGCCGCCCACGCCGCCGGCCCCGGCGCCATGAACCCCGAGATCGAACTCGTCCCCGTCGACCAGCGCCGGCGCAACCGGATCACCGGCCTGCTGCTCGCCCTCTTCGTCATCACCGTGGTCATCGCCTTCATGGTCGCCTTCACTCGCCGTGGCCTGCCCAAGGATCCCGAGGTGTGGAAGCGCCTCGAACGCGAACGCTCGGCCGACGGCAACCCCATTGGCGGCGCGGCCCAGCCCTCTAGTGTTACGCCCGCTGCGGCATCTGCCGCGCCCCAGGAGCCCCAGCGATGAGCGACCACGCCCAGCATCCCGCCGGCACCGCCGCGGCGCACGGCGGCCACGATGACCCGATGAGCCACGTCCCACCAGGCAGTATCTGGCCGTTCCTGGTATCGATCGCGCTTATCCTGATCCCGTTCGGGTCCCTCGCCGCGCTGGGCGCCTTGAAGTGGGAAGGTGACCTGCTCGGTTTCGTCCACCTCGGCTTCGTCCAGACGCTGAACCAAGTCACCACCCCGGCCTTCGGCAACATCCTGCTCGGCGTCGGCGGCGTCGGGCTGCTCTTCACCCTCATGGGCTGGGCGCACCAGATCATCCGCGAGAAGCCGCTCAGCCACGATCCCGTGCAGCAGCAGTCCGACCTGAAGATGTTCACCGCCTGCTTCCTGACCGGTGAGCTGGCGATATTCGGCGCCATCTTCGGCTACTTCTATCATCGCAAGATCTGGGATGCCTCCGCGGAATTCACCCTCCCCGAGGGCATGCACTTTCACGGCGCGCTAGTCGCGTACGCGACCTTCATCCTGATCTCCAGCTCGGTCACCTGTGAGATGGCGCACCACTTCCTGGAGCATGGCAAGCGTGGCCTCGCCAAGTTGCTGTTGCTGACCACCATCGTGCTTGGCGTCATCTTCCTCGGCTTCCAAGGCAAGGAATACGGCGAGCTGATCGCGCGCGGCTTCACCCCCGCCGGGCTCGCAACCACCGGCCACGCGGCCAACGCGTCCTTCGCCTCGATTTTCTACACCTCGACCGGATTCCACGGCCTGCACGTCGCGATCGGGTTGATCATGCTCTTCATGGTGCTCATGCGGCTCGAGTTCGGCCACTTCAAGGGCAAGCGCAACTTCGCCATGATCGCGGCTTCGTGGTACTGGCACTTTGTCGACATCGTCTGGATCCTCCTCTTCATCACCGTCTACGTCGTTGGCTGAACAAAACCGGCGATGGCGGCCCATCTGCGGCGTTGGTCGTCAGTCATGTGGCTTGGGCCACACTCCTTCCTTCCGCCCGATCACTTGGGCAGGGCCCGAAGTGATCCCGCAGCTGGGCCACTCTCGCCGGTTTTGCGAGAACATATGAAGAGGGTGCTTGACCCTGTGCTGCCTGTGGGCGGTTTCGTCGAGGAGTTTGTGTGAGTACGATCGACGCCTCTGCCCCGCCGCGCGTCAGCTTGGGCGTCATCTTCCTGGTGCTGTTCCTCGATCTGGTCGGGTTCAGCATCCTGTTTCCGCTCTATCCGGACATGCTCGACCACTACCTCAACCACCATCCCGGGGTGTTGGCTTCGGTGATGGCGTGGGTCGATAGCAGCTTTCCCAGCGCCTCGCCGTTGCAGCGCAGCGCGCTGTTCGGTGGATTGCTCGGCGGGCTGTACTCGCTGCTGCAGTTCATTGCCGCACCGTTCTGGGGGCGGATGTCCGATCGCATTGGTCGGCGTCCGGTGCTGCTGTTGTCGTTGAGCGGCAGCGTCATCGCCTATGTGCTGTGGATGGTGGCGGGCTCGTTCACCGTCCTGCTCATCTCGCGCCTGCTCGCTGGCGTGGTCGGCGGCGCGGCGGTGATGGCCTCGGCGGCGGTGGCCGACAGCACGCCGACGCCGGCGGCGCGGGCCAAGGGCATGGCGCTGGTCGGCATGGCCTTCGGCCTTGGCTTCATCCTCGGCCCGGTGATCGGCGGGCTCAGCGCCGCGCAGGCGATCCGCATCGATCAGGGCGGGCTGGCGGCGTGGGGCTTCAATCCCTTCTCGACGCCGGCGGCGATCGCCGCCGCGCTCAGCCTGGGCAACCTGCTGTGGGCATTGCGTTCCTTCCACGAGACGCTGCCGCCTGAGCGCCGCGCTGTGCGCGGCAGCGGTGAGCGCACCGCCAATCCGCTCAAGTTGTTCACCGCCACCCACCTCGGTGCGACCATCGTGTTGCTTAACGTGGTCGTGCTGCTGCACACCGGCCTGTTCGCGGGCATGGAGAGCACCCTCGGCTTCCTCGCTACCGAGCGTCTGCGCTTCGAACCGCGCGATATCGGCTACCTCTTCGGGCTGATGGGTTTCACGGCTGCGCTCATGCAGGGGCTGGTCTTCCGTCGCCTCGCCCCGCGCCTGGGCGCCAAGCCGCTCGCCGTCTTCGGTTTCGCCCTGCTGGCACCGGGCTTCGCCCTCATCGCCCTGGTCGACGGCCATCCCGGCCTCGGCCTGCTGGTGCTGGGCATCGTCGTGCTGGCGGCGGGGACCGGCCTGGTCTTCCCCGCCCTCAACACCCTGGTCAGCTTGGCCGCGGACGAGCGCAACCAGGGCCTGGCGCTGGGTTCCTTCCGCTCCGCCAGCGCCCTCGGCCGCGCGATCGGGCCGCTGGTCGCCGCGCTCGCCTACTTCAGCTGGTCGCCCGCGGCGCCGTATTGGATCGGCGCACTTGGAATCATGGTGCCGCTTGCCCTGGTGGCGATGACGACCGGCGCCCGGCAGCCGAAGTCCTGATCAGTCGCCGCGTAAGTCGAGACGGGCGGCGAGCCGCTGCAGATTGCTGGCGGTCAGGCCGAGATCGCGCGCGGCGGCGGCCCAGCTGCCACGGCGTTGGACGAGGGCCGCCTGAACCTGCACCCGGGTGAAGGCATCCAGCCGCTCGCGCATGGTGCCTGCAGGCGGGGCCGTCTCTTGCTGTGCTTGCGCCGGGACCGCCGCCAGTGCCGCCGGCAGCGGCGCCGGGGCTCCCAGATCGAGTTCGCCAGTGGTCACCACCACCGCCTGCTGGCGACGGGCCCCGCCCCCAGCGCGCACCAGCGCGCGCATGAGCACGTGCTCCAGCTCGCGGACGTTGCCTGGCCAGGGATAGGCCAGCAGCGCGGCCCGTGCGGCGGAGTCGAGCCGAGCCTGGCCGCAGCCGAGCCGCGGCGCCTCGCGCTCGAGGATGTGCCCGGCGAGCAGCGGGATGTCCTCGCGACGCTCGCGCAGCGGCGGGATGTGCAGGGGGTACACGGACAGCCGGTGATAGAGATCTGGGCGGAAGCGGCCCGCCTCTTGCTCGACCAGGAGGTCGCGGTTGGTCGCCGCGATCACCCGTACGTCGACCGTGAGCACGCGGTCGGCGCCGAGGCGCTGGATCTCGCCCTGCTGCAGGGCGCGCAGCAGCTTCGGCTGCACTGACAGCGGCAGCTCGCCGACCTCGTCGAGGAACAGCGTGCCGCCGTCGGCGATCTCGAACTTGCCCGGTCGGTCGGCCTTGGCGTCGGTGAACGAACCGCGCACGTGCCCGAAGAGCTCGCTCTCGGCGAGCGCCTCGGGCAGGGCCGCGCCGTTGACCTGCACCAGCGGTTCCTCGCTGCGGCGTGACGCGGCGTGAATGGCGCCGGCCACCAGCTCCTTGCCCACCCCGGTCTCGCCGGTGACCAGCACCGTCAGGTCCGACGCCGCCACCAGCGCGATCTCGTGGCGCAGCTCTGCATCGCCGCGCTGGTGCCGAGCAGCTGGCTGCCACGGCGTTCGCGCTCATCGCGCACGAGTTGCCGGAGCACCACGTCGCGCCGCTGGGCGGTGCGCTCGAGCGCGCCGATCAGGGTCGCGGCGTGCAGACCTGCAGCCGCCAGCGCGGCGAAGGTGGCGATGGTGGCGTCGTCGAGGGCAGCGAATGCGTGCGGATCACGGGCATCCACGGTGAGGACGCCGATGACCTCGCCGTCCACCATCAGCGGACAGCCCATGCACGCATGCACACGCGCGCACGCGTGGGGGTCGCCGAGCATGAGCCCGTCGTAGGGATCCGGGAGGTGGCTGTCGGGTGGGAAGCGCAGGGGGGCGGCAGCGCCATCGGCGGCGCGGTGGCGCAGGATGAGGTCGAGGCGCGGATGATCGCGCAGGAGGAAGCGCCGACCTGCCAGCTCGGGCACTAGGCCGCTTGATGCGACCGGCACCAGCGCGTCGCCCTCGAGACGGAGCAGCGCCGCCGCCTCGCACGGAATCACGCGTTCGACCGCGGCGATGAGCCGGCGTGAGCGGTCCTCGGCCGCGAGGCCGGCGGTGAGGTCACAGGCGAGGGTGAGCAGGTCGTCGACGGTGAGCATGCGTTCATACTCAATCTGATCAAATGGTATCAAGATGATTATATCCTGAATATACTCATCGTGATCTGGCTGGACGTAAGCCGTTGTGCGAACTGGGTTCGCGCAGTGGCACGCGGCGTGCATCAGCTTTCTCTCAACCGGAGACTCGATGAGCTGCCACCACCACGACGTGCCCGTCGACCTCGATCGCATCAGCGCCGTCAGCATCCTCTCGGGCGAGCACCGCGTCATCCTGCAGGTGCTGGCCGCGCTCGAGGCGATCGCCGCCCGCGCCGCGACCGGTGACCTGCCCACGGGGGACGCCCACGCCACGCTCGACGTCCTGCGCACCTTCGCCGACGCCTGCCACCACGCGAAAGAGGAGGACATCCTCTTCCCGGCGCTGGAGGCGCAGATGCCGGGTTTCATGCCGACGCGGGTGATGCGTGGCGAGCACGAGATGGGGCGGGCCCTGATCCACGGCATGACCGAGGCCTTGGCGCGCGGGGACGGCCCCGGGTTCGCCTGCGCCGCGACCGCCTACCTCGAGCTCCTGCGCGCCCACATCCTCAAGGAGGACGAGGTCCTCTTCCGTATCGCCCAGGCCCAGCTCTCGCCCGAGGAGGACGCCGCGATCGTGGATGCGTACCGGCGGCTCGAGCACGATGACGTCGGCGACGGCACTCACCTGCGCATGCTGGCGACGGCCGACCGCCTGGCTGCCGCCTATGGCATCCCGCGGGCCGCCGACGAACCGCGGATCATGCGGCTGCTCACCGCCGTCTGCGATTGCGGGGCCTCGCCGCACGGAGCGGCGTGATGGACGCTTCCGCGCAAGCCTGGCGCCAGCCGCTCGCCGAGTTGCGCTACCTCGCGGCCACCGTGGCCCGCGTCCACGGCTCTTCCCATCCCGATATGGCGACGCTCGCCGAGGTGGTTTCCACCCTCGCTGACAGCCACGGCGACGATCACGCGGCGCACGCCGCCCTCGCCCGGCGCATGCGCCAGCTCACCGACCGTTTCCACCCGTGGAGCGGAGCCTGCGGCTCCGTCAGCCGCCTCTACCAGGGTCTGGCCCCCATCGCCGACACCCTGTCCCCATCGCTTCCGGAGCACGCATGAACCGCCGCCTGTGGATCTTCCTCGCCCTGGTCGTGGGCTCGACCTTCCTCCTGCTCGGCTTCTTTGGCCGCGAAGTCTACCGCCAGGCGCCGCCGCTGCCGAGCGCGGTGGTGACCGTCGACGGCACCGTGCTGTTCACCGAGGACGACATCCTCACCGGTCAGCAGGTCTACCAGTCGATCGGGGGCCAGCAGGTCGGCTCGGTGTGGGGGCATGGCGCCTACGTCGCGCCCGACTGGTCGGCCGACCAGCTGCATCGCGAGATCACCGGCCTGCTTGATCTGTGGGCCCAGCGCGAGGCGCAGCGGCTCTATGTCGAGCTCGATCCTGAGCCGCAGGCGGCGCTGCGCGAGCGGGTGAAGCGCACCATGCGCACCAACACCTGGGATGCCGCCACCGGCAAGGTCACCGTCTCCGCCGACCGCGCGCTGGTGATGGCGCGGATCGCCAGCCACTACGACGCCGTGTTCGGCGGCAGCGACGACCCGGCGGTGATCAAGCTGCGCGATGCGTATGCGATCCAGGATCACGCCATCCCTGACGCCAAGCGCCGCACGCAGCTGACCGCCTTCTTCTGGTGGACGGGTTGGAGCTGCGGCACCGACCGGCCCGGCAACACCATCAGCTACACCAACAACTGGCCGCACGAGCCGCTGATCGGCAACGCGCCGTCGACCGCCAACCTGCTCTGGTCGCTGGTCTCGATCGTCGTCCTGCTCGGCGCGATCGGTGGCCTCGTCTACTGGCAATCGCACCACCACGAGGACGAACGCCTGGTCGCGCCGCCGCGCGATCCGCTCGACGGCTTCGCGATGACCGCGTCGATGAAGGCCACCGTCGTCTTCGGCGCCACGGTCATCGCGCTGTTCCTGGCCCAGATCGGCTTCGGCATCCTCACCGCCCACTATGGCGTCGAAGGGCGCGCCTTCTTCGGCTACGATCTCGCCGCCTGGCTGCCGTACGCGGTGACGCGCACCTGGCACATCCAGCTCGGCATCTTCTGGATCGCGACCGCGTTCCTCGCCGCCGGGCTGTTCCTGGCACCGCTCGTGGGTGGGCGCGAGCCGCGCTTCCAGGCTGCCGGGGTGTGGTTCCTGCTGGTGGCGTTGGTGGTGATCGTGGTCGGCTCGCTGGCGGGCGAGTGGGCGTCGATCATGCAGCGCATGGGCCTGAACGCCGGCTTCTGGTTCGGCCACCAGGGCTATGAGTACATCGATCTCGGCCGCTTCTGGCAGCTCTTCCTGATTGTCGGGCTGGTGCTGTGGCTGGGCCTCATGGTGCGCGGCCTGTGGCCGGCGCTCACCGCGCGGGTGTCCGCCGGCGACGTCGAAGGCGGCAGCCGCAAGCAGTTGCTGTCCCTGTTCGTGGGTTCGACCATCGCCATCGCCCTGTTCTACGGGGCCGGCCTGATGTACGGCGCGCGTACTCACCTGTCGGTGGCGGAATACTGGCGGTGGTGGGTCGTGCACCTCTGGGTCGAGGGCTTCTTCGAGGTCTTCGCCACGGTCGCGATCAGCTTCATCTTCACCCGCCTCGGCCTGGTGAGCTCGCGCTCGGCGACCCGCGCCGTGCTCTTCGCCACCGCGATCTTCCTGCTCGGTGGCATCCCCGGCACCTTCCACCACCTCTACTTCAGCGGCACCCCGGTCTCGATCATGGCGATCGGCTCGGTGTTCTCGGCCCTCGAGGTGGTGCCACTGGTGCTGATCGGGCACGAAGCCTGGAAGAACCGCCAGCTCGGCCTGGCCGCGCCCTGGGCGGCGACCTACCGCTGGCCGATCGCCTGCTTCCTGGCGGTGGCGTTCTGGAACCTGGTCGGCGCGGGCGTGTTCGGGTTCCTGATCAACCCGCCGATCGCGCTCTACTACCTGCAGGGCCTCAACACCACCCCGGTGCATGGCCACACTGCCCTCTTCGGGGTCTACGGCATGCTCTCGATCGGCATGGTCCTGTTCATCTTCCGCCGCGCGACCGCGGGCAGAGCCTGGAAGGACGGCCCGCTCAGGCTCGCCTTCTGGGCGCTGAACATCGGTCTTGGCCTGATGGTGGCGCTGTCGCTGCTGCCGGTCGGCATCTGGCAGGCGCACGAAAGCATCGAACGCGGATTGTGGTCGGCGCGCTCGGCCGAGTTCATGCAGCAAGACATCATGCAGACCCTGCGTTGGCTGCGGGTGGTGGGCGACGTCATCTTCGCGGTCGGCGGCGGCGCGCTCGCCTGGTTCGCACTCGGACTGTGGACCGGCTGGTCCTTCAAGCCCACCACCGCCTCGACGGCCACCGGCGCCGCGCCATGACAAGGCCCGCCGGTATGGTCAGGGGGTTGCCGCGCGGCCCGTCGGCCGCGCGGCGGACAGCGCCACGCATGCGGTTGATGCCACCGGAACATTTCATCCCCATAAAAAAGATAAACAAGTCTTCTTGTCCCTTTTACGTCATACTCAGTTTACCAAGGAACCGACCATGCCCCTGCACCCGCTGCGCCTCGGCGCTCCACTCCTCTTCGCCCTATTGGCCCTGCCGCTCGTGGCGGCGGACCGCGAGTTCACCCTCGAAGCCCGCATGACCGGCTACGTCGGATCAGGCGGCCCCATCGCCGGCGAACGCAACCCGACGCTGCGGGTGACCAAGGGCGACACGGTGAAGATCGTGCTCATCAACGTCGAGCCAATGGCGCACGACGTGGTCCTCGATGGGCACAAGATCAAGTCCGGGCAGATCCTGCGCATCGGCGACAAGACCGAGGTCTCCTTCGTGGCCCAGCAGTCCGATGCCTACTACTGCTCGATCCCGGGTCATCGCCAACTGGGCATGGAGGGCCAGCTTGTCGTCGGCTCCAGCGGTGGCGGCGATGCCCACGCCGATGAGGCGGTCGCTGCCCATCGCCCGATGGCCATGGCGATCAAGCCGATCGCCCCGACCAGGCCCATCACCGACGATGAGATCGGCGCCGATGCTTCGGCGGTTCCCGCGCCGATCACCCGCGACGCGCCGGCGACCGTGAGCTATCGCCTCACCTCCAAGGAGGTGGTCGCGCAGATGGAGGACGGCACCACCTTCGAGTACTGGTGCTACGACGGCCAGGTGCCGGGCCCGATGCTGCGCGCGCGCGTGGGCGACACCGTCGAGGTGACCCTGGCCAACGACCCGGGCAGCAAGCTGGTGCACTCGATCGACTTCCATGCCGCGACCGGCCCCGGCGGCGGCGCCACCCTGCTGCAGGTGCCTCCGGGCCAGGACAAGACACTGCGCTTCAAGGCGCTCAATCCCGGCCTGTATATCTACCACTGCGCGACCCCGCATATTCCGACCCACCTCGCGCGCGGCATGTACGGCATGATCCTGATCCAGCCCGAGAAGCCGCTGCCTGCCGTCGATCGCGAGTTCTACGTCATGCAGGGCGACTTCTACACCACCCACAAGCCGCGCACCAAGGGCCATCAGGAGCAGGATGACGACCGCCTCTTCGACGAGCGCCCGACCTACGTCTGCATGAACGGACGCGTCGGCGCGGTCACCGGGCCACGCACCATGCAGGCCAAGGTCGGCGAGACGGTGCGCATCTACTTCGGCGTCGGCGGCCCCAACCTGACCAGCTCGTTCCATGTCATCGGCGAGATCTTCGACCGCGTCTACCGCGAGGCCGACCTGCTTAGCCCTCCGGCCCTCAGCGTGCAGACCACCCTGGTGCCGGCGGGCGGCGCGACGGTGGTCGAGATGAAGCTCGAGGTGCCGGGCACCCTGCTGCTGGTCGACCACTCGCTGACCCGACTGGACAAGGGCAACGTCGCCCTGCTCAAGGTCGAAGGCGATCCCAAGCCCGAGATCATCTCGTCCGGCAAGTGAATCCACCGACCGCTGCTGGCAGGTTTCCTGTCGGCAGCGGTCATTCCGGAGCACCGTATGCACCCGTTCATGATCGCGCTGCTCGCCATCGCGCCGCTCGCCCTGCGCGCGGCCGACGCCACTCCGCCGGGCATCCGCCTGCACGGCATGCACTACGATCCGCCGCGCACGGCGCACGACATCCGTGGGCGCGACCACAACAACCAGCCCTACATCCTCTCACGCCGACCGCAGCCGTTCGCGCTGGTGGTGTTCGGCTACGTCACCTGCGTCGACGTCTGCGCCACCAACCTGATCGTGATGGATCGCGTCCATCAGGCGTTGGGGAAGGCCTCGGACCAGGTGCAGTTCGTCTTCGTTTCGATCGATCCCGAGAAGGAGCCACCCCCGGTGATGAAGGAGCGCATCGATTATCAGCAGGGGGAGACCATCGGCGTAACCGGGGCGCCCCACGACCTGTTCGGCGTCTACGACGCCTGGGGCATCATCCGCAACCGCGTCCCCTTCCCCGACGACCCGCTCGGTCGCGGTTACCGCTTCGACCACACCGGCCAGATCTTCCTGGTCCAGGGGCGCAACCGCCTGCGCGTGAGCTACCCCTACGGCACCGAACCGGCGGAGATCGCTACCGATCTCCAGGCGCTGATCGCCGACCCCGACCTGGTCGAGAGCCGCATGCCGGCGATCGGCGAGGTCCGCACCATCGTCTTCCCGCCGCTCGCCTACTCGAAATCCTTCCAGGACAACCCCACCATTCCCAGCTACCTGCGCATCCGCGTCGGCGACGAGATCACCTGGCGCAACGACGACTTCATGCACCACAACGTCGGCGACCTCGTCCTCTCGCCGGGCGACGCCGTCTCGATGCGCTACGAGACGGCCGGCGACTTCTACTACCTGTGCACCGCGACTCCGGGCGAGGCGCTGCGCATCTCGGTGCGTCCGCGCGCCGAGCCTGAGCCCAGCGTCCGCTGAGCCGTCGACCATTGGCAACCACAGGGCGCGCTGCGCCAGGGCGAAACATGACACATCCGGTCATCATTCAGGGCGGCATGGGCATCGGAGTTTCGGGCTGGCGCTTGGCTCGCGCCGTCGCGAGTCGGCGACAGCTGGGGGTCGTATCGGGAACGGCGATCGCGCACGTGGCGGCGGGCCGTCTGCGCCAGGGCGACGATGACCTCGAGGCTGCGTTCGCCGCCTTCCCCGATGCCAACGTCGCGGCCCGCGCGCGCGCGCTCTGCCTGCGCCGCGATCCCGCACGTCCGGATGGGTGGCGCGGCCTCCCCATGTACACCGTCGACACCCCGCTGGCGCTGGTGGAGTTGACGGTGGTCGCCGCATTCGCCGAGGTCTGGCTCGCCAAGCGGGGCCACGAGGGGGTGGTCGGCATCAACCTCCTGGAGAAGGTCCCACTGCCAACCGCGCCGACCCTGTATGGGGCAATGCTCGCGGGGGTCGACTACGTGCTGATGGGCGCCGGCGTCCCCCGGGCGATCCCGGCGCTGCTCGACCGCCTTGCCCTGCACCAGTCCGTCGAGGTGCGCCTGCCGCTGGCCGGTGCGGTCCCGGGCGACGAGGCGTGGTCGCCCTTCGTCCCCGCGTCGATCGTGTCGGCGCCACCACCGGTGCGGCGCCCCGCCTTCCTCGCCATCGTCGCATCCGAGGTCCTGGCGCAGAGCCTGCTGCGACATGCCAGCGGACGCATCGATGGGTTCGTCGTCGAAAACGCACTCGCCGGCGGCCACAATGCGCCGCCACGCGGCGCGCTGCGCTTGGATGCGCGGGGCGAGCCGATCTACGGTCCGCGCGATGTCGCCGATCTCCCACGAGTAAGCGCACTCGGTCTGCCGTTCTGGCTGGCTGGCGACCGCGCCACCTCCGCGGCGGTCGCCGAAGCCTTGGCCGCGGGTGCAACCGGAGTCCAAGTCGGGACCGCGTTCGCCTTCTGCCGCGAATCAGGCATCGCCGACGATCTCAAACGTCGCGTCCTGCGCGCCGTCGTGACCGGCGACGTCGACGTCTTCACCGACCCGCGGGCCTCGCCGACCGGCTTTCCCTTCAAGCTGGCACGCATCCCGGGCACCATTGGCGACGATGCGGTCTACGCCAATCGCCGGCGTATCTGCGACCTCGGGTATCTGCGTGAGGCGTACCGCCGCGCGGACGGCGGCATCGGCTACCGCTGTGCCGGAGAACCGGTGGAGGTCTTCGTGGCCAAGGGCGGCGATGTCACCGCCACCGTCGGCCGCAAGTGCCTCTGCAATGGCCTGATGGCCACGATCGGCCTGCCCCAGATGCGCCTCGACGGGGCCGAGCCCGGCATGGTCACCGCCGGTGATTCGCTGCGTTCACTCGCCCGCTTCCTTGGTGCTGGCGAGGATTACAGCGCTGCCGACGTGCTCGACGCCATGCTGGTTCCGGCCTGAACGCCGCGCGGCATCCCACCCGCTCACCCCCATGAGCCATTTCATCATCGATCATGTCCCGGCGCAGCTCGTCTATGGCCCGGTCGGCAGCCGTCGCTTCGGCCGCAGCCTCGGCATCAGCTGCTCTCCGCCGGGCCCGGTCGCCTGCCGCTGGCACTGCCCCTACTGCCAGCTGTCGGAGGACCGTCGTGGCCGGCTGGCGCCGATCGAGGACATCCTCGCGGCGGTGGAGCGGGCGGTCGCCGCCCGTCCTGCGGTTGACGCGGTGACCGTCGCCGGCAACGGGGAGCCGCTAGACCACCCGGACTTCGCGCGCGTGGCCGAGGCCGCGTTCAGCGCCGCGCGCCGCCTTTCCGCGCGATCGGTGCTGCTGACCAACGGTGACCACGTGGCGTCCTGGCGTGACGCCGTGGCGCGCTTCGACGTGGCGTACCTGAAGTGGGACCCGGGCCCCCGCGAGGGTGCCTGGCGGGCCATGTCGACGAACGAGGCCAGCCAGCGTCGCCAAACGCTGCGTTCTCAGCCGCGCCTGCGCATCCAATCCATGCTCTCTGGCGAGGTGGACCCCGATGGCGATCGCGAACGGCTGGGAACCTGGCTGGAGGACCTGCGCAGCCTGCGTCCGGTCGAGGTCCACCTGACCACGCTCGAACGCCCGCCCCGTGACCCCCGCCTGCGCGCGGCCCCGGCGGCGCGGCTCGAGCGCTGGCGGTCGGCGGCTGCACTGGCCCTGGGCGTTCCGGTGCAGGCCTTTCCAGCCAGCGCGGCCGAGGAGCCGTCATGAGCCGCTCCACCCTGGTGATCGGCGGCGGCATCGGAGGCCTGGCCTGCGCCCACCGCCTGAGCTGCCTGGCCCGCTCGGGCGGCGAGTCGCGACGGATCACCGTGCTCGAGGCCGGCGTGCGTTGGGGTGGCGTCATCGCGAGCGAGCGGCACGCCGGATTCCTCTGCGAGCGCGGACCCGACGCCGTCCTTACCGCCAAGCCGGCCGCGATCGAGCTGATGCGCGAGCTGGGTCTGGGCGAGCGCATCATCGCGGTTTCGCCCGCGGCGCGCCGCACCCTGATCGCGCGTGGGCGCCGGCTGGTGCCGGTGCCGGACGGGCTGTACCTGCTCGCCCCGGGCAAGCTGTGGCCGTTCGTCACCTCCAGCGCCATCAGCTGGCTGGGCAAGCTGCGCATGCTCGGTGATCTGGTCGCGCCGCGGCGGTCGCCTGGGGTCGACGAGGAGAGTTTGGCTGCCTTCGTGCGCCGCCGCCTCGGGCGCGAGGCGCTCGAGCGGCTGGCCCAACCGTTGATCGGCGGCATTTACTCGGCCGATCCAGAGGTGCTCAGCATCGACGCGGCGATGCCGCAGTTCGTGGCGATGGAGCGCGAACATCGCAGCCTGATCCTGGCGATGATGCGCCGGTCGGCGACGACCGCGGTGGCCGGTCCACGCTACGGCCTCTTTGCCAGCCTGGTGGGCGGGCTCGAGGAGCTGGTGACCGCGCTCGTCGACCGCCTGGCCGGGGTCGACCTGCGGCTGCGGTCGCCGGTCATGGCTCTGGAACGCGTCGGAGCGGGCTGGCGGGCGCGGTCGGCGGATGGAGTCTGCATCGATGCCGACGAGGTGGTGATCGCGGGGCCGGCGCACGTGGCCGGCCGCCTGCTGACGGAAACCGCGCCGGCGCTCGCCACGGATCTCGGCGCCATCCCCTACCGCGGGGTCGCTACCGTCAACCTCGGCTTCCGGGGGATGGAGCTGCCGGAGTCGGCGGGATTCGTGGTCCCGGCGGTGGAAGGGCGCTCGATCAGTGCCTGCACCTTCGCCTCGCGCAAATTCGCCGGGCGCGCCCCAACCGGGGATGGCTTGGTGCGCGCGGCGGTCGGGCATGGGCTGAGCGACGGGAGCAATGAGGCGGTGTGCGCGGGGGCCCTCGCCGATCTGCGCGTGCTGGTGGGCGGCGCTCTCCAGCCGGAGGTGACCCTCGTCACCCGCCATCCCTGCGCCCTGGCGCAGCCGGTGCTGGGCCATGCCGCGCGGGTGGCGCGGATCCGCGCGGCCCAGGCGACCCTTCCCGGACTGGCGCTGGTCGGCAATGGCTACGAAGGCAGTGGCATCCCCGACGTGATCACCCAGGCCGAAGCCGCGGCCCGACGGCTCGCGCCCGGGCAGCCGGCCTGAGAGGCTGTGACCAAACCCTGCCTGTCGGATCCAGCCAGTCTTGTCGGGGTCGTGCCCGACACAGCGATCACCTGCTCTTGCGGGTCGGGGGTGACGACGACCGCCTGCATGCTTTCGCCGATCAGGCGGTAGATCTCGTCGCATTGCGTGGGCGGGGCGGCCTCCCAGGAAGTGGTGCGGCGGATCCCTGCTTCGCCTTCTTCGGGCTGCAACGAGGCCTGTTGAGGTCATGTCCTATCCGGCTTGGGGCACCGCCTGCCATGGCAGGATCGTTCGACGATGCACCGCCTGCCCGCGCTCATGCTGGTTCTGGTCTCGGTCGCAGTTGCGGTCGAGGATCGTCGCGACCCGGTGCGGGTCGGCGACTTCGCGCTGCCGCCGCTCGCCGATCTGACCTGGGCCGACGACCGCATCGAGCTGCACCCCAAGGCCCTGCTTGGCGTAGGCTGGAACAGCAACGTCTACGGCCGATCAAGCGACGAGGCCGCCGACACCTATCTGCGCCAGCTCGCCGGCGTCGAGACCCGCTGGCATGCGGGGCGCATGCACGAGGTGCTGGTCGATCTCGAACTCGATAACCGCATGTACCTGAGCGAGGATGCCCTTGACCTCACCGGTGGCCGCGCCGAGGCGGGATGGCGGCGCGAGGCGGCGCGTTCGTCGATGGGCGCCAGCGCCGCCTACGCCCGCAACGACTCACCCCTGGTGGAGAGTGGCGAACAGATCGCCCGCGACGAGGCGCAGGTTGCGCTGGACGGCGGCTGGCGGGCGGCAGCCATGAGCTACGGCGCCAGCGCCTCAGTCACCCGCCTCGATTATCGCCGCGATTCACGTTTCTTCACTGCCGACCAGCGCGATGCGGTGCGTCCCGCGTTGAACCTGCGCCTCGGGTACGTCAATGCGATGGACAGCGAGCTCTCCACCAGCCTGCGTTTCGACCGCATCGTCTATGCAAGCGCCGAGCGCTACCAGGACAGCGATGGCGTGCGCTTGGTGGCGGGCTACCGCGGCCGCCTCGCCGTGCGGGCGCGTTTCTCGGTGGAAGCCGGCCTGGATCACCGCCGCTACGCCGCCAGCGATATCGCCGATGAAAGCGCGGTGACGCGACCCGGTTTCGAGGGCATGGTGCGTTGGCCGTGGGAATCGGGCAGCGAGGTCGGCTTGCGCATCTTCAGCGAGGTCGAAGACGGCATCGCCGTCGGCGCATCCTGGGATACCGGCGCCGCCCTCGACGCCCGCTACCGCCTGCGCGTGAACGCCGCACTGATCGCCGGTCTGGGCGTGGTGCGCATCGAACCCGAAACCGGCGTCGCGGGCACAGCGAGCGCCTCGCGCACCAACCACAATGCCAGCTTGGGCGGCGAGTACCTGTTGCGCGAGGGACTCGGCATGCGCCTGCTCGGAACCTGGCAGGGTGGCCAGCAGCCCGATGGCGATGACTTCACCCGCCTGGGAGTGGAGCTGGTTCTGGCCGTGGCGTTCTAAAGCCGGACGGTTCGGCGCATCTCAGCACGCCCAATGCGAGGGAGGGCGACGTGCTCACTCGCGGTGGAGGTGATCCCTCTGCCTTGGCATTAGGCGGATCGAGGCGTGGGAAGCGAGCCGGTTGTCAGCGTCGTGATCCTGGCGGCCTGAACCCGGATTCAACGTCTCAGCCCGAGCACGCCTTTCAACCGAGCGAAGTTCTGCTCGTTCGCCGTCTCGTCGAGGAAGAGGAGGATCATGCCGGGGTGATCGTCCGCCACGGCCCGGATTCGATCAGGGCGAGGATGGCGCGCGGATCGTTGGGGGCGAAGCAGCCTGCCAGATCAGGCTGGCGTTCGAGATTGCCCATTACCACCTGTCCGGTCCCCTGCTCGCCGACGGAGGTGACCAGCCATGCATTGCCGGTTAGCCAAGCGCCGAGGGGTATTATTTACCTCGTTCCCCCTGGGCCATCCACGTGGTGAGATATGAATAAAACAGCCGATGCATGACGGAATACCACTAAGCGTCTGGTTAGAACCATCGGGAAAATCAGGGCGAAACGCGTATGCGACTTGCGGTACTGGGTAAAAAAATGGAAAACATTGCGAAATATCCAGTTTTTCCAATTCTATAATCAGCAGCCTTTGTCCCGGGACTCCGTAAATAAGCGATCATTATGAAAAAATAGGGTCGGTACCATTGTCATGCCTGTCTTTTCACGAAAGTTCGATTTTGCAATTCCAAGTCGCTCCATTTTCGCGCGACATAAAACGCGATGACCTCCTATCCTTTGGCACTTTTCTGGAAAATAAGCCGGACAGCAGTGACGAAATGCTATTGTAGCTTGAACCGATGGCAGGCATTAAAAAGTTGTTTATCTAGCCAACGGGGCTCCCAAGCCGGAGACGCGCACGGCAGCGTGGGAGTCCACGAAAAAGGGCCCGCCGGATGTCCGGCGGGCCCTTGCTGAGCCAACGATCTGCGCAGCGTGCTTACTTGCTCTTCTCGAGCACCGCTGCGGCACGGGCCTTGGTCGCCTCGTCGCCGTTCTGCTGGGCGATCTTCGCGCGCTTGGCCGCGTCCTTGGGCCGGCCGACCGCCAGGTAGGCCTCGGCGAGATCAGCCTGCGCGCCGGCGTTGGTCGGTTGGGCCTTGGTCGCGGCTTCCAGGGCGGGGATGGCCTTGTCGGCCTGGCCGAGTTCGAGGGCGATCTTGCCGTAGTTGGCGTCGACCTCGGGATTGCCGGGATTCTTGGCGCGATAGGCCTCGAGCGCGGCGAGGGCGTCGCCCGGCTTTTGCTGGCTGACCAGCAGGCGGACCAATTCTTGCACCGCGTCGAGCCGCTTGGGGTCGGCGGCGATGATCTGCTGGTAGAGGGCAATGGTGTCGTCGGTGCGGCCGGCGGCCTGGTACTGCTTGGCCAGGGCCAGCTGGGCGGGGGCGAAGGTGGGGTCTACCTTGAGCGCCGCCTGGTAGCGCTCGATGGCCTGCTCGGGCTTGGCGGCGACCTTGTCGTTGGCGATCTGGATCTCGGCCTTGGCCTCGATCGCGGTCTCGATGACGCGGCCGCTTTCGACGTGCGTCTCGGCATCGTTGGGATTGAGGCGGATGGCGATGTCGTATTCGCGCAGGGCGGTGATCAGGTCTTCGCCCTGGCGGGGGCCGGCCTTGGCGGCGCGGTGGTGGTAGGCGGCAGCGATCGCCTTGTGCATGCGGTAGTCCTTCGGCGTCAGGTCGATGGCCTTTTTGAGGGCTTCGATCGCTTCGTCGTACTGGCCCTGGCTGTCGAGGATGCGACCGAGGTACCAGCGCACTTCGGCGTTCTGCGGCTGCAGGCGGATGGCCTGCGAGCACTCGCGGCGGGCTTCGTCGAAGCGGCCGAGGCCGGCGAGGCTGATGCCGAGCACGGCGTAGGCATCGCCATTGGTCGGGTCGAGGGCGATCGCCTGCTTGGCGTTGCTGACCGCTTCCTCGTAGGCCTGCTTCTGCTGGGCGGGCGTGGCGTCCTCGGCGATCTCGCCCTGGCACTTGGCGAGCAGGTAATGCAGGGTGGCGAGGTCGGTGTGGCTGATGTGGCCCTGCCAGTCCTTCTCGCGAGTGACCGCGATCGCCTGCGTCAGCGCCACCGAGGCGTCGGCGAAGCGGTTGGCGGCCATCAGGTTGCGGGCGCGCAGCTCATTGATGGCGATGCGGGCGCCTGATGGCAGGTCGCCGGCGAGGGCGGTGGCGAAGCGCGCATCGGCGAGGTCCGCGGCGCTGTCCTTGGCCAGGGTGTTGGCCTGTTCGACATGGTAGATGGCGTTGTCGTCATAGCGCTTGGCGCCCTTGACCACCTTGATGGTGTGGACGTTGATCCAGGGCAGATCGCGCGCGGTCGAGGCGACGTCGCCAGTGATCTCGACGACGTCGTACTTCTGCATCTGGTCGAGCTCGAAGTTGGCGGCGCGGACCTTGTCGAGGTAGACGCTGACTAGCGGCTTGGCGCGCACGGCGGGGTCGAAGAGCTCGGCCTCGTCGTCCCAGATGTTGATGTTCACGTAGCGTTCGGGCGAATACGGGGTGTGGATCGGATCGTAGATCTGGCCCAACTCGATGAAGGTGGCGCGGAAGCGGACGCGCTGGTTGAGCCAGGCCTTGGGCGACTGCTGCAGCTCTTGCAGTTGGACATCCTGCATGGCCTGGCGTTCAACGAAGGTGGCGGCGGCGAGGGGGGCCAGGCCGGCAACAACAGAGAGAGTGGCGGAGAGCAGCAGGTTGCGCACGGAATGCTCCTTCGATGCGGCGGGGGACAACGACTCGGAGCCTAAGTGCGGCTCTCGACGGCGCCAGAAGATGTCCGCAGCATGTCGAAGGCGGTGTGCCAGCAACGGGTCGGGCGGCCTGGCGCACCTCTTCCCGGCAGGGGGGGCCTGCGCATGCTGCCGGCCGATCATCACCCCGGACCGCCGCCATGCCCCATCCCGTCATTGCCATCCCCGCCCAGCTCGACGACCGCTCGCTGGCGGTCGCCGTGATCGGGCTCGGCTATGTCGGCCTGCCCCTCGCCCTGTGCCTGGCCAAGCGCTTCGCGGTGATCGGCTTCGACATCGACGCGCGCAAGCTGGAGGCGCTGCGCGCCGGCCACGACGCCACCGGCGAGATCGAGCCCGCGCGCCTGCAGGGCTGCGGCATCGCCTTCACCGCCGACGCCGCGGCCCTGGCCCAGGCGGCGGTGATCATCATCGCCGTGCCGACGCCGGTCGACAACGCCAAGCGCCCCGATTTCCGCCCGCTGCTGGGCGCCAGCCGCACCATCGCGCCGCACCTGCGTCCGGGTGCCATCGTTGTCTACGAGAGCACCGTCTACCCCGGCGCCACCGAGGAGGTGTGCATCCCCGAACTCGAAAAAATCTCGGGCAAGCGCGCCGGCCGCGACTTCTTCTATGGATACAGCCCCGAGCGCATCAACCCGGGCGACCGAACTCACACCATCGATAAGGTGGTGAAGGTGGTCAGCGGCTGCGATGCCGAAACCCTGGAGGTGGTGGCCGGCGTCTACGGCGCGGTGGTCACCGCCGGTGTGCATCGCGCGCCGAGCGTGAAAGTCGCCGAGGCGGCCAAGGTGATCGAGAACACGCAACGCGATCTCAACATCGCCCTGGTCAACGAACTGGCGCTCATCTTCCACCGTCTGGGCCTGGACACCCTTGACGTGCTGGCCGCGGCGGGCACCAAGTGGAATTTCCTGCCCTTCCGTCCCGGCCTGGTCGGCGGGCACTGCATCGGCGTCGATCCCTATTACCTGACGCACAAGGCCGAGGAAGCGGGCTACCACCCGCAGGTCATCCTTGCCGGTCGCCGCATCAACGATGGCATGGGCGCGTGGGTGGCGCAGGAATGCGTGCGCCTGCTCGTCTTGCAGGGCGCGCAGGTCAAGGGCGCGCGCGTGCTGGTCCTGGGCCTGACTTTCAAGGAGGACGTGCCCGACGTGCGCAACACCAAGGTGGTCGACATCGTCGCCGAGCTGCGCCGCTTCGGCGCCGAGCCGATCGTCGTCGACCCGGTCGCCGACGCGCGCGAGGCCGAGCACGAGTATGGCTTCACCCTCGTGCCGATGACGCCGCTGCCCAAGGCCGAAGCGGTGATCGCCGCGGTGGCGCACCGCGCCTTCGCCGCGCTGACCCCGGCGGTGATCGCCGCCAGCTGCCCACCCGGCGCCCCGTTCCTGGATGTGAAGGGCGCCTTCGACCGCACGGCCCTGGCGGCCGCGGGCTTCACGGGGTGGCGGCTCTAGCAGGGTGGGTAAAAAGTCCCGCGTCGGCCTGCTCGACCGCGGCGAGCCATCTCCTGCGTTGGACATAGCCGGCGCAGCCGCCCATACGCGAGTCCCCCCGGGAACGCCACTCTCCTGAGTGGCTGCGGGTCGGTACGGTCCACCATTCGAGCCACTCGGGAGAATCCGAGCCACTCAGGAGAGCGGCGTTCCCAGGGGAGGGTTGTTGCGGGTGGTTTGACATGGTCGGCTTGCGCCGGCCATAGAAGCCAGAGATCTGCCATCAGATCTGCGTCGCCATCCTCGCTCGCTACTCTCGAAATACTCCTAAGCCGGACACTACGGCTTGACCGCGACCACCTCATCCGGATCGCTGTAATCCGGCCCCCCGAGGATGCCGGACTGGCGGATCTGCGCCTGCAACTGCTGGCGCACCAGCTTGACGCCCTGCAGGAGATCTTCGCCGTGGCTGGCGACGCCGGTGCGGCCGAGGTACTTGGCCAGCGCCTGGTAGCCATTGATGGCCTGCGGACCGAGCGCGGTCTGCAGGTGCTGCGGCGGCAACGCCTGGGGCAGGACCTGCAGCAGGAGGGCGGCCAATTCCTGACCGGTCAGGTCGGCGAGCGGCGCGTTGATCGCGCGCACGGCGAGCTGCTCGACGAGCGGGCCCAGCTGCTTGATGAGGGTCTGGGTGGCGGCGGGCAGGGCGGTGGCTTCGGGACTGGTGGCGAAGTCGGCCCAGTCGATCGGCACGGTGGCGGGCGGTTCACCTTCGCCGTCGACGGGGTCCTCGTCGCCTTCCATCGCCGGCGGCGGCAGCGGCGCCTGGGCGGCGGGGGTGCTCGGCTTGGGCGGCGGCACGGGTTTCTGGGCTGCGGCGCCCAGCGGCGGCTTCGCCGCGGTCGGCGTCGGCTTGGCCGGAGCGGGAGCCGCCGCGACCGGCGCCGGCTCGCTCCACAGGTGATCGGCGAAGGCGGTGGTCCATGCGCCGCCCAGCAGCGCGTGCGAATCGCGGTCGCGGCCGCCATCCGCCACCGCCTTGCGCAGGCGCTGCAACTCGAACTTGTCGGTGTAGGGGTCGCTCTCCAGCACCTGCTGGATCAGCGCGTCGGTGCCCGGCGCGCCGAGGATGGCCAGCGGGCGCAGGGCGTGCTCGCCAAGGCCGGTCAGCTTCTTTTGCGCGCGCGCGTTTTCGGCGGCGACGCGCGCGGCGAGGGCGGCGGGCACGCCGGCACCGGCGCGACCGAGGGCGGCGCGCACGGCCAGGCTGTGGTAGCCGTTCTGGCGCAGATCCATGCCGCCGTCCTCGATGGCGGCGAGGACCGCGGCCTCGCTGTCGAGCTGGGCCAGTGCCCAGCCGGCGGCGGTGCCGGCGAGATCGTCGCGACCCAGCAGCGCGACCAGGGCCGGTTGCGCGGCCGCGGCCTTGGCCAAGCCGGCCGCGATCGCCAGCGCGGCGGCCTGCGCCGGGTCGGTCGGCGCGGCGCCAAGCGCTTGTGCCACGCTGGGATCGGCGGCGGCGCGGGTGATCGCCTCGGGCAGGAGCTTGCCGTCGCGGACGAGATCGGCGGGGTTCAGCATGCGCGTTGCTCCAAGGCGGTGATTTTATCGATGCGGCGCTGGTGGCGGGTCTCGAAGGTGGCGGCGAGCCACGCATCGACCATCGCCAAGGCGGTGGGCAGGGGGATGAAGCGGGCGCCGAGCGCCAGCGCGCGCGCGTCGTTGTGTTCGGCCGCCAAGCGCGCGGTCTCGACGTTGTAGGCGAGCGCGCAGCGCATGCCGCGCACCTTGTTGGCCGCGATGCTGATGCCGATGCCGCTGCCGCAAATCAGCACCGCGCGATCGGCGCGGCCTTCGACCACCGCGGCGCAGGCCGGCGCGGCGTGGTCGGGGTAGTCGCACGAGGCGGTCGAATCGGTACCGAAGTCGGCGATCTCATGGCCCTGGGCCTCGAGGTGGGCGCGGATGGCGCGCTTGTGCTCGAGGGCGGCATGGTCGCAGGCGATGGCGATGCGCATCGGGCCTTCCGGGGTTGGGCGCGGAGTCTAGAAGCCTGCGAGCCCGCCACCAGCTTACGCGTGCCTGGCCTCCACCTGCTCAAACCGGCGAGAGCGGCCCATCTGCGGCGTTGGTCGTCAGTCACATGGCGCGGCCATGCTCCTTACCTCCCGCCCGATCACTTGGGCAGGGCCCCGAGGGATCCCGCAGCTGGGCCACTTTCGCCGGTTTTTTGAGGTATCCGGGATTCACTTGAGCGGGGGAAAAGCGGGCCAGCTGCTGCGTTGGTCGTCTTGCCGCTGGGCCACTCTCGCCTTTTTTGGTGTCCAGGATTCACCGGGAGGGGGGCAGGGCATTTGCCTGTCGGGCAGGCCGCTACGCTGCGCGCATGGATGTCCTCTCCGTCCGTCCCATCACCTGGCGTGCCATGCCGGCGTGGCTGGTCTCGGCCGCCCATCTCGAACTGGTCGTCACCGCGACCGGCGGGCATCTCGCGGCGCTGCGCGCGCGCGGCGATGACCTCAATCCGCTCTGGCAGCCACCGTGGCCTGCGGCGGATCCGGCGCACGTCGATGGGGGCGGCGCCTACGGGCCCGAGCCCGCGGCCAAGCTGCTCGCCGCCATCGTCGGCCACAACAGCTGCCTCGATCGCTTCGGCGCGCCCTGGCCCGGGGAAGGACGTCCGCTGCACGGTGAATCCGGCGTGGTGACCTGGTCGCACTACCAGCCCAGCGCCTACCGCGTCGAATGGACGGCGTGGCTGCCCGAGACCCGGCTGCGCCTGCGCAAGACGATCGAGATCGATGGCGACGCGGTGTCGCTGACCCACGGGGTGGCGCACGACGATCCGGCGGCGCGCGCGGTGGAATGGTGCGAGCACGTCAACGTCGGCGGCGCGCTGCTCGATGGCGTGCGCTTCGCGGCCGGCATCGATCGCGTGGTCAATTGGCCGCACCTTGCCGAACCCGACAGCCGCTTCGCCGACGTCGCGCCCGAAGGCGAACTCGACCCCGAGCGCGCCCTCGCCTTCCCCGCCAACGATGCGCGCCCGTGCGGCGATGTGCTCTGCGCGCGGGTGGTCAGCGGGTGGTGGGCGGCCAGCAACGAGCGCCTGCGCCGTCGCCTGGCCTATCGCTGGGATCAGCGCGACTATCCCTGGCTGGCGCTGTGGACGCAGCATCGCAGTCGCACCGTCGCACCTTGGAACGGTCAGGGGCGTGTACGCGGCATGGAGTTCTCGACCAAGCCCTGGCCCGAGGGCAAGCCGCCCGCCAGCCGCGCCGAAATCTACCAAGGTCGCCCGACGACGTGCCTGGTGCCGCCGGGATCGTGGCGCGAGCACGCGATGGAGATCGTCTGGGAACGCTGGTAGTCCTCAGACCTTGCCCCCATCCCTGGGTGGCCTAACGTCCGCCCGACTTCCGAGGGGGGAACTCCATGACCAGCGCCCGCATCGCCTTTGCCGACGGCACCGTGTATCACGGACGCTCTGTCGGCGCCGCGGGCACCTCGGGCGGCGAGGCGGTGTTCAACACCGGCATGACCGGCTATCAGGAGGTGCTGACCGATCCCAGCTACCGCGGCCAGATCGTCACCATGACCTATCCCGAGATCGGGAACTACGGCATCAACCCGCAGGACATGGAGAGCGATGGCGCGCGCGTGGCCGGCTTCGTCATGCGTCACTGCTGCGAAGAGCCATCGAACTTCCGCTCGGTCGAATCGCTGCCCGCCTTCCTCATCCGCAGCGGCATCGTCGCCATCGAGGAAGTCGACACCCGCGCCATCACCCGCAAGCTGCGCGACTCGGGCGCGCAGAACGCCGTCATCTCCACCGATGACAGCCTGTCCGACGACGCCCTGGTCGAACGCGCGCGCCAGCAGCCGTCGATGGCCGGCCTCGATCTCGCCTCGGACGTTGGCACCAAGCAGGCCTACGAGTGGACCGAGCCAAGCGATCCGACCCAGTTCGGCAGCGCGCTGGACTGGGCCACGTCCGTTGGCCGCGCGCCGCACGTCGTCGCCATCGATCTCGGCATCAAGCGCAACATCCTGCGCCTGCTCAAGGCCAACGGCTACCGCGTCACCGTGGTGCCGGCCTCGTCGACCGCCGCTGACATCCTCGCGCGGCAGCCCGACGGCATCTTCCTGTCCAACGGCCCCGGCGACCCGGCCGCGGTCGGCGGCGCCATCGCCACCGTGCGCGAGTTGGTGAAGACCGACCTGCCCTTCTTCGGCATCTGCCTCGGTCACCAGATCCTCTCGCTCGCCTACGGCGCCACGACCTACAAGTTGAAGTTCGGCCACCGCGGCGCCAACCATCCGATCAAGCGTTTGAAGGACGGCGCGGTCGAGATCGCCAGCCACAACCACGGCTTCGCCGTCGATCCCAAGACCCTGCCCGCCGACGTGCGCATGAGCCACGTCAACCTCAACGACGACACCTGCGCCGGTATCGAGCACGTCAGCAAGCCGCAGTTCAGCGTGCAGTACCATCCCGAGGCCGGCCCCGGCCCCGCCGATCCGCTCTACCTGTTCCGCCAGTTCAGCGACGCGATCGCCGCTCGTCTGGGATAAAAGCGGCGATAGCGGCCCATTGTGGTAGGATCCGCGCCGGCGCGCAACTCTTCTCGTCTCGCCGGTTTTCTGCCTTCCGGGTATTCTCGACGTTTGGGTTGCGGTGTGCCGATGTCCAACCTTCACGCGCCCTTGCCCCATCCCAGGTAGCAGGGAATGTATTCTTCCCCCGCTGGAGCCGTCATGACCGCAGCCATCTCCGCCACTGAACCGTACGGGAAGCTCGCTGGCGTCGCCTGGAAGGGCGGGATCGATGACGGTCGCGTCGTGCTGCTCGATCAGACCAAGTTGCCGGCCGAGGTCACCTACCTCGAGATCGCCGATATCGCCACCCTGCGCCAGGCGATCATCGACCTCGCCGTGCGCGGCGCGCCAGCGATCGGCATCGCCGGTGCCTACGGGCTTGCCATGCACTGCCTGCAGCAGGCGGGCAAGGCGCCCTCTGGCCGCGGCAGCGAAACCCTGGAAGCCGCCGTGGCCTGGGCGCACGAGCGCCTGGTCACCAGCCGGCCGACCGCGGTCAATCTCCAGTGGGCGCTTGACCGCATGCGCGACTGCTATGACCGCCACGTCGGCAAGCTGACCGCCCTCGAGATGGCCGCGCGCCTGCTGATGGAGGCCAAGCGCATCCATCGCGAGGACGCCGAACTGTGCGCGCGCATCGCCGATCACGGCGCCGCCCTGCTGCCGCAGAAGGGCGGCGTGCTCACCCACTGCAACACTGGCGCGCTGGCCACCGGCGGCGTCGGCACCGCCCTCGGCTGCATCGTCCACGCCGTGCGCGCGGGCAAACAGATCCACGTCTACGCCGACGAGACCCGGCCGCTGCTGCAGGGTGCGCGCCTGACCGCGCTCGAACTGCAGCACGCGCGCATTCCCGTCACCCTCTGCTGCGACAACGCCGCCGCCTCGCTCATGCAGCGCGGCTTGGTGCAGGCGATCATCGTCGGCGCCGACCGTATCACCGCCAACGGCGACGCCGCCAACAAGATCGGCACCTACGGCCTCGCCGTGCTCGCCAAGTACCACGGCATCCCGTTCTACGTCGCAGCGCCCTACACCACCTTCGACCTGACCCTGGCCACCGGCGCCGAGATCGAGATCGAAGAGCGCAAGGCCGACGAGGTCCGCCGTCCACAAGGCATCCAGTTCGCGCCCGCCGATGTGCCGGTGGCCAACCCGGCCTTCGACGTCACGCCGGCCGCACTGATCACTGCGCTGATCACCGAACGCGGCGTGATCCCCCAGCCGACGCGCGCCAAGGTCGTGGCGATGATGGCGGGCAGCACGGGCGAGCCGGCGGTCTGACGTCACTGCCTGCCGGGCTATCCCCTGGGATCGCCGAGTTGCACTCGGCTCTTCGCCGACGCGCTCACCCGTTCGCGCGCACGAACGTCTCCAACTCACCCAGCGCCTTCTGTACGCCCGGGTCGTCGCCCACGCGGCGCGCATAGTCCTGGCAGGCTTCCAGGGCCATCGCCGTGATCTTGCGCTGCCCACGCACCTGCTGGGCGCGACAGGCCAGGCTGGCGGTATAAAAGCGTTCGACCGCCCCGGCGTCATTGCCGTCCTCGAGCGCCATCAGCTGCTGCACCACCGCCAACGTCCGAGTTGGATCCCCGCTCAGCAGGTGGGCGCGCCCGCGGTGATAGTGGGCTCGGTGACGGACCTGCCACGGCGCCTGCGCCGAAGACGCTTCCATGAGCGTGGTCGCCGCGTGCAGCAGATCCTGCGCCTGGCGCAGTTGGCCTTCGGCGACGCGCGCCAGATTGGCGGCGATCTGGGCGGCCAGGCCGGTGATCTCTTCGCCGGGCGGCAGTGCGCGCAGCAGCGGGCCGGCCGCCTGCACGAAGGGCAGGGCGTCGGTGAAGCGGCCCCGCGCAGCCAGCGTCTGCGCGGTGAGCACGGCGAGGCGGCAGCGTTCGTCGTCGGCGGTCGCCGCCTCGATGGCCAGCATCTCTGCCTCGCCGGTTCGCCCGGCGCAGCGCAGCACGACGGCCAAGCCACGCTTCAGGCTGCGCTGGGTGGCGGCGTCGGTGCTGACGATGGGATGGTCGAGGAGCTTGCGCTGAAACGTCTCGGTGTCGGCGAAGCGCCCCAGCCCCGCGGCGCCGAGATGCACCGCGAGCGCACCCAGGCGCAGCACGTCGGCGGGAAGCAGGCTCTTGCCGTAGAGCTCATCGAGGCGGGCGAACGCCGCCGCGGGTTCGCGCGCCGCCTGCTGGCCAACGTCTTGCAGGAGGCGATCGAAGGGCGTGGGCATGACCATGGCCCGCAGGTTACGCCGGCGCGGCGTTCGTACAGCCGCAGAGGCGCCTCAGGTCGAGGGTACGCCGGGCAGGCCGGGGACGAAGCGCACCGCGCCATGGGCGGTCTCTCGCCACCCATCGACGCCGCGCTCGACCAACATCAGTTCTTGCGTGTCGCCATAGGGCCCGATCGGCAGCACGAGGCGGCCACCGATCGCCAACTGCTCGCGCAGCGCGCGCGGGATGCGCGGGCAGGCGGCGGCGACATGGATGGCGTCATAGGGTGCGTGTTCGGCCAGGCCGAGCAGGCCATCACCGAGGCGCAGATGCACGTGCGGCGCGAGTTCGGCGAGCGGATCGCGCGCGTGGCCGACCAGCGCGGGCTGGCGTTCGACCGCATAGACCTCGCCCCCTGGCGCGACCAAGTGCGCGAGCAGCGCCGAGACATAGCCCGAACCGCAGCCGACATCGAGCACGCGGTCGCCGGCGTCGAGAATGAGCAGCGCCAGCATCTGCGCGACCAGGCGCGGCTGGCTAATGGTCTGGCCGGCGTCGATCGCCAGCGCGGTGTCCTCATAGGCGCGCGGACGCAGGTCGAGCGGGATGAAGCGGTGGCGGGGGACGGCAAGCATGGCGGAACGCACTGCGGGATCGGCGCACTCGTCGAGCTGTTCGTCAACCATCGCCTCACGTCGCGCGCGGCTCTCGTCGTCGTCCACATCCATGGATGCAGTATAGCTTGCATCGAGAGGGCGCCTACGACGCCTCGCCACTTGCGCACGGGCCCATGGTTGAGTCCGCTATGATCAGCGATGTCCCTGCGCGAGCAGCCCGTCGACCACTCCGCGCAGGAATCCCAATTCGCGCACCGTGCCGTCGAAGGCGTCACGGGCGCGTTTTTCCAGCACGCTCCAGGTATAGGTCTCGACTGCGACATGGTCGCAACCGGCGGCCAAGCAGGCGCGCAGGCCGGCGATACTGTCGAGCACGGTACTCGACAGGCCACGTTCGCTGGGCTCGCGGAACAGTGGGATATGGAAGTGACTGCGTACCGCATGGGCGTCGGGCAAGCGGGCGAGGCATTCGTCGAGTTGGTCGAGGTCCTCGACCTTGGCCAGCGACCCGGCCACGCTCTGCGCCGCCGTCTGATGCAGGAAGCGTGGCTCGGCGAGGGCGCGCAGTTCCGCGACGCCCTCGGTATCCTCATGCGGGCGGATGACCTCGGGCGCGGCCGAGACCTGGCACTTGGCGATGCGCGCGCCGGCATCGCGCATGCGCGCCACCGCCGCCGCCTGATCCTCGAAGGCGAGGCTGAGGTGGCAGGTGTCGACGCACACGCCGAGGTGCGTCGCCAGCGCCGCGCGCGCGGCGAGCAGGTCACCATCGAGGGCGTCGGCGCAGGCGGCGAGGCCGTGCTCGGCGAGCGGGCCCTGCCAGAACCAGGCCACGTCCCAGCTGGTTTCCAGGAAGCACCAGGGTTCGGGCTCGGGGCAGAGCACGACGGTGCGGCCGGTGTCGCGCTGGCGTCGTGCGGCGGCGGCGGCCCAGCGGCCGAAACGGCTGGCGATCTCCGCCGCGTCGTTGTGCTCGGCGCCGAATGGCCGATAGCTGCCGGGCACGGTGCTGATCGTCACCAGCGGCGCGTCACTGAGCGCCAGCGCGAGGTCGAGCAACGACTCGCTTGCCGCCAGGCGTTCGTCGTCGACCCAATCCGGGCGATACGCATCGCGTTTGACCACCTCGGCCTGGAAGCGGCCGAGCGGGAACCCGTTGAGGGTGTGGGCGCTGAGCGCGTGATCGTCGATCGCCCGGCGCAGGCGGTCGAGGGCGGCGGGATCGCGAAGATCGGTGATGGCCTGGGCCCCAAGGCGCAGGTCGATGCCGAGCCGGTCCCAGCCCAGCTGTTCGCGGGCCGGACCGGCAAAGCTGGTCAATGCCTCGACGATCTCGTCGCTGCCCTCGGCGGCGTGAAGGTTGGTGCTGTAGCCCAAGGCCTGCATGAACGCCTCCCCGTGCGGCGCGTTCACCATTGGCGTGGGCGTCGCCGCGACAAGACCGGCCGTCTCCGACACCCGTAAACGCGGACGGCGGGTCGCCTTGCCCCTGCCCTCCGCCGGTCAAGGCTCGTGACATGGCGGTTATGCTCAAGCCGCTGCTGGCCGAGTTCGCCGCCTATCTGAATCGGACCGGGCTCGAACGCCGGCTGCAGATCGCGCACCAGGTCTTTGTCGGACTGGGGTTGCTCGGCTGCCTTGGCGTGCTCAGCACCCACTTCCAGGTGCCGGCCGATGGCGCGCATGCCACCTTCGTCGCGCGCAACCTGCTGTTGCTCATCAGCATGCTCAACCTGTTCACCTGCACGCTGGTGATCGGCTGGGCCCAGGATGCGGCGCTGCGCCGGTTGCAGGCGCCCAGCGACAGTGTCGAAGAACGGGCTGGCCAGGTCGCCACCCACATCATCCACCGCGATCGCCTGCTGCTGGGCCTGGCGATCGTGGGACAGCTGATCGTCCTCCTGGCGGCGTTCATGCACGTGCGGCTGCTGTCGATCGATGCGCCGCTGGTCATCCTCAACCTGCTGCCCACCGCGCAGCTGGTGTATATCGGCTGGCTCGAGATCCCCAGCCGGAGCCGGCTGATGTTTCTCTACAAGCTGGTGGCGCTGCATAACGAACGGGCGCGCATCCTCGCCGAGCGGCGGGCGGCCGCCGCCGGCGAGGATCAGGTCACCGGTGGCTGATCGTCGGGTGGAAGGGCGCGGTCGGCGCGGCGGGCTATGCGCGCTTGACGGCGACCCAGCATTTCGACTACCAGGATGGTGGTGCCGATGATGAGCAGCGCGGCGAAGAGGATGACGAGGGGGAAGCTGTTGAGGTCGAAGGTGTTCATCTGGGGATTATGCGTTGGCTGAGGGGGAAGGGTGCATTGGGGGGGCTGGGGTTGCACCGGAAACGACGAAGCCCGGCCGTGGGGCCGGGCTTCGTGAGAAGAACCTTCTGAGCATGGTTTCGCGCGCGGAACTGGTCCGGGCGCGGCGCGGCGCTGCGCTTGCGCTGACCCGCGATCCTTTCGCGCGCGCGCGGCGGCCGGCGGAGCCGGCCTTGCGCTACTTGATGACCGCCAGGATCTCGGTCTCTTCCATGACGATGTACTCATCGCCAGCGACCTTGACCTCGGTACCGGCGTAGGAGTTGAAGATGACGCGATCGCCTTCCTTGACCTGGATCTTGGCGCGCTTGCCGTCTTCCATTACCTTGCCATTGCCGATCGCGATCACCTTGCCCTCCTTGGGCTTCTCCTTGCCCTTCTCGGGGATGATGATGCCGCCCTTCGAGACCTCGGCGGGCGTCGAGCGCTGGATGATGATGTGCGAGCCGATCGGCTTGAGGTTCTGCTTGGCCATGGTGCTGTTTTCCTAGTGGGTCGTGGTTGTGGTGGAGAGCGGAGGGGATCTGAAAGCCTGCCAAACGGTTCTCTGGTTCCCAGGGGGCAGGCGCGGAGCGCCGTTCGTTGGGGGAGACGGCCTGCTGCCGTCACCCCCAACATCCAGTCACTTCTTGCTGTCGTCCTGCACGGTGAACTCCGCGTCCTTGATGTCATCGCCGCCAGCCTTGTCTTCGGGCTGCTGACCCGGGCCGGGGCCGGCGCCTGGCTGGGGGCCGGGCTGCTGCGCCGCTGATTCGTGCACGCGCTTGCCGAAGGTCATCGCTGCGGCTTCGAGTGCCTTGACCGCGTCGGCGATCGCGCCCTGGTCCTCGCCGGCCTTGGCCTTCTCGACGCCGTCGAGCGCGGTTGTGATCGTGGCTTCTTCGTCGCCCTGGAGCTTGTCCTTGTGCTCGTCGAGCATGCGCTTGACCTGGTGCGCCTTGTGCTCCGCCTCGTTGCGGACCTTGGCCAACTCTTCGCGCTTCTTGTCGGCGTCGGCGTTGGCCTTGGCCTCTTCGACCATGCGCTCGACCTCGTCCTTGGACAGGCCGGACGAGCCCTGGATTGAGACCTTCTGCTCCTTGCCGGTGGCCTTGTCCTTGGCCTTCACCTCGAGGATGCCGTTGGCGTCGATGTTGAACGAGACCTCGATCTGCGGGTAGCCGCGCGGGGCGGGCGGAATGCCGTCGAGGGTGAACTCGCCGAGCAGGCGGTTGTCGCGGGCCATGCGTCGCTCGCCCTGGAAGACCTTGAGGTCGACCGCGGGCTGGCTGTCGGCGGCGGTCGAGAACACCTGCGACTTCGAGGTCGGGATGGTGGTGTTGCGCTCGATCATCACGGTGAGGATGCCGCCCTCGGTCTCGATGCCGAGCGACAGCGGGGTGACGTCGAGCAGGAGGACGTCCTTGACCTCGCCGGTCAGCACGCCGCCCTGCACCGCGGCGCCGACCGCGACCACTTCGTCGGGGTTGACGTTCATCTTCGGCGCCTTGCCGAAGATCTCCTTGGCCACCGCCTGCGCCGAGGGCATGCGCGTCGAGCCGCCGACCAGGATGACGTCGGTGACGTCGGCGGCGTTCAGCTTGGCGTCCTTCAGACAGCTCAGGCACGGCTGGCGGCAGCGCTCGATCAGCGACTTGGTGAGGTCGTCAAACTGGGCGCGGGTCAGGTTGGTGTTGAGGTGCTTGGGCTGGCCGTTGACCATGGTGATGAACGGCAGGCTGATGTCGGCGGTGGTCGCCTGCGACAGCTTCTTCTTGGCGTTCTCGGCGGCCTCTTTGAGGCGCTGCAGGGCCATCTTGTCCTGCCTGAGATCGACGCCGCCCGACTCGCGCTTGAAGTTGTCGGCCAGCCAGTGGATCACCGCGTCGTCGAAGTCGTCGCCACCGAGGTGGGTGTCGCCGTTGGTGGCCAGCACCTCGACCACGCCGTCGCCGACTTCGAGGATCGACACGTCGAAGGTGCCGCCGCCGAGGTCGAAGATGGCGATCTTGCCCGACTTGCCCTTGTCCATGTGGTAGGCGAGGGCGGCCGCGGTGGGCTCGTTGATGATGCGGCGGACGTTGAGGCCGGCGATCTTGCCGGCGTCCTTGGTGGCCTGGCGCTGCGAGTCGTTGAAGTACGCGGGGACGGTGATCACCGCCTCGCTGACGCTTTCGCCGAGGTAGTCCTCGGCCGCCTTCTTGAGGTACTGCAGCACCATCGCCGAGATCTCGGGCGGGGTGAAGGCCTTGCCGCGGATGTCGACCTTGACCAGTTCGTCGGTGCCGCCGACGACCTTGTAGGGAACCAGCTTCTCTTCCGAGGCGACCTCGCTGTGGCGGCGACCCATGAAGCGCTTGATCGACGAGACGGTGTTCTCGGGATTGGTGATCGCCTGGTTGCGCGCCATCTGGCCGACGAGGCGGTCGCCGCTTTCGGCGAAGCCGACCACCGAGGGCGTGGTGCGCCCCCCGTCGCTGTTGGCGATGACGACGGCTTCGCCGCCTTCCATGACCGCGACGCAGCTGTTGGTGGTGCCGAGGTCGATGCCGATGATCTTGCCCATGTGAGGTTCCTTCTGTGCGATCGACCGGTCAGGTCGTTTGGTCGTCGAAGAGTCGATGGATGAGGGCCGCGATCGAACCGGCGGCCACCGGTTTGGAAAGGAGGGCGAACGCCCCGGCGCGGTGCGCCTCGAGATCCATGCGCTGGTCGGCACGCGCGCTCATCAGCACCGCGGGCACCTGTTGATGGGCCTGGATCCAGCCGAGCAGGGCGAAGCCGGTCATGTCCGGCATATCGACGTCGCTCAGCACGAGATCGCAGCGCGTGTGCGACAGCACCGCGATGGCGCTGCCGGCATTGCCGACCGGACGGGGCGAGGCCCCGAGGTCGACCAGCAGATCGCAGAGCGATTCGCGCAGGAGCGCGTCATCGTCCGCCACCAGGATGGTGCGCGAAATCATGTGGGGTTTTAGCATCGTGCATGCCAATGCGGCGAAGGCGTCCCGGTCGCTGGCCTGCCGGGGCGGGCGGCGTAAATCCCGGCCCTGGCCGCGCTTCCTGCCAGGGCAGCTAGCCGGGGGCGTGCCGGCCAACGCGGGCTGACTCGATCATTTTGACCCGAATCGTCGCTGTCGGCTAGTCGGGGATGGTCAGGACCAGGCGCCCGAGGTCGACGACGGCCTTGCGTGCGAGGAGGTAATCGGCGCCGAGCAGGCCGACCACGGCATGCTCGGAGCCGCGATTGCGCCGCCCCAGGTCGACGACCAGGAAATCGTTCCAGCCCGAGCCGACGCCGACGATGGCGAGGTGCTCGGCAAGCAGCACCAGCCCCTGGCGCTCGCCATGGATGCCGGTTGTCGATCCCCGTCCGGCCTTGGTCGCCAGATTGCGTTTGGCGCAGTACGCTTGGTCGATGACCGAGGCGTTCGAGCCGGTATCGATCAGGAAGAGGACGTTGGCTCCGGCGATGGCGGCCGTCGCGACCAGGTCGCGGTCGGCGGTGATGGTCAGGGGATATTCGGCCGTGGCGCCGGCCAGGGCGAGCATCAGCAGGAGCGTTGCGCGCACCCCTCAGTACCCGGCGTCGGTGAGCTGCCGGCGCAGCGCCGTGAGCGAGCCACCAAGTTCGGCGCCGAGATCGGCGAAGGTGCACTCGAGCGACAGCCGGCGGTCGTAGCCGGTCTGGCGCAGCGCGCGCAGGAAGGGTCGGAAGTCGTCGCCCTTCACCCCGGGGGCCGACCGCGTTTCCTGCTCGGCGATGTGCGCGTGGGCAAGCAGCGACCCATGGCGGGTGATCGCATCAGGCGTTTCGCCATTGCGCAGCATGTGGAAGAGGTCGGCCAGCAGACGGACGTGCGGGTGATCGACGCGGGCCACCACCTCGGCGCCCTCGTCGATGGTGTTGATGAAGTTGACCGCGCCGTGGTTGAGCGGCTCGACGACGATGGTCAGCGCGTGGCGCGCCGCGATCGGCGCCATCTGGCCCAGGATGGAGACGAACTGGGTGAAGGCGGTGGCGGAGCTGAAACCGTCGGGCACGGCGCGCGCGCCGCCGCTGCCGAAGACGATGATGTCGATGCCGGCGCGTTGGGCCCGGGCGAAGGCCGACGCAGCGTAGGCGAGTAGGCGCGGCTCGTCGACCTGTGGGCCCACGCAGCGATGCGATGTCGGCAGGAAACAGCACGCCGCACGCAGGTTGCGCGCCGCACCCGCTGATGCGGACAGCCGCGTGGTGTACTCGCCGAGGGGGCCTTCAGGGGCCAGGAAGGTCTGAACGTTTTCCTCGACATAGTCGAGGCCGGAAGGCGCGATCACGGCGGCGTTGGCGATGGCCGACGTACACAGGCCGAGCAGCATCAATTTCTCCTGCGGCGCACCGTACACTCGGCCGGCATGGGGCAACCACGGCACTTTGACAGCGGTCGCATCGACGCAGGATCCAGGGATGCGTTTTCTTCCCAGCCTGCTGGTTGCTTGCCTCGTCACCACCGCCTGCGCCGAGTCCTCCGTCGCCAGCACCTGGCCGCTGCGGGTCTGGGTGCGCACCGAAAGCGGGGAACAGCGGATCGTCGGCTCGACGCCCACGGCCGACGGCTCAGCGGTGGCGGTGCCGGGGGCGGTGGCGACCTGGTGGGTCGAGCCGGTCGACAAGAAGTTGAACGATACCGCGGTTCAAGGCCTGGCCGCCGACCTCATCGCCAACGCGGTGCCCGGACTGTCGCTGGCCGGCTGCGGCGGAATCAGCGATGCCGCGCTCAGTCACCTCGCCGGCGTCGAGTGCCTGACCTCGCTCGTCCTCGACCGTACCACGATCAGCGGGCCCGGTTTGGCCCTGCTCAAGGGACATCCGCGCCTGGCCCGCCTGTCCCTGGTCGGGACCAAGGTCGACAACGTCAGCCTGGCGCATCTCGCCGGGCTGCCCGCCCTGGTCGACGTCGATGTCTCCGACACGGCCATCGGCGACATCGGCATCGCGCAACTGCGCCAGCTCACCCGCCTGCGCCGGCTGGCCCTGTGCCGCACCAAGGTCGGCGACGCCGGCCTCGCCCAGGTGGCGGCCCTGACCGGTCTGATCGCCCTCGATCTCGCCGGCTGTCCGATCGGCGACGCCGGGGTCCTCGGGCTCAAGGCGATGCCGGCCCTGGCCGACATCGGCCTCGCCGACACCCGCATCACCGATCTCGCCCTCGCCACCTTGCGCGACCTGCCCGCGCTGACCGCGCTCGATGTCGGCGACACCGGTGTGACCGATGCCGGGGTGGCGCTGCTGCGCGATGCCAAGCACCTCACCCGCCTGCGCCTGGCGAAGACCAAGGTCGCGGATCTCGGCCTCGGCCATCTCGAATCGCTCAGCCGTCTCACCGAGCTGGATCTCTCGGGCTGCCGCATCACCGACGCCGGCCTGGCGCGCGTGCGGGCGCTTCCCGCGCTGCGCCAGCTGCGCCTCGACCGCACCCGGATCGGCGATGCCGGGTTGCAGGCCCTCGAGGGCGCCGCGCGGCTGGTCGAATTGTCGCTGGTCGATACCCGCATCACCGATGCCGGCCTCGCCGCGCTGACGCGCCTACCCGCGTTGCGCGCGCTCGACCTCACCAACACCGCGATCGGCGACGCTGGTGTCGCCCAGCTGCGCGATGCCAAGGCCCTGCGCCGCCTGGTACTCGCCGAGACCAAGGTCGGCGATGCTGGCCTGGCGGTGCTCGCCGGCCTGGTCCAGCTGGAAGAGCTGGTGCTGATCAGCAGCAAGATCGGCGATGCCGGTCTCGTCCAGCTCGAGCCGCTCGCCCAGTTGCGCCTGCTCGATGTCTCGAGCTGCGCCGTGGGCGACCTGGGGGCCACGGCCCTGGCCAAGCTGGCCGGCCTGCGCGAGCTGCGCCTGCGCAGCACCAAGGTGGGCGATGCCGGCTTGGCCGAACTGCGCGTGCTGACCAATCTGCGCCGGCTGGATCTCGCGCGCAGCAAGGTCACCCCGGCCGGGATTGCTCAGCTGCGTCAGGCGCTGCCCAGCGTCGACACCGGGCTCTGACGTTCAGCGCCACGCGGCGAGGATGCCCGCGCCGAGATCGATCCGCAGCGCCCATATCCCCAGCGCGATCCCCACCGAGATCAGCATCGCCGAGGTGGCGAGCCACGCTGGCGTGCGCCGTGCCCGCACCCCGAGCAGGGTGCAGAAAAAGTCCCACGTCGGCCTGCTCGGCCGCGGCGAGCCATCTGCTGCGTTGCGAAAAGCTCGCGCTAGCGGTGCTAGCGCATCGCTTTCCGCGCCTTGCATCTGGCCGCGCCGGGGCCTGCGCATGCCTCGGGGACTTTTTCCGCACCCTGCTAGCCCGGCGGCCAGCGCCATGCCGAGCGCCACCGCCGCGAGGAGGAGCGGCGCTTGCCAGCGCAGGCGCTGCCGCAAGCGGTCTGCCGCCGCCGCCTGGGCGACCTCGGCATCGATCGCCGTCCACGCCTCGCGATCGAGCAATTCGGTGAACACGCCGCCCTGGCCATCGAGCAGCCCGAGGCGACCGGCATAGCGGCGCGCATGCGCCTCGCGGTCGAGGGCCATGCGCGGCCAGGGCACACCCCCAGCGCAGGCGGCCAGCCTGCCGCCCGCGGCCTGGTCATCGGCGACGATCGTGATCAGGCACACAGCGGCGATGGCCAACGCGCAGGTGCTGATCCCAGCCACCAGGGCGCGCCGGGCCAGGGACGTTGCGAACCGGGGGGTGGGCATTGGGCCGGATGGTCAACGGAGCATCTGGCCAAGCCAGTACCGAGCGCATCCGAAGGCCACCTCCACACGTATCCCTGGCATGCGCTGGTACACCCGCTCTGAGATCGGCATCGGCATCGGCCTGCTTGCCGCGGGTGGCGTGATGACCGGCATCGGTGGCCCATCCATCACCATGGGCGTGACCGACGTCTATCGCTGGCTCGGCGTCACCTTGCTTGGCCAGGGTCTGCTCCGCGACCTCGCCATTCTCGCCACGGTCCGTCGCCGCGGTGCGGCGTGCGCCTGCCGATCGACGGCACTCTGCCTGGAATCGCTGCTCGGCCTGGCCCTGGTCGGAGTCCACCTCTCATTGCTGGCCCTTGGCGCCACCGGTGCCGTGACCCTCGGCACCGGACTCGTGCTGCTCGTCGCCGGCGGGTGGTGGCTGCTCGGCACGATGCTCAAGGACGTGGTGCTCGAAGCCCGTCGCGAACCCGATCATCTCGCGGTGGTGATCGGCTTCAGCCGTTGAAAGTGGCAGCGCGATTGAACCCGCCGCCCGCGCGCCACACTCCGCGCGCTGGCCGGAGTGGCGGAATTGGCAGACGCAGGGGACTTAAAATCCCCCATCCGAAAGGATATGCGGGTTCGAGTCCCGCCTCCGGCATTGCTTGCCTGCATCGGCCCCGATGCCGATGGATCGAATCCGTGCGTTAAATGTCGCCAGGCTTGGGCCGCTCGGCCGCAGGCAGGACCGGTTCCGTCGGGTTGGCGGCCGGACTCGGTGCGGTCGGTGGCGCCGGCGTGCCAGTAGCAGCCCCGGACGGTGGGGTGGTCGAGGGCGTCACCGGGGCCGCCGGGAAGGCCAGCTTGGCGTAGGTCGCGCTCAGCGCTTCCGAGGTCGCCTTCTGCTCGGCTTCGGTGTAGCTGGCGCTGAGGATGGCCGCCGCCTTCGCCGTGGGCTGCCAGGCGAGGATGACTTCGGCGAAGCGGGTGTAGCGGCCCTCGCGATAGGTGAAGCGCAGGCGTTTCCCTTCGCCGCCGTTGGCGACGTCGAGCGCGCTTTCTTCAAGGCGGGCGAAGCCCGATCGCGTCGCGAACGGCGCTAGGGTGGCGCTCCAGATGGCGGCGAAGGTGGGCGCGAGTTCATTGTCGGTCAGCACGCGCACGCTGATGTAGGCGGTCTCGCTGCGTGGGTCGTTCCAGGTCGCGTCGCCGTCGATCGGCTGCGACCGGACCCAGCCCTCGGGGCCGTCGATGGTGACGCCGGCGGGATCCTGATAAGCACCCTCAAGCGAGCGTCGCGCGTCGCCGCCCGCAGCGACCGGGCCGAGGCCCATCTCGCGGCGCAGGCCGTTGTGCGCGGGGTCGGCGCGGAATCCGGCCTGGTAGCAACGATGGCTGAGTTCACGCGCGCGTGGCATCTCCTCGGCATTGGCTTCGACCCAGCGCCCGAGCTTGTAATAGGCATCGGCATCGCGCCAGGCGATGGCGCTGAAACGGTCCTCGAATTGCATGCCGAGCGATTCCGGCCGCGAGCGCCACGCGCCCTTGTAGTAGTCGTAGCGCAGGGCGCGCAGGCGTTTGGCAATGGCCTCGGCTTCCGGGCCGCCGGCGTCGAACAGCCACGGCTGGCTGGCCACGCGCGCAGCGACCACCGGGTCACTGAGCAGGTCGAGGCTCCAGCCGACCGCCTGGGCGAGCAGGCCAGCATCCTTGGCGCTCGCGGCGGTCTGGGCCGCGACTTCCACGGTCTGGGTGACGATGGTGTCGGCAGCGGCGTTCCAGAAGTCGCGGTTGCCCTGCTTCTCGCCCGCTTCGCGCACCCAGGCGGCGACGTGCAGGCGGCCAGGGTGATCCTGCACCGGCACCTGTTCAAGGCGGCGGGCGATTGTCTGCGCGTCGGATTCACCGAGCGCGACATCGGTCACCCGCAGTTCGAGCCCGAGCGGCGCGGTGACGATGCGGCCGAAGACGTAGAGGTTGTCGCCTTCCAGACGCGTGGCCCACTGTCCGGGCTGGCCCTGGGCGACGAGACGATCGTAGCCGTAGAACCAGGCGCGGCCGGCATCGCCGCGCTCGTACTTGGCGGCGAGCATGACGTCCTTGCCGACGAGGAAGAGGGGGTCGGCGAGATCGTCGGGCTGGATCGTCAGGTACGCCACGCTGGCGAGCATGACGAAGGTTCGCGGGCGCTCGCGCAACTGCATGGTGAAGCTCTCGCTCCAGGCGGGGCCGGGGTTGGCGGCGGGCTCGGTGGTGGCGCCCGACAGGGCGCCCAGCGCCAGCAGCGGAATCACGACACGGCGAACGATCATCGGCTTCTCCTGGGCGATTGTGTAACAACCTAAGAGCGCGACGTTTACCAGACAAGCCGGGAACCCGCGCATGGCGCGACGCGTGCATGCCGCCCCTGCAAAAAGGACTTGCCGGTCCAGGGGGTGCTCTTAGGTTCTGCCCCCTCATGCGCGCCCGAGGGTGTGCGTGGCTTCGGCTGGGGATTTAGCTCAGTTGGTAGAGCGTGTGAATGGCATTCACAAGGTCAGGGGTTCGACTCCCCTAATCTCCACTTAGATCGACCCGGCCCTTGGCCGGGTCGATCGTTTTGTGTTCCCCCTGGATCGACCCGGCCCTTGGCCGGGTCGATCGTTTTGTGTTCCCCCTGGATCGACCCGGCCCTTGGCCGGGTCGATCGTTTTGTGTTCCCCTAGATCGACCCGGCCCTGGCCGGTTCGCTCTTTCTGGTGCAAACTGGCCTGGGGTTCGCATGCGCACCGTCATCCAACGCGTGAGTTCGGCTGCGGTCACTGTGAACGGGGTCGAGATCGGCCGCATCGCGCGCGGCCTGCTCATCCTGCTTGGCATCGGCCAGGGCGATCAGGTCGAGGACGCGCAGTGGCTTGCGGGCAAGTTGGCGCGCCTGCGCATCTTTCCCGACCACGAGGGGCTGATGAATCGTTCGGTGGTCCATATCGACGGTGGCCTGCTGGTGATCAGCCAGTTCACCCTGTTCGCCAGCACGGCGAAGGGCAACCGTCCAGCCTACCTCGCCGCGGCGCGTCCCGAAGCGGCCGAGCCGCTCTACCGGCAGTTCGTCGAGTTGCTCGCCGCGGCGGCGGGGCGGCCGGTGGCGACCGGTATCTTTGCGGCGGACATGCGCGTCGAGCTGGTCAATGAAGGCCCGGTGACCGTGGTCATCGACAGCCGGCAGCGCGAATGAGATCGACCGTCGCCGCGTTCGACTAGCCACCGCATCCGCGCGCATTGCCTCCAGGACGTGGTTCAATGCGTGATCGCTCCATGATCGCGCCGCCCGCCTATTACGGTTCCCTCGATGACGCCCTGATCGTCCATCTCCAGGGCCTGCTTGATCTTGAGCTGGTCGGCAAGGAGATGCTCGCACTGGTCGCACGCGCCTGCCTTAATCCCCTGGCTCAAGCGGCGCTCGATGAGCACCGCGAGCAGGCCTCGTTCCAGATCGCGCGCCTCGAACAGGGGCTGGAGTTGCTCGGCGCCATGGCCGAGCGCCGGGCAAATGGCTTCACCGCCGGGCTCGCCGATGACCTGCGCGCGGTGGCAGGCGCCGACGGGGATCCCGACGTGCGCGATGCGGCGCTCCTTGCTGGCGTCCAGGCCTGGAAACATGCCGAGATCGCCGCCTATGGCACCGCCCGCGCCTGGGCCGAACGGCTTGACCATCACGAGGTGGCCGGCCTGCTGACGCGCAGTCTCGATGAGGAGGCGGTCTGCGACGAACGCCTTTCCGCCCTGGCCGCGCACCTGGTCAATCTCGACGCTGGAAGTGGCTTAAAGATCGTGCCTTAGGCGATCCGGCCGGCTCGCGCCGAGCCACGCGGACGCCTTTGCCTGTTGGGCCGCCCGCATCTACTACCTAGGAGCCTGTCGGGGATAGGAACCTTCGGCTGGCTCGGTCTCGGACGGCATCTCCTGCGTTGGTGAAACGACCAGGTAGCGGTGCTACCTTGGGTCGTTTCACCGCCTTGGATCTGCCATCCGATCCACGTCGCCATCCTCGCTCCCTATCCCCGACAGGCTCCTCGATGGCGAGCAGAAGCACGAGCAGGCCGCGCTGACCTCGATCCCCGACCATGCCGATCGCCCGCTAACCATCGGCGTCAATTGGGATGGCAGCTGGCGCGGGAAGATCGATGAGGTGCAGATCCATCGCCGCGCGCTCGCGGCCGCCGAAATCAAAAAGTTGGCCAAGCGGCCACGCTGACACCGGCAGAGCGTGCGGTGCGGTTGGCCGGAGTCAGCCCCGGCGGCGGCGGATGCGGCGCTTGAGGCGCACGTCGTCGGCCGGGGGTGGGCCCCCATCAACGGCGTCACCCTCCTGGGTCTCATCCTGCATCTCGGATTTGGCCGGCAGGGGGGTGGCGGTGCGCAGCGGCTGGCCTTTGGCCATGGCTTCGAGCGCGGCGACCACCTCGTTGCCATCGGCGAAACGTTCTTCGGGCTGCTTGGCGAGCAAGCGCGCGCACAAGGCGCGACAGTCCGCGGGCATGGTGGTCGGGCATTGCAGGGGCTCGGTGGCGGTGCGCACGATCTGGTCGATCACCGTCTCGCCGGTGAATGGAGGACGGCCGACGAGCATGAAGTAGAGCACCGCACCCATGCTCCACACGTCGCTGGCGGCGGTGGCGCGCTCGGGATTGCGGCTCTGTTCAGGGGCGCTGTAGTCGGTGGTGCCGACCAGCGTCAACCGTTTGCCTGAGCCGTTGCTGGGTGTCAGGCCATCGAGGCGGTCCTGGACCAGCCCCAGATCGGCGAGCTTGGCCACCCCACCGCCCATGACCAGGATGTTGTCCGGCTTGACGTCACGATGGACGAGGCGATGGCGGTGGGCATGCCCGAGCGCCTTGGCGATCTGATAGAGGATGTGCAGGGCGGACGAGCGCCCGAGGATGCCGCGCTCCTGGACCAGTCGGCTGAGCGACTGTCCGGCGATGAATTCCATCGAGTAGCAGTAAAGCCCGCGCTCGGTATCGGCATGGGCGTCATGCACGAGGACGAGGTTGGGATGGTTGAGTCGGCCGGCCGCGCGCGCTTCGCGCAGGAAGGCGTCGACCTGGGTCGGGTTGCGGATGCGCGCCGAATTCAGCACCTTGACCGCGACCTCGCGGCCGAGCGAGAGCTGGGTGGCGCGGTAGACCGTGCCCATCCCGCCCTTGCCGATCGCCTGCTCGAGGCGGTACCCGAAGACCTCGCTGCCCGTCCTGACCTCGTCGCTGCCCATGACACGTGACTCATACTACCGGGCCGGGTCCAAGTCCACCTCGGTGACAATCTCGGCGAGCGGCAACTGGGCGGGCATGGCGAGCGGTTTCTGGATTGAACCGGGAGGACAACGCCAGCCGCCGTGCCAGGTTCACGGCCGGGTCGCCCTTGGCTCCTCGCCCGGCGTCGCCAACCTGTGCGCCGGAGGCCATGATGAGCGTTCCCGCGGAGTGGTTGCAGGCGCGTGCGGTGGCGATCGACGCGGCGCGCGCCGGCGGACGGGCGGCCCTGCGCCATTTCCGCCGTCCCGAACTGGCGGTCGAGTGGAAGGCGGACGACAGCCCGGTGACCCGCGCCGACCGCGAGGCCGAGGAAGCCATCCGCGCCACCCTCGCCGCCGCCTTCCCCGACGACGCCTGGATCGGCGAGGAGTCCGGATCCGCCGAAAGCCTCGGCGGATCCGGCGCCAGCGGCCGGCGCTGGATCGTCGACCCCATCGATGGCACCCGCAACTTCGTGCGCGGCGTGCCGCTGTGGGCGACCCTGGTCGCGTGCGAACAGGCGCTGCCCGGTGGCGACAAGGTGGTCGCGGCAGCGGTGCTCATCCCCGCGCTCGACGAGGCCTATGACGCGGTGCTTGGTGGTGGCGCGCGCTGCAATGGCCAGGCCATCCACGTGTCGGCCATCGCTGCGCTGGATCAGGCGCTGTGGTGCTTCGAAACCCCATCGTGGTTCCGCCGCAAGGGCCTGTCGGCGGTGTGGGATCAGCTCGAGCGCGGCACCCATCTCCAGCGCGGTCTCGGCGATGCCTACGCGCACATGCTGGTCGCGTCAGGCCGCGCCGAGGTGGTGGTCGAACCGTCGCTGAGCGTGTGGGACGTCGCGGCGACCAGCCTGGTGGTCAACGAGGCCGGCGGTCGCTTCAGCGATCTCGCCGGCACACCCAGCATCCGCTCGTGCGACGCCATCGTCAGCAACGGTCTGCTGCACAACGAGATCGTGGCGCTGGTGCATCGGGCACGAACCTAGGCACGCCTAGGAGCCTGTCGGGGATAGGGACCTTCGGCTGGCTCGGTCTCGGATGGCATCTCCTGCGTTGGCGAAACGACCAGGTAGCGGTGCTACCTGGGGTCGTTTCACCGCCTTGGATCTGCCATCCGATCCACGTCGCCATCCTCGCTCCCTATTCCGACAGGCTCCTAGGCAGGAGTTGGCCCAGCCCCTGCTTCCCAGCGCCGGTCGAGTGGCCATCATCGCGCCCATGCGCCTGTCCGTGCTCCTCCTGCTCGTCGCCTTTGCCCTGCCTGCGCGCGCGGCGACCGTCGCCGACCTGCTCAGCGAGGTCGATCAGAGCCTCGACGAGTCCGACCTCAGCGATCCCGCCAGCACCACGCGCGCCGACGCCATCGCCGAACTATTGCGCGAGGATCTCGGCCTGACGCCGGTCCAGCTGGTCGACCTGCGTCTCGCCCTCGCCGAGGCTCTCGCCGGCTCTGACCGCACCGGCGATGCCCAGGCCGCCGCCGCCGCGGTGCTGCGCGACGCCGCGGCCACCCCCGCGCTGCGCGAGCGGGCTGGCTTGGCCTGGATCGCCGCCTGGCAGTCCGGTTTGGCGCGGGCCGAGAAGCCCGAACAGATCACACCCCCGGCGCCAGACCTGGCGCCCTTCGGCGATCTCGGCCCACGCGTGGCGGCACGCGCCTGCACCGCCGAAGCCCAGCGCCAGCTCGGCCTGAAGAAGCCGGGCGAGGCGATCGCGCTCTACGACCAGGCCTTGGCGCGACTGGCCGCCCTGGCGCCGGCCGAGCGGGTGCCGGTGTATGTACTGCGTCTGCTGGCGATGGAGACGCGTGGCGACGAACCCGAGGCGATCCAGGCCTGGCTCGCCAAGCACGCCAACGATCCGGCGATGGCGCAGGTGGTCGCGGCGGCGTTGACCAGCGGGCAGAAGCTGGTCGGACAGAGCGCCCCGCCATTGAAACTGCCGCGCCGCGACGGCCAGGCCGGCGTCATCGACCTCGCCACGTACGCCGGCAAGCCGATCCTGCTCGATTTCTTCGCCACGTGGTGCGCGCCCTGCGAAGCGGTCGCCACGACGGTGGCCGGCGTCGCCGCCGCCTACCGTGACCGCGTGGTGACGATCGGCATCAGCCTCGATACCAAGGATACCGCTGGCAACCTGCCGGGGTGGATCGCCAAGCACGCGCTCGCCTACCCGGTGGTCGGGGATCTGCTCGGCTGGGATAGCGAGATCGACGATGCCTATCATGTCGACGGCATCCCGGCGCTGATCGTGATCGGCGCTAACGGCCGCATCGCCGCCGTGAATCTGATCGCCGGCAGCGCGGAAGAGACGGCGAAGAACCTGCGCGCTGCCCTCGACCAGGCCCTGGCTCCGGCGGGGGCGGCCAAGCCGGCGCCACCGGCTGATCTGGGAGAGGTCATCCCGTGAGCGGTCAGACCGATGCCAAGCCCGCCGGCCCCCCGGCGAAAGGTTTCCTCGTCCACGCGCTGCAGTGGATCGTCACCCTCGTCGTCATCCTCGGCATCGGCGGACTCGCTTTTGCCAGCTGGGTCAACTGGCGTCGCGACGGCATCTTCACCCTCCACGTCTTCGACCCGACCTGGTGGGGCCATGGGCGCAGCGAGGCCGAACCCTATGCCGCTGGCGCGCGCACCGCGGCCGAAAAGGCCTATCAGAGCGTGTGGGGCGCCGGTGGCATGGCCGAGCAGGCTGAGCACTGGCTCGACGGCTTGCGCCGCGACGATCCTCCAGCGCCCGCCGCTGGCGATCCGGCGACCCCGCCCCCGGGCAGCACCGAGCCGTCGGCGCCGCCGGCCGCAGCGGCGACCACGCGATCGGCCGAGGCGCGCCGCCTCGAAGAGCGCTTCACCGCGGCGGAGGCTGACTTCCGCGCTGGCCTCGCCGCCTACAAGCGCGCCGCGTCGGGCAGCGCGACCGCGCGGCGCCACCGCCGCGATGAAGCGATCGCCCACTTCGGACGTTGCCGGGATGCCCTGCGCACCGCGCTTCCGGCCTATCGGGCCCTGCGCGACCACGATCGGCGTCGCCTGGGCGACGCCGACGAGCTGGGACGGATGAATCAGCGCTTTCTGCGCGACGCCGAGCAGGGGGCAGGCGGGGGGTGAGGATGTCCAGGCTTCGCCCCTTCTTCATCGTCCCTTCGTAAACCCGTCTACATTGCTCGGTGGTAACGCAAGCCGTCGCCTGCCCACACCAGGCGAGCGGCACCATTCCCCGGCAATCCTTGCCGGGGAATTTTTTTTGTGTGAGGGGGCTGCCGGCAGCCGCTGGTCAGCTACCGCTCGATCAACGCCACCACCTGGGCCACGATCGCCAGCTTCGCGCCAACGGCATCCATGCCTTCGTTGCTGCGCGCCTTCACGCTCACCCGGTCGCCTGGCAGCCCCAGCAGGTGGGCAAGGCGCGCGCGCAAAGCCGGCTTGTGCGCCTCCAGCCGTGGTGCCTGGGCGATAATGTTGACGTCGATGTTGCCCAGGCGCCACCCTGCCAACGCCGGCAGCGCCAGCACGTGGGCGACGAACTCGGCCGAGTCGCGCCCGCGATGGGCGGCATCGGTATCGGGAAAGTGCTCGCCGAGATCGCCGGCCGCCACCGCACCCAGCAGCGCATCGCACAGCGCATGCAGCACCACGTCGCCATCGCTATGCGCGATCACGCGGTAGGCGCACGGCACGCGCACCCCGGCGAGCATGATGCCGTCGCCCGCTTCGAGGCGGTGGATGTCGTAGCCGAGGCCGATGCGGTGGGTCATGGGGGCTGGTCCGTGGTCCGTGGTCCAGGGATGAAGCCGAGCATCGGGCCCGGCTACTTTTTCAGCTTCGCGAGGTAATCCGCGGTGGGCATCAAGCCGGCCAGCGCGTCGGGTCTGGCTGGCGCGATCCGCGCGAACCAGCCTTTGCCGAGCGGATCGCTGTTGACCAATTCAGGGGCATTGGCGAGCGCGCCATTCACCTCGACCACTTTGCCGTCGACCGGGCTGTAATAGTCGTTCACCGACTTGACCGATTCGATCTCGGCGCAGGGCTTGCCGCGGGTCAGCACGTCGCCCACCTTGGGCAGTTGAACATGGATGACCTCTCCGACCTCGCCAGCGGCGAAGGCCGAGAGTCCGATGACGACGGCGGCGCCGTCGCCGCGGGCCCATTCATGGGAGGGGAGGTAGTGCTCGCTCATGGGTCGGCTCCTGGCACGGGCTGCTACCTTTGCTCGCCCGGCAGACGTCGCAAGGGCGGCACCTCGGCGGCCTGCCATCGCGCGCGTGTGCCCTACACAGGGGATGCCCGCCACCGCTGCCCAGTTTCACCGCATTGCCGCTTCCAATCCGCCCTCCTAGGCTCACGCCGGCTCTCCAACGGGCCTTGGATACCATGCACGCATCGACGACACGCGCCGGCAAAACTGCGATTGAGACCACCGGCGCCGGCTGGACGCTTGAGATCCTGTGACCGGATCCACCTCCACCGAAGTCGACGAGGACTTCCGCTATGGCCAGCTCGCCATCGAAGGCCGGCTGATCACGCCGGACCAGTTCGATGTGGCGATGGACAAGGTCAAGACCGGGGGCAAGCCGCTGGCCGACATCCTGGTGAGCGAGGGCTGGGTCGACCGCCAGACCGCCGACCGTCTGACCAAGGCCATGCGCCGGATCATGCGCGACGAGCGCGCCAAGTCCGAAGGCGGCATGCTGGTGAAGAAGCAGATCGGCGGCTATAAACTGGTCCGCCGCATCGGCGAGGGCGGCATGGGCGAGGTTTACCTCGCCGAACAGTTGACCATGCATCGCACGGTGGCGCTCAAGATCCTGCATTCGAAGTGGGCCGACGACGAGGAATTCCGCAAGCGATTCCTGCTCGAGGCGCGCGCCGCCGGCAAGTTGTCGCACGTCAACCTGATCCAGGTCTACGACGTCGGCAAATACCAGGGGAAGTACTACTTCTCGATGGAATACATTGATGGCGTCACGGTCGAGGACCTGATCCGTCACGAAGGCACCCTGACCGTCGAGAAGGCGCTCGACGTCACCCTCCAGGTCACCCAGGCGCTCAAGTACCTCGCCGCCCACAGCATCGTGCATCGCGACATCAAGCCGGCGAACATGATGATGACCAAGGATGGCACGGTGAAGCTGGGCGATTTCGGCTTCATCCAGTCAAGGTTTGACGCCGAATTGATGCAAGAGGGCACCACCATCGGCACCCCCGACTACATCAGTCCCGAGCAGGCGCGCGGCGAGCGCAACCTCGACGTGCGCTCGGACATCTACTCGCTCGGCGCCAGCGTCTTCCACATGCTGACCGGCGGTACGCTGTTCACCGGCTCGTGCAGCAAGGTGATGCGCGACCACATCGACACCACCCCGCCCGATGTCGACAGCCTGCGCAAGGACATCCCCAAGGACCTCGTCCGCGCGCTCAAGAAGATGACCGCGAAGTCGCCGATCGACCGCTACCAGTCTCCCGACGAACTGATCCAGGACCTCGAGCTGATCAAGATCGACGTCGCCTCCGACGAGGGCCAGCTGCCGACTTCGCGCAGCCAGATCATGAATGTCATCTCGGCCGAGAAGGACCGCATCGCCGGTCTCGAGGTGCAGCTGCGCAAGCAGGTGCAGGCCAACATCATCCTCACCGTCGCCGCCGTCGCCGGGTGGGTGCTGGGGGTGGTGTTCCTCGTGCTGTGGATGGCGAAGTAGCCTCCGGCCGGGGCGCCTGCCCGCGCACCCGCCCTGCTTCTTCCCGTCCCGCCCTGCCTGCGTAGCATTCCGACCATGTTCGAGCTGGTGTTCTTGACGGGTGCACGCGCGGCGCAGGTGGTGCCGGTGACCAAAACCCTGCTCGCCGGGCGCAGCCCGGAGTGCTCGCTCGAAGTTCCTGACCCCAATACCAGCCGCCAGCACTGCCGCTTCGTCTACGACGGCACTTCGGTCACCATCGTCGACAACGGCTCCTCGAACGGGACATTCCTCAACGATGTGCGCCTGACCGGCCCGGTGAAGCTCAAGCAGGACGATGTGGTGCGCCTGGGCGAGACCCGCATCCGTTTCGAGCTTGGCAGCGGTTCGCGCAGTTCGCCCAGCTCCATCTTCGGCTTCAAGGAGGCCGACGAGGATCTCAGCCAGAGCATCGTGCTGTCGGTCGCCGATCTCGGCAAGAAGGGCCAGAATGCCGAGGTCCTCGCCGCGCGGCTCAACGCCATCATCGAGGTCTCCAAATCGCTGGTGAACGTCAACCAGTCCGACCTCTTCGATCGCATCCTCGAGAACCTGTTCAAGATCTTCCCCCAGGCCGACCGCGGCTTCCTGATGATCGGCGAGGAGGTCGACAAGCTCGAGCCGCGCGCGGTGCGGCAACGCGGCAAGGGGGTCGCCGAGGCGCTCAACGTCTCGACCTCGATCTGCCGCCAAGCGCTCGAGAAGCGCGGGGCCATCCTCTTCGACGACTCGAAGTCCTCCGATTTCGATCAGGGCATGTCGATCGTCTCGCTCAAGATCCGCAGCGCGATGACCGTGCCGTTGATGGTCAATGAAGAGATCCTGGGCCTGCTCCAGATCGACACGCCCGACCGCTCGCGCGCCTTCGGAAAGGAAGACCTCGAACTGGCCTTGGCGGTCACCCAATTCGCCGCCATCGCCCTCAAGAACGCCTCCCTGCTGCAGAAGAACGAGGAGCAGGCGACGGTCAGGAACAACCTGATGCGCTTCCTGCCCGGGCCGGTGGTGCAGCAGGTGCTCGATGGCCAACTCGATCTTGATCTCGGCGGACGCACCTGCCACGGGACCATCCTCTTCAGCGACATCATCGGCTTCACCCGCCTCTCCGAGACCATGCATCCGGAAGCGGTCATCAAGATGATGAACGACTACTTCAGCCGCATGGTGCCGTGCATCCAGGGCAATGCCGGCTCGGTCGACAAGTTCATGGGCGACGCGATCATGGCGGTGTGGGGCGTGCCGATCGACAAGGGCGATTCGGCCCTCAACGGGGTGACCGCCGCGCTGTCGATGCAGAACGCGTTGATCGGCTTCAACAGCCTGCAGGCCGAGGAGGGCGGGCCGAAGGTCGAGATGGGCATCGGTCTCAACAGCGGCATGGTCACCGCCGGCAACATCGGCTTCGACCAGCGCATCGAGTACACCGTGCTCGGCGACACGGTGAATACCGCCCAGCGCCTTGAGGCCGGCGCCGGTCGCGGTCAGATCCTGGTCAGCGCCAACACCTGGGCCGAGCTCAAAGGCAGCGCGGTCGGCATCGCCATGCCCGCGCTGCGGGTGAAGAACAAGGCCGACCCGGTGCCGACCTACAGCGTGCGCGGGCTCAAGCTCGATAATGGCGAGATCGTCATCCATTTGCCCATCCGCTGTGGCAAGGTGCCGGCGTGGATCGTGCGCCGCCTGTCCGACGGCACGTTCCTGGTCCTGCATCCGGCCGATCTCGACATCTGCGCCGAACCGCTGCACACCGCGGTGAATGAATGGCCCGATATCGAACTCGGCACCGCGATCATGGAGGCGGTGCTGCCCGGCCAGCTCAGCGACGGTCGTTTCCTGCGCAGTCAGATCCGGCTCGCCGATGGCGACCTTGTTGGCCTGCTCGGCGATGCGCCGGTGCGCTGCGAACTCGGCTGGGAGACCATGGTCCGTTCCGCCGAAACCGCGTGAGCCGATGGCGGCCCTGGCATGACCGTGCTGCCCTTCTGCCCACCCGACACGCCGCCGCGCTGGGTCCGCCCGCGTCCCTTCCAGGTCGCCCATGTCGATCTCGCCGTGCGCATCGATCTCGAGCAGCAG
>Ga0163148_10000570_pt1 | contig 50221 bp, 49 predicted proteins | sample OliLakLV19MP7P2_FD_148606 | JGI IMG/M metagenome (GOLD analysis project Ga0163148, IMG submission 148606) | Freshwater microbial mat bacterial communities from Lake Vanda, McMurdo Dry Valleys, Antarctica- Oligotrophic Lake LV.19.MP7.P2 | ecosystem: Environmental > Aquatic > Freshwater > Lake >... | reverse complement strand
GTGCGGAACGCTTAATAAAGATTGTTAAATTCTCAGTTTGGATAAAATACATTAAAACGGAAGGTCATCAGTAGAATTATCTACTGAACCTTTTTCATCTGAAACATTAGGGTATGGTGGCTGTGTCGATCGATCGCCTCCGCCACTACCAGGTTTTGAGCCTAGTAATGTAAGGTTATCACCAACAACTTCGGTAGTATAACGCGTTACATTATCTTTCTCCCAACTACGGGTGCGAAGTTTACCTTCAATATAAACCTGATCACCTTTGTGTAAATATTTTGATGCGATCTCTGCCAGCCCGCGCCACAGCACAATGTTATGCCATTCGGTGATCACTTTTTTCTCACCTGTTGTCTTGTCCTTATAGGTCTCTGACGTTGCCATCGAGAAATTTGCAACCATGGCCCCATTCTCAAGATTTCTTACTTCAGGATCTTTTCCCAAGTTGCCAACTAAAATTACTTTGTTTACGCCTGCCATATAATTATTATTTTAATTACAGAATTGAATAGACAAAATTATCAATTTTCCCCTTTACTCCAGCACCCCGGACTCTTTCAGAAATCGATTAATTAAAATAGGCTTGGGGAGTTTCTCAATCTGTTTTTTTGAATATAATTTTAACTCGTCAGTTTTTAAAATTGATTGGATAGATTTCAGTGTTTTAATTGAACACGAAACAAATCGGGTATTCAACTGCTGGTGCGATAAAACATGTTTGTAATTATCGCTCACCGCCTCTACAATTAACTTCGCTAATTCTTTTCGCGATTTAATTATATCAGTTGGTTTTTGTTGCTTCTTCGATTCAATCAAATAAAAATCATACAGCCCATTCCAGATGTCGCCAGGCTTCCGCTTACGCATCAGAAACTTTCCTTCATGGCCAATTACCAAATACGTGAAGTATCGCTTCTTTACTTTTTGCTTTGGAGACTTTACGGGTAATAGTTTTTGCAAATTCCTTTGATTGGCAACGCAACTGCGATTAAAGGGGCAACTTTCGCATTTTGGATTTTGTGGAGTACAATGAAGCGCTCCAAACTCCATCACCGCCTGATTGAACACATCCGGTTGATCGGAAGGAATCAATTCATTGGCTTTCGCAAAAAAATATTTCTTGCCTTCATTGCTTGCAATATCTTTATCAATACCAAATACCCGCGCCAATACCCGAAACACATTTCCATCAACAACCGCAACAGGTTCACGAAAGGAAATTGAAGCAATGGCTGCCGCTGTATAGCTTCCAATACCCGGAAGTTCTTTCAACGCTTCATACGAAGCCGGAAACTGCCCATTATAATCAGCCACAATTTTTTTCGCGCATGCGTGCAGGTTTCGTGCACGACTATAATATCCAAGTCCTTGCCACAAACGCAGAACTTTATCCTCAGGTGCGCGGGCAAGGGATTTTACATCCGGAAAATTCTTTTCAAAACTTAAGTAATAGGGCAAGCCCTGGACAATGCGAGTTTGTTGTAAAACAATTTCTGAAAGCCAGACCTTATACGGATCACGTGTGAGCCGCCAAGGGAGTGAACGCTTATTTTCTTCGTACCAGTCAATTATTTTTTTTGAAAAGTTATTAGCGCTCATTTTTTAAATATTCCCGCGCGAATGTCATAAAAAACACATCAATCTAACGGGCGGCTCTGCTTTTTAGTAGTAATTATGTTCACATCTGTGTGATAATCAGTAAATTCATTTTGCGAATGACCAAACTGCGGTTAAATTTGCACCCCTTGAATTTTTTGAATACCCATAAATATAACCATCGTGACGAAAGCAGACGTAATCAACCAAATCGCTGAAAAAACTGGAATCGATAAAGCCGATGTATCGGCATCGGTAGAAGCATTCTTCAATATTGTAAAATCAAACATGGCCAGTGGCAACAATATTTACGTGCGCGGATTTGGAAGCTTTATTAATAAGAAGCGAAAGAAAAAAATTGCCCGTAACATTTCTCGCAATACCGCCATCATCATAGATGAACACTACATACCAAGCTTTAAGCCTGCTAAAATTTTTATTAATAAAATAAAGAACAGCGAAAAGGTAAAACAACTAGCTGAAAAATAGTTGCTGGTTACTCGTTATTGGTTATTCGCCCCTACCAACAAATAACTATCAACGAACAACGAACTTTACATGTTAAGAACCCGAATCATTTTAGTTCTTGCCGCTGCACTTGTTGTGTGGTTAATCTTCTTGTTGCCAAAAGCAGTGGTGGAAAATGAGAACCAATTGAAAGAGGATGCATCTGCCCAACCAGTATCTGCTGCTGGTCATAGTGAAGTTCCAGCCACCCTCTCAGCCAATATCAAGTCAGTTCGGGCTCAGTTTATTAAGAGTGCCACAAGTCAAAAAAATGCTATCTTTGCCGACTCTTTGAGAACCCTATACACACAATCAGGTCAATTTGATAGTGCAGCATGGTTCGCAGAGCAAGCAGCAACGTTCTTTAACACAACTGAAAGTTTCTTAAAGACTGGCAATAGTTTTTACGAGGCCTACACATTTTCTATGGAGCCGGCCAAGCAGGAGCAATTGGCAGAAAAAGCTCGTGAATGGTTAGGCAAAGTATTAGCAGCCGATCCTAAAAACTTAGAAGTCAAAACCAAAATGGCTATGACTTACCTGAGTTCGAAATCGCCCATGCAGGGAATTACCATAATGCGAGAGGTGCTAGCGGAAGACCCAAAAAATGAATTTGCCCTTTATAATATGGGGATGTTATCGATTCAGTCGGGTCAATACGACAGGGCGGTAGAACGACTTGAGGAACTTAAAGCAGTTAACCCTGATCACACGCAAGGCCTATTATTATTAGGAGTTGCGTACATGAAAAAGGGCAATAAGGATAAAGCGCGACTGCAATTTGAACGCGTAAAGAAGTTGGATAAGGATCCGGCTGTATTAGCTACAGTAGATTCATATTTGAAAGATTTAGAATAAATTATTTTTAACCCGCACTGACGGTATCGTCAGCACAAAACCAAAAAAATTATGCCAAGTGGTAAGAAAAGAAAGAAGCACAAAATGGCTACTCACAAGCGCAAGAAGCGTTTGAGAAAGAATAGACATAAGAAGAAGTAAAACCTCACCCCAAACCCCACTCCAAAAGAGAGGGGCTTAAGGTCTAAATTTTTAAGTTTTGAGTAACGAACTAATAATTAGTGCAGCTCAAGACGGATGTCGCATAGCACTTCTTAAGGATAAACAACTTGTTGAGTTTCATGAAGACCAGCAAGGAAGCAAGTTTGTAGTTGGTGATATTTACCTGGGCACTGTTAAAAAGGTAGTGCAGGGATTGAACGCAGCGTTTATTGATATCGGGTACGAAAAGGATGCATTCCTTCACTACTTGGACCTTGGCGCCCAGTTCGGATCATTACAAAAATTCACAAAACTTGTTCGAGCTAAGAAGATTACCGGAGGGCGATTGGATAAATTCCAATTGGAGAAAGATATTGATAAGCATGGCAAAATAGCCAATCAACTTTCTCGCAACCAATTGATTCCGGTGCAGGTGGTTAAAGAACCTATATCCACCAAAGGCCCGCGACTTTCGTGTGAGATCTCCATTGCCGGCCGATATTTGGTACTAGTACCTTTTGGCTCTGGCGTAAATGTTTCCAAACGCATTTCCAGTAGCGATGAGCGAAAGCGCTTGCAGCGCCTCATTCAATCTATCAAACCCGAAAACTTTGGCGTTATCATTCGCACAGTGGCCGAGGGCAAGGAAGTAGCCGAGTTGGATAAAGACCTTCGCAGTTTAGTTAAAACTTGGGAAGACGGAATCACGCGTATGATCGATGGCAACCCACGCGATAAAATCATCGGTGAGCTTAGCAAAACCTCATCTGTCCTCCGCGATGTGCTCAATGAGTCATTTGACAACGTTCAAGTTGATGACAAGAAGATCTATGAGGAAGTAAAGGCGTATATCCGTACAATCGCTCCCGACAAGGAAAAAATAACCAAACTGTACACTGGTAAAGCCAAAATTTTTGAACACTTTGGTATTGAGAAGCAGATAAAATCAGCTTTTGGCCAAACCGTTAGTCTACGGGGTGGTGGCTATCTGATAATCGAGCATACCGAAGCGTTGCATGTTATTGATGTGAACAGCGGTAACAAATCGAATCGTGAAGAGAATCAGGAGACAACAGCCTTATCAGTAAACATTGAAGCAGCCAAAGAGGTAGCTCGCCAGTTGCGCTTGCGCGATATGGGCGGCATCATTGTAGTGGACTTCATTGATATGCGCAGTGCCGATAACAAGAAGGCGATCTTTCAATCCATTAAAGATCAAATGGAACTGGATCGTGCCAAGCACACAGTACTTCCGCTTTCTAAGTTTGGATTGATGCAGATTACCCGCGAGCGCGTGCGCCCGCAAATGAATATTGCCACCAAAGAAGTTTGTCCTACTTGTAATGGTAGCGGAACAATCATGGCAAGCATTTTAATTACCGATCTGATTGAACAACACTTAGAGCATCTATTTGTAACCCAGAACGAGAGCAATCTTGTGTTAGCGTTGCATCCGTTTTTGTTTGCTTACTATACAAAAGGAATCGTCTCTAAGCGTGTTAAGTTTTTCTTCAAATACAAAAAGTGGATCAATCTTGTAAAAGACAGTTCACTGGGTATTACTGAATTTCACTTCCTGAATAAAGATGGTGAAGAGATTGAGTTAGCGCAGGCTGCTCATACAACGGTATTGGAAGAAGCTTAAAGAAGATTTCCACTATAACTTTAAGCCCTCTTCACGGGGGCTTTTTTTATTTACATTCTGTCAACCTGTCACCCACACTGGTTTGGAACATCATTTGAGTTGAAGTTTTATGAATAATTTTCTTATAAAAACCTGACAAATATGACAACTGCAACCGAAAAGGGTTCCATTTCAATCCATACAGAGAACATTTTCCCAATCATAAAGAAGTTTCTTTATTCCGATCATGAAATTTTCTTGCGTGAATTGGTTAGTAACGCTGTTGATGCTACTCAAAAACTAAAAAAACTGGCTTCAATAGGCGAGTTTAATGGTGATTTGGGTGACCTAAAAATCGAAGTATCATTCGATAAAAAAGCAAAGACGATAACGGTAACCGACAAAGGGCTCGGCATGACGGGCGAAGAAATAAAAAAGTACATCAACCAAATTGCCTTTTCCGGAGCCACTGAATTTGTAGAGAAGTTTAAAGATAAAGGTGATGCAAAAGACATCATCGGTAAGTTCGGTTTAGGATTCTACTCCGCCTTTATGGTTGCCGACAACGTAGAAATAATTTCAAAATCTTTTAAAGAAGGAACCGAAGGCGCCAAGTGGGAATGCGATGGTTCTACTGAGTTTGAACTAAGCCCTGCTGCTAAAACGACTCGCGGAACGGATGTTATCCTCCACATCAATGCAGACTCAGAAGAATTTTTAGATGAGTTTCGTTTGAAAGGCATTCTTGAAAAGTATTGCAAGTTTTTACCGGTTGAAATTAAGTTCGGCACAAAAGAAGATAGCGTTGAGGATGGTGTTGATAAAGACGACAAACCTAAGTACAAAACGGTAACGTCTGACCGAATTATCAATAACACTTCGCCCATCTGGGCAAAAGCACCTATTGACTTAAAGGACGAAGATTACTTAGCATTCTATAAAGAGTTATATCCATTCTCTGAAGATCCGCTTTTTTGGATTCACCTGAACGTTGATTATCCTTTTAACCTGACGGGGGTTTTATACTTTCCGAAAATCAAAAATGATTTTGAGATGCAACGAAATAAAATTCAGTTGTACTCACGGCAAGTATTCATTACAGATGAGGTGAAAGATGTGGTTCCCGATTTCCTCATGATGTTGCATGGTGTATTAGATTCACCGGATATTCCATTGAACGTATCCCGTAGTTACTTACAAAGTGATGCCAACGTTAAAAAGATAAGCGCTCACATCACAAAGAAAGTGGCCGACAAACTGGTGGATATGTTCCTTAAAGATCGCGCAGAGTTTGAGAAGAAGTGGGACGATATCAGTGTATTTGTAAAATATGGCATTGTAAGCGATGAGAAGTTTGCTGAAAAAGCAAAAGAATTTGCCTTGCTAAAAAATACTGAAAAGAAATATTTTACATTGAAAGAATACGAAGAAAAAGTTAAGCCTAACCAAACAGATAAAGATAAAAACTTAGTGTACTTGTATACTTCGGATGCAGGCAAACAAGATTCCTTTATTCAGATTGCTAAAAATCGTGCTTACGATGTATTGGTGCTGGATGGTGTGCTTGATAGTCACTACATCAATTACCTGGAACAAAAATTAGAAAAAACACAACTGAGACGTGTGGATAGTGACACCATCGACAAGCTAATTGCAAAAGATGAAGCGGTTGCAAGTGTGTTGAGCAAAGAAGAAGAAGAAAGTGTGAAGGGAATTTTTGAAAAAGCTATCAACAACAAAGCCATGACGCTCGCTGTTGAATCGCTATCGCCAGATGACTTGCCGGTAACCATCACTATGAGCGAGTGGATGCGCAGAATGAAAGACATGGCACGCACAGGTGGTGGCGGTGGCATGAGCTTTATGGGTACCATGCCGGATACATATAATGTAGCAATCAACGGCAATCATGCCTTGGTACAAAAAATTCTAAAAGCAGAAACAGAAGAAAATAAAACCAAACTTGCCAAGCAAGTATACGACCTGGCCTTACTTTCGCAGAATATGCTTACAGGTGCTGACCTTACAAGCTTTATAAAGCGAAGTGTGGAGCTGGTTGGGTAACCGATGGAAATGCAGAAAATAATTTTTCCCTAACTTCGTTAACACGATATGTTCAGGTTAATCCTATTGTTTTCTGCATTTCTTATTTCCACTGGCCTATTCGCTCAGGGAACCGAACCCCGCGTGCAGGAAGGTCAGTTTACATTCGATACAGACAAGCCTTTTACTTTACTAGAGCTTGACCAGAACGATGAGCCCATCGTAACTAAAAAGAAAAAGCCAAAACGAAAAGTTTATTATGGCATTAAAACTAAAAAAGCTTTTACTCGAAAAGGCTATGGCGATAAAATGACCATCGAACTTTTCTATGTGCTTAAGTCCAAGACGCCAGAAAAACCAACTGGTTTTGCGCGTGATGTTTACTGGTACGATTTCACCCGAAAGGATTTACGTAAAACGAGTGTCGGGGCATTTGATCCTAAAAAAGGTGTGTTGGTTCATGGCCCTTACAAGAGGATGGTGGGCGATGCGTTAATTGAAGAAGGTGTTTTCTACAAAGGCACTAAACATGGCCGCTGGATGCAATACGACAGACAAAACTTAGTACAGGACAAAGAAAAATATTATAAAGGCTGGCCAAAAGAATCGCTTGTTACCTATTACGATCCTAACGAGCGCAAGAAGATTAAAGAGATAACTCCAATTGAATATGGCGAGAAGGAAGGTTACTACTATTACTTTCATGGGAACGGTCAGATAGCGGTGGTGGGCGAATATCATTGGGGCGAGCGAGTAAACGACTGGATTGAAAATTACCCAACTGGAAAACGAAAGAAAACAATCTCCTACGCAAAAAAACCTTTCGATAAAGATTTCCAACCTTACGTTCGAAAAGAGTGGGATGAAAAGGGAAAGGAAATCTATTCGAAGTAGTTGCCACTGATCTGCCTGATCGGCAGACAAGTTCACAGATTAAATTTCTATAATTCTTGTCGATCAAATTCGATTATAGCGAAGGATGTTTATTTTCTGATCGTTATTTATAATCAGTGAATCTGTGGCTAGATTCTTAATAGAACGCGTCTTCAAAATGTTTTAAGTCCGGCACACCCTCGTGCATGCTAATGGCAACAACATCATACCGAACATTGCCATTGTAGTTATTGTCGTAAGTGTATTGCTCCGCACCATAAACAATGTTCTTGGCTTTCTTATAATCGACAAACTCTTCTGGGTAGCCAAACGCATCTGACGATCGCATTTTTACTTCTACAAAAATTAACCAATTATCCTTTCTTACAATCAAATCAATTTCTGATCGCCTATATCGGTAATTACGCTGCACAATTTCATATCCATTCCGGGATAAAAAATCAGCAGCCATGTCTTCCGCCTCCTTTCCTTTTCGGATTTTATCGCTCATTGGAATATTCTACCTTTGACTGGTCAATATAATTCAAAGAATGAAGAAACTAATTGAGGACTTTACCCTACAACTTGCCAGTGCACTAAAAATCGGCCAATCAGTCGATTTGGTTAGGCCAGGCAGCGACATCCGTAATATTTTAATCACCGGTATGGGTGGTTCGGGCATAGGAGCCAATTTGGTTGAGTCTTTGACCTTTGGGCGGATTCCTATTCCAATAACTGTGTGTAAGGGTTATAACATCCCGCAATTTGTTAGTCCCCATACACTTTTTATTGCATGCTCTTATTCAGGTGACACGGAAGAAACGTTGGCCGCTATTAACAAAGCCATGCTAAAGCGAGCCCATATTATTTGCATTACCTCGGGCGGTAAAATGCTGGAGCTGGCAAAAGAATATAATCTCTTTTGGATTCAAATACCGGGTGGGTCAACGAGCCCGCGTGGTAATCTTGGCTACATGATGGTTTCGTTATTTCATGCGCTATATCATACCAACTTAGTTGGTGCAGCCTTTATTAAAGAAACTGAGAATGCAATTGAGTATTTAAATAGCGGTGAAAAAGCCATTCAGGCTGAAGCCGAATTAATTGCAAAGAAATTGAAAGGAAAATTTCCTATCATTTACTGCGATGAGCGTTTGAAAGCAATGGCCATCCGTTTTCAAAATCAGATAAATGAAAATGCAAAGCAACTGGCGCACGTAAACACGTTCCCAGAAATGAATCACAATGAAATTGTTGGTTGGCAATTTCCGGAAGCAGTATTGCAACATGCACAAGTAATCTATTTATATTCCGATCATGATCATCCCCGTGTAGAAAAGCGCATGGAGATCTGTCGGGAGATATTTGAAAAGCGTTCCAATCCTATAATAGATATCGTTGCAGAAGGAGCGTCCCTTCTGGAACAATATTATTACCTGATTCATCTTACCGATTGGATTTCTTATTTTCTTGCTCGTGAAAATGGTGTAGAGGCTGAGCCCGTTGAAGCGATTGAACATTTGAAGGATGAGCTAGCAAAGATTAAGTAGCATTTTGGAATGTTTTGAATTAACTTAGTAAGATGGATTGGAAGGAAAAGATAGTATCAGATAAGGCCATTCTTGCGGAGAAACCTGTTATAAAGGGGACACGACTTTCAGTTGAATTTCCGCTTGGGTTATTTGCAAATGGATGGAACGAAGAAGCGGTTCTAAAAATTATCCTTCATCAAAGAAGTCAGATATTCTGGCAATTTTTACTTTCGCTCAGGATGAGCTTAAAGATGGGCTCATCTTTGAATCGAAGCTTTCTCAATGATAAAACTTCTCGCAGACGAGAATTTTCCGCTTGCAAGTGTAGACATCTTAGCTATTAATAACTTTGATGTGCTGAGTATAAATAAAAGTCATTTGACTTATACAGGGTTGTCAACCTTTTAGACCGCGGGCAGCAATAAAGGTTGATAACCCTGTACGAACTCGCTGAGACGATTACGGTAATCGATGAAAACTTTATCAGGCAAAAGAGATTTTGAATTCAATCATAAATAGGAAAACACAATTTATTGATCTGGGCTTACTTGATTATCAGGAAGCATTGGATTATCAGGTAAAACTGTTCCAGTCCATTCTTGATGTAAAAGCCAAGAATCGAGATCTTCCTAGCGATCAGCAATTAGAAACAAATAACTATCTTTTATTCTGCGAGCATCCTCATGTTTATACATTGGGTAAAAGTGGCGATGAGAAAAATTTTCTAATCTCTAGGGAGAATCTTCACACAATAAACGCCACGTACCAAATGACCAATCGGGGTGGTGATATCACCTATCATGGGCCGGGGCAGATTGTTCTGTATCCCATTATTGACCTTGAAAATTTCTTCACCGACATTCATCAGTATATGCGACTGCTAGAGGAATCTGTCATTCAAACATTAGCTGAATTTGAAATCTCGGCAGGCAGAATCAAAGGGTTGACGGGAGTTTGGCTCGATTTTGACAAAGAATCTTCGGCCAGAAAAATTTGTGCTTTAGGTGTAAAAACGAGTCGCTGGGTGGCGATGCATGGTCTTGCCTTTAATGTAAACAGCAACTTAGATTACTTTAAATTTATTGTGCCTTGCGGGATTAAAGACAAAGCAGTTACATCTCTGGCAAATGAACTAGGACAATCACAGAACATAGAGTCTATTAAATCGATTCTGAAATTAAAGGTTGCCAGCCTTTTTAAAATGGAAATCGTAAATTAGTCTCACCATGGGTAGACGATACATAATCGGATTTCTGTTAATTAGTATAAGTTCACTCTTACAAACGTGCTCATCCGTTGGGTCTCAACCCATTTTAACTGTTGAAAAACATAAAGGCGTTTGTTGGGTAGCTGGCCGCGAGGAAGTAACTGAAAAGGAAATTGAGGCTCTGGTTAACTGCAACATAAACTGGATTTCTCAAACACCTTTTGGATGGCAGCGTGAGGCAAGCTCTTCTTCCATCTTTTCAAATTTTGCATCTGATAGAATTTGGTGGGGCGAGTCTGATGCAGGAATAGCCAAAACAACTGAAGTTGCTTTTAAGGGTGGAGTTAAGACACTGCTTAAGCCACATCTTTGGGTGCGCAATGGTTGGCCTGGAGATATTGTGATGAAAAGTGATACCGCCTGGCAGCATTGGTTTTCTGACTATGAGAAATTTATTCTTCATTATGCTGAGCTCGCTGAAAAATGTAACATCGATATTCTATGTGTAGGTACTGAGTTGCAAAAGACAACTACCCGCGAAAAAGAATGGCGCGCGGTGATTGCTAAAGTCCGCGCAGTCTATTCCGGTAAATTAATTTATGCAGCCAATTTTCATGAGGAATATGAACATATTAAGTTTTGGGATGCACTAGATTACATTGGCGTGCAAGCCTATTTCTCATTAGCCAATAAACGCGATGCCTCTTTGGAGGAGTTGATTAGAAATTGGAAATCACCTCTTGAATCAATCGAGCGAATTCATAATAATTACAACAAACCCGTTATGTTTACTGAGATCGGTTATCGAAATGATGCGCAGGCTGCAATAGAACCCTGGAGTTGGCCTCGGAATTTAAAAGACGTACCCATTTCAGATGAAATGCAAGCGTTATGTTATCAGGCTTTTTTTCAGGCGGCCTGGAATAAAAATTGGTTAGCAGGTGTTTATTTCTGGAAATGGTTTCCGCATGGTTCTGGCCGACAAGACCAAACGGACTTTACCCCACAGGGCAAACCAGCCGAGAAAATTATGAAAACATATTTTGCACGATAAATGAAGGACGATATTATAATACCAGAAGTTAAGCATGTAACCATTGCGATAGCACGAGAAAAAAATCTTCTTAATCACGATGAATGGAAAGTTCATTTGATTAACAACAATGAGTATGCAATAGAGAATACGTTAGTGGCTAGTAAAGGCTACGGAGAAAAGGAAGGTGAGGCGCAGCGCACCTCTACCTTGCGTCATTTTTTAGAAACAGTTCCACCCAATAGTTCTGTTATGGTTGAGCCCATTGAATCAAGCTTATTCCATCTTAATAATGAATACTGGGTCAGCTATTATGTCGATAATCAGATTTATGATCGTAGATTCATTTTTGTTTCAGAATCCATTTGTGAAAAAAATCTAACCTTTATAAAGGAATTGAATCTTGAAGGAGTCTTGCATTCATAATTCTCTTTTATCAATGATCATCTTTTGTTACATTTAATAAAGCTAACATCAATATGCACCCCGATCTAAAAGACATTCTATTTCTCGACATTGAAACGGTAGGTTGCGCTGATGATTACACTAAATTAAGCGAACGACTAAAAACCCAATGGGCACGAAAGGCTAGTTTTTTTAAACGCGAAACCGGGCAAACCGATGAAGACTTGTTTCACGAAAAGGCAGGGATCTACGCGGAGTTCGGAAAGATTGTGGTTATCGCAATTGGCAAATACACAGAAACTGAGGATGGCACCTTGGGCATCAAGACTAAGTATTTCGCTGATCATGATGAAAAAAGACTGTTAAGCGAATTTTATGAGGCGCTGGAAAAAATGGGAACTGCCGTGCGGCTCTGCGCCCACAATGGTAAGGAGTTCGACTTTCCTTACATGTGTCGCAGAATGCTGGTGAAGGGAATTCAACTTCCATCTGTATTAAACATGGCTGGGAAAAAGCCCTGGGAAATTGCCCACTTGGATACGCTTGAACTTTGGAAGTTCGGTGATTATAAACACTACACGTCTCTCGATTTGCTAGCCACAATTTTTGATATCCCCACAAGTAAAGGTGTGATGGATGGGTCTATGGTTAGTAAGGTTTATTACCAGCAAGGTGATTTAAAAAAAATAGCAGAATACTGTGTTGGGGATGTGTTGGCGATCGCTCAGTTATACTTAAAGATGAAGGGAATGCCTTTGGTGGATACCGTTAACATTACAAGCTCTTAATATGGTTGTCAATTTTTAGTGGTAATTTTGAGTATGAATGTTGAGGAGAAATATAGTATTGTAAAGAAAATCATTCAAACTGAGGATGATTCTATCCTTGACGTAATAAAAGAAATCCTCAGTATGGATACTCTCGCTACCAATTGGGCTTTAATTCCTGATTCTGTAAAGAAGACTATTGAAACTTCGATGGAAGAAATAAAGGCCGGAAAATTGATTTCGCATGCAGAAGCAATGGCCGATTTTAAAAAGTGGTCATCGATAAAGTCTTAATGAAAATATATTGGACTCCAGCCGCCAAACTTTCCTATCAAGAAGTATTAGAATATCTCCTTCAAAACTGGACACAAAAGGAGACTGATAAGTTAATCATGCGAACAGAGAAAGTCCTCTCACTTTTAATAAAAAATCCAACCCTATATCCCATCATCGAATCTCGAATTCGAAAATGTGTGTTATCAAAGCACAATAGTTTATTTTATAAAATTGAGGGCGATCAAATATTTATAATTGCTTGTTGGGATAATCGCAAGGATCCTGAAAAACTAAAAATTCAATAACAAACAATAACATACTCTACTATGAGTAAAAAGAAATTCAAAGAAAAAAAAGAGAAGAAGAACAAGAAAGAAAAGGGCGGTATGTATTCGTCTCTACTTGTTCTATTAGACGAAATGGCTGGCAAAGCCTATAGCGTACAGCAACTAGCAAAGAAACTAGGGCTAAAGAAAAAAGATCTGATCGAAGATTTATATAAAATACTTGATGCCCTTGAAGGGGAAGGAAAAGTGCAACAACTAAGCAACGGTCAATACAAGACTAATAGTGTATCACAAGCTATTACTGGCATTGTTGATCATGTTAACATCCGTTTTGCCTATATAGCAACTGGGCAGGAAGGCATGAAGGATATCTACGTGCGTGCATCCGATTTAGGTTCTGCACTTCATGGAGACACGGTAGAAGTTGCTGTTTCTAAAAAACGAAGTGGTGATAATCCCGAGGGAAAAGTAACGCAAATAATCAAGCGTGGTCGCAACCGGTTTGTTGGTAGAATTGAACTATCCCGAAACTTCGGATTCATTGTCCCCGACTTTAAAAAAATCTATCAGGATTTTTTCATTTATCCGGAAAACCTGGCTGGAGCAACTACTAATGACAAAGTTCTATTTGAAGTTACTAAGTGGGCCGATGGCGATAAAAGTCCCGAAGGAAAAGTAATTGAGATATTAGGAAAGACTGGTGAAAACGAAGCTGAGATTCATTCGATTATGGCAGAGTTTGATTTGCCCTTTCGCTTTCCTGAAAATGTTTTGCATGAATCAAAGCAAATACAGGAAGACATTAATTACGAAGAGATAAAGAAGCGAAAAGATTTTCGCGACATCATCACATTCACTATAGATCCTGAAGATGCCAAAGATTTTGATGACGCTATCTCATTTCAAAAATTAGAAAACGGTCGCTACGAAATTGGTGTTCACATTGCCGATGTCACCCATTACGTTGTGCCCGGTACTGACCTTGACAATGATGCGTTTGATCGGGCAACCTCAGTCTATTTGGTAGATCGTACAATACCTATGTTACCTGAACGCTTGTCGAACGGTCTTTGTTCACTAAGGCCTAATGAAGATAAGCTTACGTTTGCCGCCATTTTTGAAATGGATGAAAAAGGCAAAGTATTGAAGGAATGGTTTGGCAGAACCATCATTCATTCCGATCATCGGTTTAGTTATGAACAAGCTCAGGAAGTAATTGAAAGTGGCGCGGGCAAATTTGCTGACGAGCTAAAGATATTGAATACGCTTCATCATATTTTAAGGAAAGAGCGCTTTAAAAAAGGCGCTGTCAATTTTGAAACTACCGAAGTAAAATTCAAACTTGACGAAAAAGGAAAGCCCTTAGCCGTAGTCCCCAAAGTGCGAAAAGATGCCCACAAACTGATTGAGGAGTTTATGCTGCTTGCCAATCGTTCGGTTGCAACTTTTGTATTTAAAATGAAAAAAGGTGAAGAGAAAAACACCTTTGTCTATCGCACTCATGATTTGCCTAACGAAGAAAAACTTGCAGACTTTGCCACGTTCGCCAAGCAGTTTGGCCATCAGTTACAATTCCAATCTTCAGAAGTCTCCAAATCGTTGAACAAATTGATGGATGAAATTGAAGGTAAGCCTGAACAAAATGTGTTGCAATCATTAGCCGTTAGGGCAATGGCAAAAGCTAAATACACCACTGAAGCAAAAGGCCATTTTGGATTAGCCTTCGAACACTACACGCACTTTACTTCTCCAATCAGGAGATATCCTGACATGATGGTGCATCGGTTGCTTCAACATTATCTGGATAACGGAAAATCAGTTAACCGCAAGGAGTTTGAAGAAAAGTGCATCCACTCATCTGAAAGAGAAAAGCGAGCTGCCGATGCTGAGCGTGCCTCTATCAAATACAAACAGGTTGAGTTCATGAGCATGGCTGAGAACAAAGTGTTTGATGGCATCATAACCGGAGTGACGGATTTTGGAATTTTCGTAGAAATAGTTGAAACCAAATGCGAAGGGATGGCCAGACTTGCCGATATGAAAGATGACTTCTACGAATTTGACGAAAAGAATTATCGGGTTATCGGTCGCAGGCGAAAAAATATCTACAGGCTTGGCGATAAAGTAAAAGTCAGGATAAAGAAAACAGATATTGATAGAAGAATGATAGATTTGACGTTTGAATAATTTTGACTATTTTTATTTATGACTATTGAGAAAACAAAGAATGAAATATTGATTCGATTATCTAGTAAAATTGATATTCGTGAAGTAAAGGATATACTTAATTTTCTCAGATATAAAGAACTCACATCCGGGTATAAGACTAAGCAATCAACAGTAGATTCAATAGCAAATTCAATTAATAAAAAGTGGTGGTCTAAAAATAAAAAAAGAATATTAAATGAAATTAATCGTTGATACTAATATTGCGTTTAGCGCAATACTTAATTCAACGGGGAATATTGCAAAAATTCTTTTTCACTCTGGTCCGAAGTATGAATTCTTTTCATGTGATTTTCTTAAAGTTGAAATAGCCCTACATCTTAGCAAAATTCAACGACTCACCAAACTTACGGAGGGTCAGGTGCAAGAGTTAATTAACCTCGTCTATTCAAAAATAAGTTTTCTTGATGAGCAATTGTTACCTAAAAAAGATCTGCAAAAAGCCTTTGACCTTATCGGTGATGTGGATAAAAAAGATCTTCCTTTTGTTGCTTTAAGCATTCATCTGAAAGCACACTTGTGGACAGGTGACAAAGCAATCTATCGGGCATTGAAAAAAAGAGATCATAGATATATTATCGATACTTCCGAACTACTTTCCAAAATAAGAATATAAATAACGTGACTTCATTATTGAAAAGCATTGAGATCGAAATAAAAAAACAACGCTTTGGCTCAAAGCCAAAATCTCTTTACGATCCTATTCATTACATCATGGCTTTGGGCGGCAAGCGATTGCGGCCTTTGCTTGCCCTTCTCTCCTATTCTCTTTATAAGGATAATCCACAAGCAATTGTTAAGTATGCAAATGCAATCGAGTTGTTTCACAATTTTACACTCATGCATGATGATATTATGGACAAAGCTCCCTTGCGCAGAGGAAAACCAACCGTACACGAAAAATGGAATACCAATACCGCCATTCTTTCTGGTGATGTAATGCAAGTGAAAGTCTATGATCAATTACTCTATCTGGATAATAAAATCCTGAAAGATGTATTAACAGCCTTCAACAAATGCGCTACGGAGGTTTGTGAAGGGCAGCAATGGGATATGGAATTTGAAACCAAAAAGAACGTTTCAGAGCATGAGTACATTGAAATGATTCGCCTTAAAACAGCTGTGTTGTTAGGTTTCAGTTTAGAGTTTGGAGCATTGCTTGCTAATGCTCCCGCAAAAGAGAGAGTAGCATTGAGGCAGTTTGGGATCAATATCGGTATTGGGTTTCAACTGAAAGATGATTTACTTGATGTATATGCCGACAAAGAAAAATTTGGAAAGCAAGTAGGCGGAGATATTATCGCAAATAAAAAAACATATCTATTAATAAAAGCTAAAGAGAAGGCAAAAGGAGTCGACAAAAAAGAACTTGACTTTTGGCTGGCAGCAAAGAAATTTAACAATCAAAAAAAAGTAAAAGCAGTTACGGCTCTATACACCAAACTTAGTGTTCCCGAGTTAACTGAAAAGAAAATAGATAGTTACTTTAAAAAGGGATTTAAAGAATTGGATAAACTTAAAGACTCATCTCAAAAGACAAATCTGATTCAGTTCACTCAAGACTTAATCAACCGGCAATCGTAGTCACTTTCTTTTATGGAAAATTAATTTGCCTCTAAAGTTTTCAACCGTTTCGCTGAGCGTGTAGAAACCTCCACCATCGCGTTGCCACGCTATGGCTTCGCCCTGTGGTTCCCGTTCATAGGTTAATTTAACAGGATCTTTTTTTAGTAATTCTGGAATAGACTCCTGATTTGTTCTCTTCCAATAATAGATTCGGTCGTAATCTTTCATCAGCACTTCTTTTCCATCCGAAGAAATATCTGCAGCAACTATATTCGTAAAGGGTAATTCTGTTCTAAACTCGGCAACTAAAGTATCTCCCGATGTAAAATTTTTGGACAGCTCATACAACCTAACGGCTGCTTCTCGCTTTGAAACTATAAAAATTTCATCTGAAATAGGATCAATCATTAGTGCTTCTGTATCGCGAATTCCATCACTTAATTTAAAAACCAACGTATCAAATTGTGTAATCACTAAATTACTGATCCCAATAAAATCAGGACTTACTGCGGGCTCAGTAAATCGATAAATCATTTTGTAAGGATATCGCGCGCTGTTGTCGCCAATTTCACCGATATACAGATAGTTTTTTTCTGCAACAACATTTTTGCTGATTGCAATATCTTCCCAGTCGCGATTATTGATTCCGGCCAACGTACAAGTGAATACTATTTCAGCTTTCTCATTGAGTAGAAAAATCTGAGCACCATTGCCGCCATCATTGTGTGTCCAATAATATCCAGGATTAGCAATGCTGGCTGCAATACCTGAAGCTTCTTCAAGTTTCTTATCTACCTTTCCCAAACTATATCCGGAAGAAAACAACCCCGAACTTTCTTTCTGTTGAGAACAACCTAAAAAGATTATCAAAACCAGCCACGCATACTTCATCAGCGCTTCCAACCAAGATTTATTTAACAGGAGAACCTGCTGCTTTCCATGATTTCATGCCACCATCCATTTCATAAACGGGGCTGAATCCTTTATCGCGTAATATTTTTGCAGCCTTTGCGCTGCGGATACCCGAACCACAATAAACAAAAATTGGCTTTTGTTCAAGGTCGGATAGTTTGGTTGCAAACGCGTCATCATAAACAATATTCATTTCTCCCGGTATGGCTCCAGCACTAACTTCTTCTTCCGTGCGCACATCAAGTAAGATCGCGCCTTCGGTTTCATTATACTTGGTTATAAACTCTGATGGTGCAAGTATTGTATTCTCAGATACTTCAGTTTTTTTATCACTACAGGCTGCTACGAGTAGCAATAGAAAGAATAATTTTTTCATGGATTTTTGCTGCCAAAGGTAGCAATTTACCGTTTGCTGATTTTATTGCCTGAGATTGATCGTTGCCTCGAGCATCGAAAACGATCAACTTCATTTATCCTTAGAGCCTCAAACTTTGTTTTTCTTCCATTTACCCTCGCTCGCCAGCGTTTCCAGCTTGACTGTTTTAATGACTTACGCATGAGCTCGACAACCTCGTCTTCTCTCAGTCCAAACTGAATTTTAATAGCCTCAAAGGGAGTTCTATCTTCCCAAGCCATGGCAATTATTCTGTCGGTTTCTTCTTCAGTAAACATGTCATTAAAACACTGTATACAGAACTTTGTTACTCAACTATGCGTGGTGTGACTAAATCAAATTTACCTGAAAAAATATGCCCAGCCTGTGGGCGACCTTTTGCATGGCGCAAAAAGTGGGAAAAGGTGTGGAGTGAAGTTAGGTATTGCAGCAAAGCTTGCCGAGCAAACAAAGTAAGTCCGCAGGTAAAATCAGCGCGTGCAGCTTTGTAATATCAAAGCCGTATTTTTGCACTCTGCACATTTATTTAACCTAGTTGTGACTAATCAAGAAGATTTTATTGAAGAAGAGGAAGAATCACTTTTCGAGCATCACCGCATTGCTGCTGATGCCAAGCAGAGCCTGATCAGAATTGATAAATTCTTGATGGATCGGCTACCCAACGTTACCCGAACTAAAATTCAGAATGGAATTCACGATGGCTTTGTAAAAGTTAATGATGAAGCTATTAAACCCAGCTACAAGGTTCACCCGCATGATGTTATCACGGTTGCTTTCCCGGAGCCACCGCGTGATACCGATATTGTTCCCGAAAACATTCCGCTTAACATTGTTTTTGAAGATGAGTTTTTATTGGTAGTAAATAAGCTGCCGGGTATGGTTGTTCATCCGGCTTATCAAAATTGGAGCGGCACCTTGGTGAATGCATTATCATATCACTTTCAAAACTTGCCTGAAATGGCCGGCAATGATGGTCGCCCTGGATTAGTACATCGCATTGATAAAGACACAAGTGGATTGTTGGTAATTGCAAAAACAGAAGTTGCCATGACTTCGCTGGCAAAACAATTTTTTGATCACTCAATAGAACGAACATATCAAGCCATTGTGTGGGGCGTTCCAAAACCAGAACAAGGAACTATTAATGTAAATGTTGGCCGGAGTTTAAAGGATCGCAGAATAACGGCCGCTTTCCCGGAAGGAGATTTTGGAAGAACTGCCATTACACATTATAAAGTTCTACAAGATTACCGTTATGTTTCTCTTGTTGAATGCAAACTTGAAACCGGCCGCACGCATCAGATTCGAGCACATATGAAATTTATAGGCCATCCTATTTTTAATGATGCAACGTATGGTGGCAACGAACCCTTGAAAGGAATGGTGTTTTCTAAATACAAACAGTTTGTTGATAATTGCTTTAAGATTATTCCGCGCCAAGCATTGCACGCCAAAACATTGGGCTTCATCCATCCCGGAACCAATAAGTTCATTCAGTTTGATTCAGAATTACCAGCCGATTTTAAAGATGTGATTGACAAGTGGGAGAATTATGTGAAGTATACTTGATAGCCACGAATACACGAATAAAACACAAGCCACTAATTCGCAGATTAAAGTCAAGAATCATTCGTGTTATTGGTGATTAAAGAAATCTGTGAATCTGCGGCAACATTAACCAGCCATAATACTGAGGTAATATTTTAGTAATCTTAGATTTTTTAAGGGAAAAATATCCTATCAGGTGTGTAAAACACCTTTGCGTTGAGGGAGGTGGCTAAGTATTAAGCTGCTGCGCTTAACTTTCTCTTGCCCTTCTCCTGGCGCAATGCCTGCCGGATTTCCTTCATGGCTTCCTTCTTGAAAGTCATGTAGTCAATCGATCTTTCAGGCTGGCTGAGGACACCTTTGATGTAGGTAAGTACCTCTTCCATTTGCACCTTGTCCATAGTATCCAGACTTTGCAGGATAGCCAACTTTGGTGATAGTAACATACAATTAGTGGTTGTTGTTAGTACAAATAACGTAAATTAATACGTTGAGGTTCAAGAGGTAAACGCACTATTAACTTAAATATGACGCACAGGTAATATTTTCAACCAGATAGTGCGTGTCTACTTCAAAAAAGATCTTGCAAAGGAAATCTTAATTCAAGGGTATAGCTAGCTATTCAACCGATTGCAGTAAATCTGCCTTGTCGGGAGCATACCAAATGTAAATTTTTAGCAATACCTTAACAGATTATAATTTCTCAGTTAATAGTATGTCTATAAAAGTTGCCTTGCGTCACCAGATGAGTTATCAATATGATCGGGCTGTAAACCTTTCGCCTCATCTTTTCCGGTTGCGCCCGGCACCTCATTGTCGCACGCCTATCTTAGCTTATTCATTAAAAGTTGAGCCGAGCAATCACTTCATCAACTGGCAACAAGATCCTTTTGGCAACAGCGTTGCACGCGTGGTTTTTCCTGAGCAAACCACACGCCTTCATTTTGAAGTAGAAGTGATTGCCGATATGATTGTCATTAATCCGTTTGATTTCTTCGTAGAAAAATATGCCGAACACTTTCCGTTTGAATACGATCCCCAATTAAAAAAAGAACTCACACCATATTTTGAAGTTGCAGAAAGTGGTGCACTACTTACCCAATGGGTAAAAGAAATTGATCTATCTCAAAAGAAAGGAATTATAGATTTTTTGGTTGAGATGAATCAAAAAGTATGGAAGCATACGAGCTATACAGTTCGACTGGAGACTGGTGTGCAAACTTGTGAAGACACGCTTCAACTTAAAAGTGGTTCATGCAGAGATTCCAGTTGGTTGTTAGTTCAAATTCTTCGTCAGCTTGGATTAGCAGCACGCTTTGCATCGGGATATTTAATTCAATTGAAGTCGGATGTGAAAGCATTAGATGGACCTTCAGGAACCGAAAAGGATTTTACAGACTTGCATGCCTGGGCCGAAGTATTTATTCCGGGTGCAGGATGGGTGGGCCTCGATCCTACTTCGGGTTTATTAACAGGTGAAGGTCATATCCCATTGTGTTGCACGCCCGATCCGGTAAGCGCGGCACCTGTTACCGGGTTAAGCGACTTTTGTCAGGTTACTTTTTCGTTTAGTAATGATGTTACCCGTATCCACGAAGACCCGCGTGTAACGCAACCATATACAGAAGAGCAATGGGCTTCTATTATTGCATTGGGCAATCAGGTAGATGAAGATTTACAACGTGGAGACATGCGTTTAACCATGGGCGGTGAGCCAACTTTTGTCTCGGTAGATGATATGGAAGCGAAGGAATGGAACACCGCTGCTGATGGACCACAGAAAAGAAAACTAGGTACCGATTTAATTAAGCGATTGAAGAAACGCTTTGCCCCAAACGGATACATACATAAAGGGCAAGGCAAGTGGTACCCGGGCGAGCCGCTACCACGCTGGCAATATTCTGCCTATTGGCGAAACGATGGTGGCACCCTTTGGAAGAATGATGCCTTACTAGATTTAAATGATAAAGATTCAAACTACACCGTTGAAGATGCGCATAAACTGGCATTAGAGCTCACACGTTTTTTAAACATCCCAAAAGAACACGTGCATCCCGCAATGGAAGATGCTTTCTACTTTTTGTGGGAAGAAAATAAAGTACCCGCCAACATCGATCCCTATAAAGCAAACCTCAATGATTCACTAGAGCGAAAAAAGTTAGCAGAACTTTTAACTAAAGGATTGGGCAATGCGGTTGGCTATGTTATTCCCATGGAGTGGAATCATTGGAGCAAACGCTGGCTATCCTGCCAATGGAAATTTCGTTCAGATCAACTTATTCTTATTCCCGGCAACTCACCTATAGGGTTTCGATTGCCCCTGAAGACGCTTACTCACACGGATAGTTCAAAAACACAACGCCCGGTTGAGCGAAGTCCGTTTGAACCGTTGCCGCCATTCGAAAACTTTCATGAGAAAGTAAAACAACGATATCATCAATTAATAACGGAGCAAGCTTTACCAAAGGAGTTTTTTAGTAAACCAACAAAGCCAGAAGACGAAACTGAAAAAGCAAGTAAAGATCTAAAAGAGAAAAAAGAACCAGAGGATAAAGTTGAAACTTCCTTCGAAACCTATACAGTAAAAACTGCACTATGCATTGAAGTTCGCGATGGAAAGATTTATTTGTTCATGCCTCCGTTTCAATTTGCAGAACACTTCCTTGATTTGCTTGCCTGCATTGAAGAAGCGGCAGCAAAACTTAATCTCAAAGTTATTATTGAGGGCTATGAAGCTCCTCATGACAACCGACTAACAAAACTTTCGCTTTCACCAGACCCAGGTGTGTTGGAAGTAAATGTGCATCCGGCTAAAAATTGGAAAGAAATTGTAAGCAACTACGATATTCTCTTTGAAGAAGCACGCTTGAGTCGATTGGGTACAGAAAAGTTTATGCTTGATGGCAAGCACACAGGAACGGGCGGTGGCAATCACATCACAATTGGTGGCATCACACCATCAGAAAGTCCATTGTTGAGACGCCCGGATTTACTTCGCAGCCTTATTACTTATTGGCAACATCACCCAGGCCTTTCCTATTTATTCTCTACTCAATTTATTGGACCTACCAGTCAGGCACCGCGTGTGGATGAAGGTCGGCAAGAGATGTTGTACGAATTGGAGATTGCCTTCAGTCAAATTCCAGAAACGGGTGAGATTCCTTTCTGGAAAGTAGATCGGATTTTTAGAAACCTGTTGATTGATATTACTGGCAACACCCATCGCGCGGAATTCTGTATTGATAAACTTTATTCACCGGATAGTTCCACCGGAAGATTAGGAATTTTAGAATTCCGTGGTTTCGACATGCCTCCTAACAAGCAGATGTGTATTGTTCAGCTGTTGCTGATTCGTTGTCTGCTTGCTCGCTTTTGGAACAAACCCTATAAGCATAAACTTATTCGCTGGGGAACAGAACTTTATGATAAATTTCTATTGCCTCATTATGTAGAACAAGATCTTGCTGAAGTTGTGCGGGACTTGCAAGAGCATGGATATAATTTTCAATTCGATTGGCTCAACACATTTTTTGAGTTCCGCTTTCCGATGTACGGAAAAATTAGAGTTCAGGAAATTGATCTACTCATCCGTGGTGGCATTGAACCTTGGCATGTGCTTGGCGAGGAAACCGCGCGTGGCGGAACATCACGGTATGTCGATTCATCCATGGAACGGCTTGAAGTAAAAGTAAACAACTTCAATGCCGATCGGTTTATGATTACTTGTAACGGAATGGCTGTTCCTTTACAAGAGTCACAAGTGAAAGGTAAATATGTAGCAGGCGTTCGGTACCGCGCCTGGTCACCACATTCCGCCCTGCATCCAACCTTAGGTGTAGATGTGCCGCTCGTATTTGATGTGGTTGACACGTGGAATCATCGTTCTATTGGTGGCTGTACATATCATGTAGTCCATCCCGGTGGCAGAAATTATGACTCGTATCCTGTCAATTCTTTTGAGGCGGAAGGGCGAAGAATCAGTCGCTTCTGGACGGAAGGACATACACAGGGGAGTATTACACCAACGGAAAATTTTAAGGTTGCTTCTCGCTATCTTGAGCCGAATTTGGTTCCCAAAAATTTTGATCCTCCTAAGGTTAAAATAAGTCCGGAATATCCTCGTACTTTAGACTTACGTCAATTTTGATTTGCTCGAATGCAACCTTCTCTTCAGAATCTATCAACCGAATACTTCTCAAACCAAACTGCACTCGATGAGTGCTTCGATCAAAATGATCAGGTTCGGGAAGCCTGGAAAAAATTAATTGCCAATGTTGATAAACTTGGAACGGCTGAGTTAAAAATTCGCCATCAGGAGTTATTGAAGTTACTTCAGGAAAATGGAGTGACTTATAATATGTATGGCGATAGCAATGGTCTAAACCGTCCGTGGTTGCTCGATGCTATTCCATTTATTCTACCCGCCAATGATTGGGATCATATTGAGCGTGGTATGCAGCAGCGCGCGTGGGTGTTAAATAAAATTTTAGATGACATTTATGGCGATCGGGTGCTCATTAAAAATAAAATCATCCCAGCCGAATTGATTTACTCACACGCTGGTTTTTTAAGACCGTGTGATAAAATAAAATTACCTGGCATGCAATTGCCGCTATACTCTGCCGACTTATCGCGTGGGCCGAATGGTAGGATTTGGGTAATTAAAGATCGCACACAAGCGCCTTCAGGTATGGGTTATGCATTGGAGAATAGAAGTGCTTTGAGCCGTGTTGCGCCCGAGTTATTTGAAAATCATCAAGTAGCAAAGCTTGGTGGCTTTTTCAATAACCTGATGCGTACACTTATTCAAATCGCTCCGCAAGGGAAAGAGAATCCACGCATTGTATTATTAACTCCCGGCCCACGAAACGAAACTTATTTTGAACACGCCTTTCTTGCGTCTTACTTAGGAATCACCTTAGTACAAGGCGAAGATTTAATCATGCGCGATAGCTTCGTGTATATTAAAACAGTAGAAGGTCTTGAGAAAGTTGATGTAATCTTACGCAGGGTTGATGATCTCTTTTGTGATCCGCTAGAATTACGAGAAGATTCACAGTTAGGAATTCCGGGATTGCTTCACGCAATCAGAAAAGGAAATGTGGCCGTTGCTAATCCATTAGGCAGCAGCATTCTTGAGAATACCGGACTGATGGCTTTTCTACACAATGCTTTCAAGTTCTTCTTAAATGAAGATCCTATTCTGCCCATGATTGCAACCTGGTGGTGTGGACAAAAGAAGGAAATGGATTATGTTATCAATAATATTGACACACTTGTTATTAAAAGTATTCATCGCACAGGAAGTTTTAAAACTGTGATGGGAAGTCAACTTTCCAAAGCACAAAAAGAAGATCTTATTCGTCAAATAAAATTTGATCCGTTCAAATTTGTAGGCCAGGAGGAAGTAGCGTTTTCTACTTCCCCAGTTTTATTTCAAGAACGATTAGATCCAAGATATACCGTGCTTCGCTCGTACATGGTTGCCAATGGCGATAAGTACGAAATGATGCGTGGCGGGCTTACCCGTTGCTCAGCAGAAAAAGGAAGCTTCCTTGTTTCAAATCAAGATGGTGGAATTTCAAAGGATACCTGGGTTGAAGGTGTGAAAAGTGAAGCGCTGCCAGCCATTCATTTAGCTCCAGACATGAAACGCAAGGCGGTGTTACCAAGTCGTGCTGCTGAAAATTTATTTTGGGTAGGTCGCTACACACAACGCATTGTTCGCACATCCCGGTTTATAAGAATTGTATTGAGATCGTTAACACAAAAGGGCTATATCAATGCAGGGGCCGATGCAGAATCAATGAAGGTGTTATTAAGAACCGTCACACATGTTACTGATACAGCACCAGGTTTCCTGGAAGAAGATGAAGAGCTATTTGCAAATCCTCTTAAAGAAATTCATCAGGTAATCTGTAAAGCCGATTACCCGGGAAGTGTTTTATTTACACTTAACAATTTATTACGCTCTATGTATGCAGCCCGCGACCGCTGGACGGTTGATAGTTGGCGCATCATTGATGAAATAGAAAACATAAAAAGAAGAATTGCTTCATTGGAAGCCGATAACATCCGGTATGCACTTACTCTCTTAGATCAATTAGTGGGTCGGTTACTCTCTTTTTCAGAAATGACTCGTCAATGTATGTATCGCAGCGATGGCCGCACTATGTATCGCACAGGTCAGTTGATGGAAGAAATACTCATGGAGCTTGCGCAGTTCAAATCCATTCTTGCAGAAAAACGTGACGAGAGTAATGAGTTTCAGTTATTGGAAGCATTGCTTCTCAGCAATCAAAACTTATCGTCATATCGCTCGGTGTACCGCACATCTTTAGATATCGTTCCCGTTGTTGATCTACTGTTTTTAAATGGACAAAATCCTACTTCGCTATTTTCGCAATTAGAAGGATTATTAAAATACGCTCGCAATCTTGCTCAAAAAGAATCAGGTATAAATGACAACGAAATTTCGCGATTGGTTTTTGAGACTTACAGCGAGGTTCGATTAGCGGATGTTCAAAAACTTGTTGAGTGTGATGAAACCGGAAGGCGAGTGGCGCTTGATGATTTTTGCGTAACGCTGCAAAATCAAATTTCGAATTTGTCTCTAAAACTAAACGCAAAATATTTTAGTCACTCAACCTATCAGCCACAGGGCAGTAAAGAGTGGTTTCAATTTGAAGTATAATGCGGTATAATGTTAAACATATCACCGAATACAAATACCAGGAGTTGGTAAACACAGCACATAATAGATTGTGTCTTGTTCCGCTAAATCTTCCTGAGCAAAAGTGTTTAAAGTCTGAAATTAAAATTCTCCCTATTCCTGATGAAATGGAATACCGGACAGATTTTTTTGGTAATACAATTCTATTTATTTCAATCTATAAGGAACACCAAAAATTAGAAGTCATTTCAGAAAGCACTGTTGATATATTACCAAGAATTCAAGTATCCCTTGCCGCCAAGTCTACTTTGTTATGGAATGATGTTAAAGATGTTATCGCTCTGGGTGATGAGTATGCTGACGTTTCTCAATATCTTTTGCCTTCTCACTATGTTCCAAACAGTCTTGAGATTAAAAAATTTGCAGAAGACTGTTTCCCGGAAGGAGGAACATTATGGAGTGCTTGCAATTCTTTAATGAAGAAAATTTTCACTTCGTTAAAGTTTACTCCGGGCTTTACCACTGTAAACACACCCGTAGAGGAAGTCGTGAAATCCCGCAAAGGCGTTTGTCAGGACTTTGCTCACCTAATGATTGCATGTTTAAGAAATATGGGGGTTCCCGCCAGGTATGTAAGTGGATATTTAGAAACATTTCCACCACCAGGCAAAAAAAAATTAGTTGGTTCAGATGCTTCACACGCCTGGGTGGCAGTATATTTTCCTGAAATTGGTTGGGTAGAGTTTGATCCCACCAACAATATTTTGCCTGCGGATAATCACATTTTAGTTGCCTTTGGTCGCGATTACTTTGATGTGGCTCCACTCAAAGGAATAATTTTCAGCTCCGGCAATCAACAAGTTGATGTAAAGGTTGATGTAACCCGGTTGTCTTAATTTATCTATCAAAAAATTTAAAAAAAATCCCGAAGGGATTTAATGTGCATAACACCCGATGCTAATCGGGTGCCTTACAAAAGCGACAGAATAAGAACCACGAAGTGGTTCAACAAAGTACGTTGCAGCCATAAACTTTATTAAAGGGCATCTCTAAAAACTCCGCTTACCCTTCTCTTTTGGAGAAGGGGCAGGGGTTAAGGTAATGAGAGCAAGGGTTTTTAGAGATGCCCTAAAGTAACAGCTCCAACTTTATTCCCAGTAAAATAATCTTCACCTTAATCACCAACCTTATTAATGGGTGTACAGCAGTTTGCATGGGGCTAAAGTCGCCTTTAGTATTAATCGATATGAATCAACTTTGCAAAGGCTTTTGCTCTGAAGCAACAATTTGAAAGGTGCCCTTTCGCGGCTATTAAGGTTTTTTAATACCTTTAAATAAATTCAATGATGCATTGAGTAAAAATCTAAAAGCATTCGAATTACTCTTCAAGGATTTTTTCAAACCTTTGTGCGGCTTTGCTGTAAAGTATGTTGTGGATCTTGAGGAAGCAAAAAACTTAGTCCATGAAGTGTTCATTTCCGTTTGGGAAAAATTCGACAGTCTGCCAGCTGATACCAATTACCGAAGCTATTTATTTACGGCAGTGCGCAACCGATGTCTTAATCACATTCGCGATCGAAAAAAAATCTTTACTATTGAAAAGGTTGCCTAGCATAACTTGGCTGAAGAAAATACTGCGCTGGAAACTACCGAACTGCAGCGGGAAATAGAACTGGCCATAAACCTGCTGCCCGAAAAGTGTCGTCAGGTTTTTGAACTAAGCCGCAACGAAGACTTAAAATATTCGGAAATAGCCGAAAGAATGGTTTGGCTGTGGCTTGTATAGGGATGGTGCTTTCCTTTACCTCATGCGAACCCAACGAACAGGTTGAACCACAGAAGGACTTGCTGCCTGCCCGCTTTCGGGTGGAAATTCCAAACTCCATCAGTAACATAAATGGTTTCAATAGTGGGCGGGCGTCAGGTCGCATTAAAGAAGATACGCTTCAGGGCAATGATATTTATCTGCACCTGAATACATTTATTGCGGTGGGCGATGGGGCTGCCCAAATTGCGGAGGAAATAATTAACGGAATCCGAAAGTATAAAATTGACCGGGTGCAGTCATTGACTTTTACCAGTGATGATGACGGCCGCACCAAAAACTTAGTTGTTCTTTCTGATGTTGCCTTTGAGGGAGCCTCATGGGATTATGAACTTACCGTTACCGATGCGCAATCAGAAACTCAAACAGACGGTGGAAAGGCATTGCAGGTTTTCTGGAATCGCAGTCAACTTGTAAAAGGTATCGCCATCATAAAACCATTCAATACTGATCGAATTGAAAATGCAGATTCAAAGGATGCCGTGTTTCGTATAGACTATACTGAAGGTGGCAGTCTAAGTTATGATGCCTACATGGAAGTTACTATTTCAGGACTAACGTTAGACAATCCGCTCAATGATCCGTTTTCGGTAAGTACCTTGAAGATGTTTGCAGGCAAGAAGGGAGATGTAGTTGATGTGTTTGGAAATACCAATCATCCTAACGCAAAATTTTTCACTGGCAAGGTAGGCTTCAACTGGGCTTTTGTTGCCTCGGGCAATGATGCTACTGATATTGCAGTGGCAGAAGTTGGCTTGCCGCCTAGCGCCTTGGATAATTCGCAGCGCAATGTTTTGTTGAATGAGTTCTCAATAAAGAATGTGTTTACAACGGAGATCACAACCGTGTGGCCGGGCATCGATCAAACCCTACTTAATGCCTATTTAGCAAATACAGAAGCGCCCGGTTATTTTGGTGGTAAGACTGGCTTTATTTCAGCAGGCGTTTCGCCAGGCGTAAATTGGGATGTGCTTGCCAATCGCATAAAAGTGTTGGCCCCTTACAATCCAAAAACAATTAGTCAACTAGTAGTTACATTCAAATAATACTGTCTTGCTCACTCGGGTTAAACCGTTGATGCAAAAGAAGAGCTAAGTGCGCAATCAAATTTATAAAGACCTCTGGCGAAAGCCGGAGGTTTTTGTTTCTTTGCATTCTAAATTTTGAGATATGAGATTATATTCTTTGATTTTCCTACTTCTGCTAAGCGCCAGCTTGCCCGCACAATCAAAAAAAGAACTTACGGCCGAAGTCGCTAAACTTAAAAGCCAGATTTTGGAATTACAAAAACCCAAGGTTGCCAACCTGAATGACGAAACTAAGAAAGCCAGCTACGGACTTGGGGTGTTGATCGCTTCTAATTTAAAAAGTCAAGGTGGTGATTCTGTAAATCTTGAATCTTTATATTTCGGGATTCAGGATGTGTTTAATAAAAAAGATTTGATTATTAATCAGCAAGAGTCCTCCATGATTGTGCAGACATACATGCAAGAAGCAAATGAAAAAAAGACGGCTGCAATGAGAGTGGAAGGAGAAACGTTTCTTGCCGAGAATAAAACCAAGGAAGGAGTAAAAGTAACTGAATCCGGGTTGCAATATAAAGTTCTAAAATCAGGAACCGGAAAAATGCCAACCGCTAATGATGAAGTTACGGTTCACTACGCAGGCACACTGATTGACGGAACAGAGTTTGATAGCTCAATCAAACGAGGCCAGCCTGCTACATTTGGAGTAAGTGAAGTAATCACTGCCTGGACTGAAGCTTTACAGTTAATGCAGGAAGGGGATAAGTGGATAATATTTGTTCCTTCAGAACTAGGTTATGGAGAAAGAGGTGCTGGTGGTCAGATCCCTCCTTATTCGGCTTTGATTTTTGAATTAGAGTTGATTAAGGTGAATTAACATCTGATAATTGATAATTAACAATTGTCAATTATCAACTTACTTTCACAACAGCCTTCCCATAAACTTTGCGATCCAATAAATCCTGCAAGGCTTTTGGTGCATCGGGCAACTCATAAATTTTGTGGATGTGCTGGTTGATTTTACCCACCTTAATCAACGTAAGTAGCTGCAAAAAATTTTGCATGCTTGGCTCAGGCTCTCGCTCCGCAAAACTTCCCCAAAATACGCCAACTATTGAAGCTCCTTTTAACAAAGGAAGATTAGCAGCAAAGGATGGAATGATGCCCGAAGCAAAGCCAACAACTAAATACCGGCCGCGCCATGCAATTGATCGTAAGGCCTGTTCGGCTATTGGCCCGCCAATAGGATCATAAATAACATCTACGCCTTTGTCGTTTGTTATTGCTTTAATTCGGGCCCGCAAATCTTCGGTTGAATAATTGATTACGTGTTGAGCGCCCATCGCTTTGCATACAGCAAGCTTTTCATCGCTCGATGCTGCGGCAATTACTGTAGCTCCCATAATTTTTGCCAGCTCAACAGCAGCAAGGCCTATACCACCTGCTGCTCCAAGCACAAGCAATGTTTCTCCAGACTTTATTTGAGCTCTGTCTTTCAGTGCATGATACGAAGTGCCGTAAGTGTATAGCGTGCAGGCTGCGGAAATAAAATCTAATTCATTGGGAACTCTAAAAACCCGATTTGCTTTTACGGCAACGTACTCAGCGAAGCCACCCCAGCCGCAAAGCGCTACTACTTTGTCGCCTTTCTTCAAATGCTTTACATTTTCTCCTACGGAAGAAATAGTTCCTGATACTTCACCACCAGGACTAAAAGGCAATGTTGGTTTGAATTGATATTTATTTTGAATGATTAAGACATCCGGGAAGTTGACCCCGCAAGCTTTCACTTGTATTAATACCTCCTCTGATTTTATAGTAGGAATAGAAACTTCCGCAAGCACTAACGAATCAGGAAGCCCATATTGAAGACATTGAATAGCTTTCATAGTCATAGCTTATAAAGGAAATAGAATCTGTGCTTTAATGGTAAAACTTTAATAGTCTCTGATTTTTCTAACCACAGAGTGCACAGAGAAATCACAAGATATAATGACCCAATTGATATTAGCGATTAGCAGTTTACTTACTAAAGATTTTCGTTAGTAAGTTCTTCTTTGGTGGTGCCGATAACTTATCCAAAGCGGTGCGTAAATGGATGAGGAAGGCATCATCTTTTAGGATATAGTCAATCACTTTCATTTTTTTTGTTTTTGCCCGAAGAATTTCCTCGTTGATGGCCGTGATATAGATTACCGGAATCTTAGCGTTCTTCTTTCGGATTTCTTTCAAATAATCTAAGCCAGTGTTATCCGGATCGTTCAAAAAAATATGATCTAAAATTATAAGATAGGGCTTGGTTTGGTCGAGTGCTTTTACAGCTTCTGCTCCAGACTGGAATACCTCGGTTTGGTATTCGTCCATTTGCTTGAAATGTCCATTCATGAACTTCAGATAAACGGGGTCGTCATCTACAATAAAAACCAACTTTTTCATTTAGCAAATATTATAATTTTGGGCTTAATCCCTAAATAAAAAGAAGGTAAAATAACACTATGTAACTTTTCTTGTAAATTACTTCCAGGGCCAAAAAAGAAAATCCTATGCTAAACAGAAGAAAATTCATGCAGCTAACGGGCGCATCGCTCACTCAGCGAACACTCCCAGAGTCAAATCAGGTGAAGAAACTTTTTTTAGAACGCGATCCTACTCCAACACCTTAGGATACATTAAAAAATTCGTTTGCGCATTTTAAGAACTTGGGGTGAGAGGTTAGTTGACACTCTTTTTATGAAAGCAAAAAAAGTCAACTAATTTTGAAAATCGAATAGTCAAGTGGATTGCTATTTGATTAAGCAGCAACATAGGATTTTTTGTTGGCCGCGGTTTATTGTTTGACGCTTGACTTAAGAATGGTGAGCAAAGGAAGTTTCGTGTCGTAAATAAGCTCTTCCGTTTTGCTGCGAACAAAGAGCTTGTCGAACAGACTTCTTTCTTCTGGAAACATGACTAAAACATCAGACTTATGGTTTTTCAGATACCGTACAATCTGTTCTAAGATTGTGAGCCCTTGTTTCTCTTTCTCTACAATGACTTTTATTTTCTTGAACCTCACTTGCTTTACTATATCTTTCGTTTCTAAGATTGGCTTAGCTGGCCTCATCCCAAAATCCAGATTTAGAACCTCCACGGTAGCATTCAGAGGTTTGGCTATCGGCACTATGCACAGCAGTTCATTTACCGTATTTTTTAGATCGGTGGCGTACACCATCCGATTTATTTTTCTGTACCGGAAGCGGGGAGGAATCGCCAGCACCGGAGTTTCGGCTTTAAAGATTAATTCGGAAGTAGTGCTTCCATATAGCTTTAATCCTGTAGCGCCATGTGTTCCTGCAATTATCAAATCGGCATGGTGTGCTTTTGCAACTGATACAATAGCTTCCATGGCAAAAACATTATTCTTTACTACTACGCTAACTTTTTTATTATTTCGCTTAAGACCTTGTTCCCGATAGATTTTGCTCACTAACAGGTCAAGCCTTTTATGTTGCTGCCCTTCAGTGTTCTTTTCAAGCTTTAGGTATTCGGCTTCGCTTAATGTCGGTTTAAATCGTGGAAGGTGCGTAGAATGGAAAATAGTCAGCCTGCTTTTTACCGCCTTTGCGTAGTGGATGGCAAACCTTACTGCATTGTTGCCCGTAGCTGAAAAATCTGTGGTTACGAATATTGTTTTCATACGTTGGTTTTAACTGTTTCTTATCAAATAAATACTGGAAGATTAAAAATCTCCATTGCCCGTTGTTTCCCCCGTATCGATGACATGAAAGGCAAGCAACGGCAGTCGAGCCTGATACGCCATTTTTTTAGTGAGGCTTGTATCGAATAACTTTTCAAAAATGTTCCTTTTGCGTGTGGAGATAGCGATCATATCGGCACCCACAGAATCAACAAATAAATCGATACCTTTTTGAATGTCATCATGGGGCATTACATAATAAAATGGTTCTTTGAAGCCCGTCTCCTTAGCAACGGCCTTAGAAAACTGTTCTATGAGGTCACGGTCTGAGTTAAGTTTTTCCTTCGACACGTGAACGATCAGTAATTCAGCTTTGAACTTTGTTGCCAGCTTGGTTACTGCTTTCATAGTTTGCATGTCATTGTCCTGATAGTCGGTGGCAAATACTATTTTTCTGGGAATGAATGGTTTTGTTTGCGCAGGCACCACCAGCACAGGGCAAGTTGCTCTTTCAATTACGGAGGCCGTATTGCTACCAAACAAAACCCTATCAATACCGCTTGCTCCTTCGGTACCCATAATGATCATATCCATTTTGGCATCCGCAGCTTCCCCTACTATTTTCTCCACAGGGTTGCCCGTCACAACCAAACTTTGGCAGGAGATTCCATAGGCATCAGAAATTTCAACGCATTTTTTAGCCAGTTGCTCATGCGCTTCTTTTTTCGCCCTTGTCATTTCCTCCGTAATTAGCGGATAAGCAAGGTTGTGGAGCGTAATCGGCAGACTATAGACATAAAACAGCAGTAGCTCAGCATCTGTTGCCTTTGCTACTACCGATGCATAGTCGATCGCATGGTTTGCATTTACGGAAAAATCGGTCGGCACTAAGATTTTCATGTTTTTAGCGGTATAACTGCTGTATTTACTCATATCAAAGTTGGGCAAATGCACTAATAAGTTTTGTGACATCACTCACGTACAAATATGATTTTTGTCAGTATTACTAACTATAAGGAAGCATTACTATTGTATCGTAAAAACGATCAAAATATGGAACAAGTGCCTTTGGTGCAGATACAAATTGATGGACGGGTTTATATAAAAGACCCCAGCACTTCCGGGCTTGGAAAAAAGATTATTGAACACAGTATTGATTTGATAGACACGCTCGGCTTTGAAGCTTTCACCTTCGCAAAGCTTGCCGAAAAAATAAATTGTTCGGAAGCTTCCGTATATAGGTATTTTGAGAATAAGAATAAACTCCTCACTTACCATCTCACTTGGTATTGGCGATGGTTGGAGTTCCGGCTTACCTTTGCAACAGCCAATATTAAATTACCAGCGGAAAGATTGAAGATTGCCATCCGATTGATCACATCACCTGTGGAACAGGAGGATCGAATTCCGCAGGTTGATGAAGCTGCCCTTTACAGGATCGTGATTGCCGAATCGCAAAAAATTTATCTTACTAAAAAAGTAGATGAGGATAATAAACAGGGGCTGTTCCTCAGCTACAAAAACTTATGCAAGAAGATCGCAGGAATTGTACGTGAAATTAACCCTGACTACCCATACCCCACTGCGTTGATTTCTACTATTGTAGAGAGCTCTTACGACCAGCGGTATTTTGCACAACACCTTCCATCTCTTACCGAGATTGGTAAAGACAAGGAAGATCTCATTACAGATTTTTTAACCGATCTTGTATTTAAAGCGATTAAGAAATAGCAATAAGCCAGTACGGACTTCTGAATATCTACTTCTACACACAAGTCCAAATGGGATAGCGTAGGCATTAATACGGTATCGCGCATGACAGGCAATTCAATTACGTTAAGCAACATCACCTCTCCATTGCTGCAGCTGGCAAGTTCCAAGGCAAACTTGAAAGCCTGGATAGAAGTTTCGGAAAAATCGCGAGGCACTAATATTTTTTTCATATTACCTATCGTTTAAATTGATGTGAATAGATAAAAATAGCGCACAGAAAGTTGTTGAAAAGTTATCTGTAAACCAATGACGAACCTTCAAATTAATACGCATAGAACTCAATTTCAGCATTCGCCATTTTTTTATAAAAGTCAAATCATTCTTTTTGTTTTTTGAAAAATAGATCAGGTGATCAAGCCCTGCCCATAGTAAAAACCATCCGGCTGGCTCAAACAATACCAGCAAAAGATGTATATAGAACTTTTCTGACTTAGTAAACGAAATATAACTGGCCGCAACCATTAAAGTAATTCCGGCAAGAATGAAGTACACTCCTTTCGTGTTGGTTGCCCTTGCTACATCACGGAGTTGCTGGTGGATGGTATTAAAATACGAATGCAGCCGTTCCATAATAAGACTTTCTTCATCCGTTTTCCGAAGCGCAGAGGGCATTAACAATCTGAGCACTGCCTTATCGCCTTTACTTTCTCTCTGCGTCTTTTTAATCTGTGCAATAAAATCATCTGAAAGCGACCTTGTTGAGACCTGGCGCGGGTCAAAATCTGAAAAAATATCATTGTAAGAATCCAACCAGATGCTGATTTCTGCGCGATTTAAAACGATAGATGCTTGTCCTTTGGGCGATTGATCCATGAACTTATTTCAAATTAACCAACCAGTAGTTTATTTTGTCTCCTTCTTTAATGCCATAGTTGTCACAAAAACCTGCATTGGTTTCAATTACAAATTGGGCAGGCTTGTTGGATGGAATAGGCATTTTGGAATAAGGTTGTGTGTACTTATGAATTGTAACGATTTCGAAGGGAGTCAGTAATGGGAAGCTTAGAGGGGATGTGGATTACTGATGCTTGGGTGTGGCTCTTGCCGTAGCTTTGGTGTCGCGGTGGGTTTGAACGGCTGCGGCAAGTGCCAAAAGCGTGGGCGAGAATCTCTCTTGGATGCAGTGCGGTAGGCGGATATGCCACGAATCGTTAGTCAAATCTGTCCAAACAATTGGCCGCAACGTTTTGCGGGTTTAAGAAGTTGGCGATTTCGGAGCACAAAACTGTCAACCTGCACGAAAGTTTGATTGAAAACCTGAACTTGATTTAACCACTGAACCGCCAATTTCTTGTAGGTGCTGTTATATGCTGGCTTGTTGGGCTACCTTGCTGTCTGTCTGCAAAGGTCAGCTAATAGTTTAGTTAAGTTTTTGTCTTTCCTTATTTTATTGACTTTCTCAATTATTTGTATTAATAGATTTTCTGTTTCATTACCAGCAAACCAAGCTAAATAGTCTATTCCAAATTCTCCATCGTGTTCACTACCAAATGAAAAATTCCCATTTTCTATTACTTGATAACTGCCTTCAAATCGTATGTCAATTCGACTAAATGCAGAAAGTAGTGCTGAATACTTTTCAGTCTGCAAGAGTTCTGTTATCTCATCGCTTTTAAATTTTTCATTATTTACCCAAAGAGAAAACTTTGTATATCCTTCAAACCATATTGCTAAGGACTCGGGCCCAAACTCAGCTAAATACCAGTTCATTTTATTCTCATCCCATTTCCAACCTTCCTCGATATTAGTGCTGAAATATTTGATAAGTTGACTTTTTAGTTTATTAAGCCATAAGTTTTTTATTTGCTCTTTTTGTGTCGTTAATTCTAAATATGCATTCCACTTTTCTGGAGTTTTTGGCTGTTCAAATAGATTGGCAGTTTGTTGTATTAATTCCTTTGACATGTTAGTTTAGATTTTTAATTAGTTCAAGATATTGAAAAATATATTCCTTTAATCTATGATTTTCAGATTGCAATTGATTGGTTGAACTTTCCAATAATTCAGAAATTTCTTTTGAAAATTCCCATATTTTAGGTTCTATTGGAATTCTATCAGGCAAATTTAAATGGTCTGGCAAATCATACGAAATGTCAGGCTTACTTAAAGAATTATCTGTTGGAATTTTTGAAGAATAAGGTGTCAAATAAATAATCTGATATTTTTGTTTATACTCATCAGTAGCATAGTCAATTTGGTATTTCCTTTTATGTATTTGGTGATACCAATATCTATATAATTGGAACTGTTGGTCGACCGCTCTATTTGCCTTGTTCTCAATTATGATTATGCTGTGCGGATTTACTCTTGTTAGAAGAATATCAATTCTCCCCTTTTCGGCAGTAACAGTCCAATTATTTGATTCAGGATTAAGAATATTAAGCCGCAAGAGAAAGTTTTTTAAAAACAAATTTCCTTGTCCGTGACTTTCGTGAGGGTTAAGAAGAAAGGCAAGTAATGAACTGTGTTTAGGTTCGTCAACCTTGAAAAAAGAAAAAACGTTGAAGTCGCAACTTTCATTTTTGTTTTTTTGCTTTCTATCTTTTGAAATTTTTGAAAACTCTGATAAAAACTGATTGGAATTTTCAATATTCATAGTTTTGTTGCTAAAAATATTGTCCGTCAAGAGGGAATGCCCGACTAATTTTAATTTGTCTTTATGGGTTTCTTTTAAAAGACAATACTGAGTTAGTAGTTTTTCAGAAATGGCGAAATTTTCTTCTGTCATAAATCTATATTTAAATGGTCTGTCAAACTATAACGTTGGTTGATAAGCTTGCTTATAACGTTTTGGCGCTTGGCGAAGGTGGCGATTTTCACCACAAATGTTGATGCGGAGAACCAAATTTTGATTAACCACAAATGTGTCTGCGGAGCACTGAACCGCCACTTTTGCCAAACGCCTGTTACCTGCTGGCGTTTTGTCTGTCGTTGCTCTGTTCTCCATTGTTTACGGTGTCTTGGTGCGTTGGCTTGGTGGCTCTTTTGGATTTTTTTTGCGTTGGTCTGTGCGGTTGCAAAAAATACAAATGTGCCACCAAATGCGTTGGCATTAGTTGAACCTTACTTGCAAGTTTAGTTTCAAAAATGTACGTCCATTTTCACGATACAAGTCGCCAAAATTGTAACGGCTTGTGCTTGCTTGTTCAAGTCTAGTATTATTGAGTAAATAATTTTGAAACTCATTTCTATTGTAAATATGATAGCAAACTAATTCTCCATTTGCTTTAACGATAATTATTCCACCAGTCGCATCATACTGTCCAGTCCACATTGTAGCGGGTGTCATTCCTAAAGCACTATCGGTCAAAAAGTTTTTTATTTTGTATTCATAAAAAGGATGCCCTTGTGATAAGTCAAAATGTAACGGATTATTTATTGTTAATTGCCCCAATGTTGGTGCAAGTAAAGCTAGTCCAGGAGTGGAATATTTGAGTAGTAAAAGTTCTGCTAAAATCTGTGGAAGGTCGCTGTCGATTAGCTGTAAGTTTAATTGCAAAGTCGCTGACTGAATATTTTGAAATTTAACTTCAAATCCTCTTCCTCTTATTTCTGAAATTCTATTCGCAATTTTTGGAGTTGTTTCAATTGCGTTTATTTCATCAATATTTAATTCGCCTTCACCTAAAATTTCGTAAATAAAGTTGGTCGTATTACCGGGATTAAATAATGTTGAATTCCCTCCAAGCATTGATTTAATGCTGAAACCAAGTTTCGGTTGCATTCCTGTATTCAAATCGTGAACTACAACTTTGATGTCTGCTTTGTCTGTTTTTAAAGCTGTTAAAGAATGTATATCAATGCTGTTTAGAAAAGTTTCAATGTCGGCAAATGCAAAACTTCTTCCTTCAGCATTTCTTAATTCATTGAAAAGTTGTTGAGAACGACTTACAAATTCAGCAATTGGTAAATTCAAAAGTTCATTATTGTCACCATCAACAATTTTAATGTTCCCGTTAATTCTATACTCACGACTGATTGTGTTTTCTTGACGAAGAATTTTAATGATTGGATAGTAAACATTTGGGATTGCATTCAGATTTGCATCTGCTGCATTTAATCTTCCGTCTGCAAGTAGTTTGAGAAAAACATATATTTCACTCCATTCTCCTTTATTTCCTGTTACCATTTTTAATTTCTATTAGTTCTAAAAGTTTATTTGCTGTCGCCTGAATTGCAGGCACGGCAACGGAGTTGCCGAATTGCTTGTATGCTGATGCGTCAGCAACAGGAATTACATATTTGTCGGGAAAGCCTTGAAGCCTTGCCCATTCTCTCGGTGTCATTTTGCGTATTCCTTCACGGTTAACAGTTCCTTTGATGTGTGTTGTAGGTGTGAAGTCCGTAATTCTATGGTCATAAACTAAGTTTCTTTCTCTGCCCATACCACCCACAACAATTGAATTTGCAATTCCATCGTCAGGAATTATTGCATAGCCAAAGCCATTGCCTTTACTTTCGTGTCTTTCTTTATGATTGATTAGAGTTTGAACATATTGGGTTGAAAGAAAATATTTTGTTGCAGGAACTTTTTTCTCTTTAACATCTGCAAATTTTACTTTTTTCTTCAACGGTTTAGGATATTCAAATTCTGTAACGCCTTGGTCTTTTCTAAATCCAACAATGTAAATTCTTTCTCTCTGTTGAGGAACTCCAAAGTTTTTAGCATTAATAATTTGCGGTTCAGGAACAAAATAATCAAGGTCGTTGCGTAAAACATTAAGAATTGTTGCTAGCGTTTTACCACCGTTGTGATTTCTCAATCCTTTTACATTTTCGAGGAAAATCGCTTTTGGTTTTTTGCGTTTAATGATTTCTGCAACATCAAAAAATAATGTTCCTCTTGTGTCTTCAAATCCGCCCCGTTTCCCAGCTATCGAAAATGCTTGACAAGGAAAACCTGCACATAAAACATCAAAACCGTCTGGAATAAATTTTTTGGTTTCTTCTTTTGTTATGTCGCCAAAGGGAACTTCGCCAAAGTTTGCTCGGTAAGTTTTTTGTGCGTCTTTATCCCATTCAGAAGTAAATACACATTTACCACCTAAATTTTGCATTGCAAGTCTAAAACCGCCTACACCCGCAAATAAGTCAATGAATTTGAACTTATAGTTTTCAGGTGTTGGAAAGGGAACATCATTAACTTCAAAAAGTAACTGTTGCAAAGCGTCCTCAGCAACCATTGAAAGATTGTTTTCTTCCTCTTGGTATTGGACATATTCTTTAATGTATTTTAAAGCATCTTTTTTAAAATGCTTCGCAACACCATTGTCAATATTATGAAGGTAATGAGTAATTACAGCCTTTTTCTCATTAGTTGGCACAGGTTCAACTAATCTGATTTGAAAGCGTTTGCCGTCAAGCTCGTCTATGCTGATTTTCTCTTTCAATTTCATCCTTTTGTATTTCTGTTATTCAGGTCGTAAAGTTAAGTTTTTTAATACTGATTTTATTAAAAGTTGCATCCAAATTGTCAACCGTTTACTTGTCGGGTGGTGGGTGGGCTTTGGGTGCGGTAGGGCAAAATTAAATGTGCTGCAATTTGTTTCGGCTTGTGCGTAGGCATTGCAGCTCTTTTAATTTTGCGAAGCGTTGGCATATTAGTCGTTTTTCTGTCGGTTTATGTTAGCACTGTCGGTCGTCCTACACTTGCTTGTAACGGTTTGCAGCTACCCGAAGGGCGGGACTTTTACCACAAAACTTTATTCGGAGAACTGAACTTTCGACTTGCACAAATGTGTCTGTGAAGAGCGAAACCCCGCCTTTTGGGTAGCTGCTGTTGAACTGACACCCTTTGGGTGAAGGCCTTGTAGAATTATAGTAATTATCTTTGGGCATACTTAAACAACTATTTATTATGCAAGATGCTAAAAAAACAATTTAGGAAAAGTACCCCTCAATCCGGAAGCGCAAGGGCTGCTTTTAAAACTAGCAGACTTCCTTTCTGCTAAACATTATTCTCCCCGTACCATCCGCAATTACCTCTCTGAGTTGCGTTTCTTGTTTGGCTACTACAATGATGTAACGCCCAGTTCCATTTGCCAACAAGACATCGTTCACTATCTCAACTACATCAAGACCACCCACGGTGTAGGCCGCGATAAATGTAGAATGGCCTGTTCGGCCTTTGCTTTCTTTTTTAAATATGTGTTCCCCACCCCATATGTGCTTCCCAGCGAATTATACCCTCGTAAAGAATTCAGGCTTCCCGATATTTTGTCGGTAGAACAATTCTCTAAACTATATGGCTGCATCACCAACCTCAAACACAAAGCCATCATCGGCTTGCTCTACGGATCAGGTATTCGATTATCTGAATTACGCTTTCTAAAGATGGCAAATATTGATCGGGCAAACTTTCAAATTAAAGTCATTGCGGGCAAAGGAAATAAAGATCGGTTTACCCTTTTACCCAAAACACTACTGGTTGACCTTGAAGCCTATTACCGCTTGCATACACCCAAAGTATATCTCTTTGAAGGGCAAACATCCGCACAGCCCATGAACGACCGGTCTATACAGCATGCCATTCGTCAGTGTATGAAACTGGCAGAACTTGAGCAATACAAGTTCTCTGCCCACTCGCTGCGGCATTCCTTTGCTACCCACATGCTTGACAATGGAAACGATATTCATACCATCAAAGAACTATTGGGCCACAGCAAAATTGAAACAACCATGATCTATCTCCATCTGCAAAAAAAGAAACGAGCGGCACTGAATTCTCCCTTTGATGTATTGATGGCAGAGTCATGTCAGTAGTCAATAATTTGCAAAAACTATTTGGAGATCATCAGGTAAAAAAGTTTAATCCATATAGTCAGGCGGTGTTTAAGAAACTCAGTCATTGCCATACCGCTCTTGCCGGCTGTCACCTCTATCGATGCAGCCAGCCAGACTGCAACAAAGAGAAACTGCAATACCATAGCTGTGGCAACCGGCACTGCCCCAATTGCGGAAGTATGAAAAAGGAAACCTGGATAGAAGAACGGACCAATGAACTGTTGCCCACTGCCTATTATCATGTGGTCTTCACGTTGCCTCATGAATGGAACCCCCTGATCATGGGCAATAGAAAAGTGATGTTCAAAATGCTCTTCGATGCTGCCAGCGAAACATTGCTAAACTATGGAAATAACCCCGCGTTCTTAGGCGCCCAGCCCGGCATCACAATGATTTTGCACACCTGGGGACAAGCTCTTACATTTCATCCTCACGTGCACTGCATTGTAAGTGGTGGTGGCTATGCCAATGGCGCATGGGTAAAAGCGAAGCGCGCAAACGGCAACTTTATTTTCCCCTCTTCCGGTCTGCGTAAAATGTACAAAGCCATTTTCCTGAATAAAATACGCCAGTCAAAAGAACTGAAAACACTTGGCGTGGATATCCGTTCCATCATTGATATAACAGGGAAAAAGAAATGGAACGTATATGCCAAGGCACCTTTTGGAAGTCCGGCAACGGTGATCGAATACCTGGGAAGGTATACCCATAAAATTGCCATTACCAGACATCGGATCGTATCGGTGACCGATCGACAGGTAACCTTTACCTACAAAGACTATGCAGATGGAAATAAAACCAAGGTGATGGAATTGAGCAGAGAAGATTTTCTGCACCGCTTTGAGCAGCATATTCTACCAAAACGGTTTGTGAAGATCAGGTATTACGGATATCTGCAAAACAGGAACAAGCATCAACGCCTGGATGATATAAGAGCATCCTTGAAACTGGAGCCCCGAAAACCAATTGTAAAAGTTCCTATTGAAATCAGGATGCTCAGCCGCTTTGGTGTAGATGTTCTTAAATGTCCTTGCTGCGAAAAAGGAAGGTTGGTGTTGGTGCGAATTGTTTACCCTACTACTCAAACCAGAAACAAGGCATCGCCTTTGGAAAACAGATTTGAAAAACAATGACCCTCAAATCAAAGACGTACGATAACGTTGCTCTCCAAAGATTGGGTAAGGGAAGTCATTTGTAAAACAGAAAAAAGATGAACAATGGATGGCAAAAAAATATTTATGGAAACAGATTCTTGCCCAACAAAATAAATACAAAGGATACAAAACCACCTAGCTAAACCGGATGTCAGTCAACACCGTGTAACAAAAAGCCCAATAGAGCGGTGCATCTATTGGGCTTTTGTAAGGGGGCTTTTCGCTACTCGGCTAATTGTTAGCAGATGCCCTTCTGTCTGTCCGAAGTGCAGTCGAACTTATTTTGTAGTCTGTCTGTGCGGTGGGAAAAATAAATTTGTAAAAAAAGGAAGGGTGGATTTTTGGGTGGCGAAAAAAATACTCTCTTAAAAATTTTGTTTGTAGCGTTGGCTTGTAGCGGTTTTTAAGAGTGTATTTTTTTGTGGGTGGCTTTTCCTTCTTCGCTGTTGAAAAGTATTTTGATTTCAACTTGATTTTGTCAAGAAATTATACATAAATTTGTCAAAAAATGACAAGTCACCAATTCCCCAAATGAACAGTCTAAAATCAGAATTAGGGCAATACCTTAGAGAGCTAAGAAAAGAAAGAGAGGAAACACTTCATCAAGTGTCAAAGGGAACTGATATAGATTCTCCTATGCTCAGTAAAATTGAAAGAGGGGAACGATTGCCCACAAGTGAACAGTTGAAACGGTTAGCAAAGTTTTACAAAGTGTCCGAAGCAAGTTTGAAAGTAAAGCACACTGCCGAAAAGATTTTGAAAGAGTATGGTGCAAATGAAACTACTTACGATGCGATTCAACTTGTCAATGAACAATTAACTACTTACGCTAAGAAGTCAAAAGAGAAATAATTGTGAAACAGAAAATCAAAAGTCTTATTGCATACTTCATTGGAAGTTTAAGTCCGATGGAAAAGAAAATTCCTGTGCAGGATTTGAGCATTTTCTTTTCTGTCTTGATTGCAACTTTCACTTTGAGAAAGAAGCAAAGTCAAAATGTCAAAGTGAAAATCTCTTTTGTTGATTATCATTCTGAGTTCAAAACAGAAATTCAACTTGTCAAACAAAGATTTCCCGAACTGGTTAAAATTTATCTTGTAACTGAATCTCAACTTACAACCGAACTGCTTACTACTGTCTTTGAAAAATTGAAAGTTGCATTTGAAAAAACAGATGATGATGTTGATGATGTTATTTCTTGGTCTTATCAATTCTTGAAAAAGGATTTGGAAAAATCGGCTTTCAAGAGAATAGGAAAAGACAATACAAAAATTGAAGATTCAGATTTGCTTTTCACCACTCAGTTTTTTACTGATAAATACATGGTGAAATATTTAGTGAATGAATCTTTGTCGGGCTTTGACAAAAGCAATATTCAAAAAGTAGTTGTTATAGATTCTGCTTCTGGTGGTGGAAATTTCTTGAACTATTCTTTTGAACGCCTTTACAAACTTTACAAAAAGTCAAATCCAAATTGGTCAAACCAAAAGATTGTTGATGCGATTTTGAATAGTTCAATTGTCGGTTATGATTTGGATTCAAACCTTTCTAAAATTGCTTCACTCTCTTTGTTTGTGAAAGCTTGCGGTTATGCAGTTCCAAGCAAATCAACTCCGATTAAAATTTTTGGTGGAGTTGCCAATGATAAATTGGGTTTCTTGAATCCTCATGTTACATCAAACACAATTAGCAGAACAACTTTCAAAACTCAATTAGAGAAGCTCAGTAAAGAGAAAAAAATAAAAGTGTTTGTTACGAATCCGCCATTCATGGGCAAACGGGATATGGATACTTCGCTGAAAAATTATTTGCTGGAAAACTATCCCGAAAGCAAAGGCGATTTGTGTGTATCATTCATTCAACGAACTATTCAGATAATGAATGACAAAGATGTTTTAGGAGTTGTTTCTCAAAACAACTGGATGTATTTGTCCTCACTCAAAGATTTCAGAAAAATATTTTTAGCAAAGCAAACACTGAAAGAGTGCATTGATTTAGGCAGTAATGCTTTTGAAGATATTAATGGAGAGAAAACAAATGTTGCATTGTATGTTATCGGAAACTCTGAAATAAAAACTTCACGGTTCTATAATTTGAAATTCAAAAATATTTCTGAGAAAAGAAGTTTGGTAACACAAAAAAATATTTCTGCTGAACTAACTTTTGAGTTAAACCAAAATCAGTTTTTGAAAAATAGTCACCTTGAATTCAATTACCAATTAGAACATCGTTTTGATAATATTCAAGGGCTTCAACTTTACTCTGAGTTTGCAAAGCCAATGCAGGGAACTTCAACAGGAAACAATACTGATTTTGTAAAATTTGCTTGGGAAGTAAATGGAAGCCCCGATTGGAAATTGGTTAGCAAAGGCGGTGGTTTCAGCAAGTGGGCTGGCTTGAATTATTATAAAGTTCATTGGGGAGAAAATGCTGAAATCATAAAGGCAAATAAAGGAAGTGCATTAAGGAATATTGATAAAATTCCTACAACACAACTTGTTTACAGTGATACTGGAACATTGGGTTTGAATGTGAGAGTGCTAAAGGAGAATCAAGTTTTCATTGCATCGGGTCCAGGAATTCAAGTTTTAAAAGGTGATAAGTATGCTCACCTTGCTTTTCTAAATTCAAAAGTTGCAACTTTTCTTTTGAAACTTATCAATCCGAAATTTACAATCAGTGCTGGTTACATTTCTAAAATTCCTGTTGCAAAAAATATTTTGGATTCAAAACTTATTGCAGAGAAAAGCAAAGAATGTTTGGAATTGAAAGAAAAATATTTACAAAATAAATTACCAAATTTTGAATTTCAGCACTTCAATTATTCGGCAATTAAAAACCTTGATTCGTTTCTTGAAAAGTTAATCATTGAAGATATTGAAAGTGATTATCAACGACTTTTTTTAGAATCAAAAATTGAACTTGAAATCAGAAAGCAATATAACTTCAATTCAAATGAATTGAACGAAGTCAAAAGTGTTGTTGGTGAATCGCCTTTCTTCAACAAGAAGAAATCTCTGAAAGTCAATTCAGAACAATTGGATTTGCTTTTGTCTACAAATATTGATTTAAATTGCTTGTCAACAAGTAGGGCAATCAATGGTTATTCAGTTGGCAGCGAAAGTGTGTTTGAAGATTTATCTTACAAGCTTGATGTAAATCCTCGGCCACTTTTTGATTTTATCAAAAAGAATGTTTCTGGTTTAAAAATCACAAAGGCAAAATATTTCAATGACTTGTTGCACAAAATTATTTTGAGTGAGCTGGGAGTAAAGCAAATTTCAATTTACAAGTTTGAGGTTTTTGATTTATCAAAGTTGGTTGAATCAATACAATCAAAATATGCTTTCCTGAATGATAAAACTAATTTGACTGAACAAATTATTTTAATTCTGCAAGTTCACCACAAGAGTAGTTTTTTCAACAAACCTTTGGTTTCATATTTCAAGGAATCTTTAACAGTCGGACAAGCTCACAATGGATAAAGCGTTAGAGATATACGGTTACATACTGAAAGAACATCTTTCAAAGTGTTTTGCAAATCAGCAAAACATCAATCCTGTTGAACTAAATAAAGAAAGGTTCAATGTGAAAGCAGTTTTTACCGCTTCAATTATTTTCTTGAAGCACAATTCTAAAAAAGAGGATTGCAAAATTGTTTCTGCAACTAATCACTGGTTGAAAAATTCATTCGCTGCGGAAAATTTGTTTTCAGCAATCATAAATAATGCAAATGAAAGTTTGATAAAATTGGTTGATGACAACCTTTGCAATTTGATAGGTGTTGAATCAATTGATGTTCCTACGCTTTATGAAACGCTATTGGGAATTGAAACTGAAAATGAAAATAACGGAACGAAAATTTCAACTTCTAAAAATTATAGAAACAAGTTAGGCAGTTATTACACACCTGCAAATTTTGCAAAGTCTGTTACTGGAAAAACTATTGATACATTTTTTGAATTAAATTTTGGAAGCGTTGATAAAGAATATCTAAAAGAAATTGCTTCAATAAGTTTTGCCGACTTCTCTTGTGGTGGAGGCAATTTTATAATTGCAGTCATTGACTACTTTGAAAACCTCTTTACGAAATGGAACATTGAGGAAGAAAGTAAATTGGAATTGCTGAAAGCAATTGCTTTAAATATCTCTGCCTTTGATGTGGATTGCTTGGCTTTGGAAGTTGCAAAACTGAATTTGCTTTTACGAATTAAGCAACCGTTTCTCTACAATAGTTTGAGTGAGAAGTTTATTCATGCAAACTTTTTATTGCAGACTGATTTTGCAATTGATGAAGCAAAAAAGGTTGAAATATTTTCAAGCGGATTTATTTACCATGAGCAACTCAGTTTCAGCAAAGATAAAATGAAAAACTATGATGTGGTTTTAGGAAATCCACCTTGGGAGAAAATAAGGTTTGAGGAAAAAAAGTTTTATGCTCTCTATTCAAATACTGTAGCTGAAAATCATTTCAAGTCAAGCCGAACAAGTGAGATTACAGAAACAGAATTGAACAATATTCAATTGGCTGATTATTCAAAACAGTTCAAACTTGAAATTGAAAAAGCCAAATCAGACTTAAAAAAGAATTCCTTTTTCGCTTTATCAAACAATGGTGAATTGAATACTTATGCTTTGTTTACTGATGCTGCCGTAAAGTTAAAAACCAAAAGAGGTGTTGTTGGTTTGGTTTTGAAAAGTGCAATCGTAACAAGTCAGGTCAACCAAAATCTTTTTAAGTATCTGACAAAAGAAAATTTTGTTGTTGCGGTTTATGATTTCATCAACCGTAAAAAGATTTTCAATATTGATAGTAGAGAACGGTTTTGTTTTTTGCTATTGGGTAATTCCAAGGTTGAAAAATTTCATGTTTTAATGAATCTTAGTGAAGTTTCAGAAATTGAAAAATCAAAATCGGAAATTGAATTGTCTTACGAAAGTTTGAAGTTGCTAAATCCATTTACAGGAATGCTTCCGAACTTTTCAAACAAAAGAGAAGCAGATTTTCTTCTAAGAGTTTCTTACGACTTTCCTTTTTTCAAAAATGTTTATGAAAATGTTAGATTCGGTAGAATCGTTCACCTGACAAGTCATGCTGAGTTTATCACAAAGAAAAAAGCAGAAGATAATGTTCCAATTTATGAGGGAAAATTCTTCAACCAGTTTGATGGAAAGTTTTCAGGATTCAATGGAGTAGCAGATGCAGTGAGATATGGCAACAAATCTTCTTCTACGAATATTGATGAAGCCAAAAAAATGATTCCAGATTACTTTCCTGAATCAAGGTTTTTTATCAATGCTGAAAAGTGGGTTCAACTTTCAAAAAATCATTCTGAAAAATTTATGTTGGCTTGGAGAAGTTTAACATCTGCAACTAACACACGAACCTGCATTGCAACCGTGTTACCTTTTATCCCTGCAACACAATCGGTTCAGTTCTTAACGACAAATCAAAATGACTTGCTGTATTTGTCAGGGCTTTTCAATTCGGTGGTGTTTGATTTTATCTTGAAGAAAAAACTTAGTGGGATTGATTTAACTCAGTCGGTAATAAATCAAATGCCTGTTCCGAACATTGAGCAAACTACAAGCAAAATAAATTTTAATGGTGGCGAAGCCACCATTAAACATCATATTTCATTGCTTGTTTTTTCTCTTTTAAGAAATGATGTTCGTTTGAATTCTCTCTTTGAATATTTGGAATTGATAAATGATGTAAGAGGAGAAAGTAAATTTGAAACTGTCAGAAAAATTGATTTACTTTTTATGGCTCTTTACAAGTTGACTGATTCAGAAGTTCAACTGGTGCTTGCTGAATTCAGCAAGCACTATTCAAAAGAGGATTTGAGTTGGTTTAAAAAAGAATTACAAATATTACTCAGCAATTATACCGTAAGCCCTGCCGTTACCACTTCCACCTTTAGCCCAGTCGGCTGAGTTTTCAATAAGCCTTGGCATATCTTCTTGCTCTAATATTTCAAGTCGGAAGTTAGTTTCATCAATCCCGGTAAATAGTAAAATCTTTTGTTGAAAGCCACCATTTTGTCCAAGACTTGGAATTGAAAATGTTGTCAACTTTTCACCTTCTGCCGTTTCACCGTTTAAACGTATTCTCCAATTACTATTTGCTGGAGCATAAAACACTCGATTACCTAAATAGGTTTTACCACCAAAAATCACATTAATATCATTGATTTGATTTTCATCATTAGGGTCAACGCCAAAGTAACTTACACTACCAAATTTATTCACTCCATCTAACTTTCCTTTCTTCGAAAGGTCAAGAATATTTCTTGAACCGCCTGTCATTAATCCTGTTTCAATCCACATTGAACCTGCTGCAAGTTCTGTCGTTTCATCAACAACATTTACTAGGTTGGTCTCTTCTTCTGCAACAAGTTCCTTCTTAACCACGGTTTTTCTGTAACCTTTTGGTGGTCGTTTCGCTTTGACTTTACCAAATAGTTCAAGAAGTCTTGTATTTACTTTGGTTTCCTTTTGACCAAACTCTTTATTTATCTTGTTGCTTTTGGCTCTGCTTGTGGCTTCTGGTAAAACAACATTGCTTTCAATCAGAATTTCTAAAACCTCATGAGTTAGAAGTTGGCAGCTTGGATGTTCTTGATTTATTATTGCGTTAAAGTGGTCGTAAATGTCAGCTAAGAACTCACTGCCATTTTCATCATCACTATCAAAATCAACGCAAACAGACGCTTCTATGTTTTGAAATAAACCACTTTCTGTAAGGTTGGAAGATCCGATTATTGCCCTTGTTGTTTCATCGCCTTCAAACGCGTAAATCTTTGGATGGTAAATGATGTTGTTTGGAGAATAAATAACATATGATTCAATTTCATTTTCTAGTAACTTCTCTAATGCCTCCTTTGAAGTTGCATTTAAGTTTACACCCAAATACAATTTGATTGCTCCGCCAGCTTCTCTGAAGGCAAGCATTTCGTCAATAATGTTTTTAAGTCCACCAGTGCTGACAAAAGCAACAAAAGCATTGAATGAACTGTAGTTTTCGCTTTCTAATGAATCAATAATAAAGTTTCCTGTCGTTATATCACTTTCAGGGTCTAGCCCTTGTCCTATAAATTTAAGCTCCATATTTTACCAATATTCTAATTTGTTTTTAATTTTTAAAGATAAGATTATTAACAACCGAATTTCTTATTGCATTGGCGAAAACACTCTTTCATTTTTTTTTCGGGTTGGCTATGTGTGTCTGCAAAAAAATGAATGTGTGTTTTGTGCGGTGGCGTGGGTGGGCTTTTTTTACAAATTTATTTTTGGGGTCGGTATTTAAAGTTCTGTAAGTTGTCTGCAAAAGTCTGGCTATTGGTTGTCAGGTTGATGTTTGCATGGTCGGTCATAGGGTTTCTGCTAACGGTTTGCAGCTACAAGAAGTTGGCGATTTCGAAGACGAAAACTGTCTGCCACCACAAAACTTGATACGAAGCACAAAGCTTCATTTAACCACTGAACCGCCAATTTTTTGTAGGTGCTGTTAT